>Ga0233425_10001624_pt1 | contig 49117 bp, 37 predicted proteins | sample Watercolumn_Towu_2_FD_181712 | JGI IMG/M metagenome (GOLD analysis project Ga0233425, IMG submission 181712) | Freshwater microbial communities from Lake Towuti, South Sulawesi, Indonesia - Watercolumn_Towuti2014_140_MG | ecosystem: Environmental > Aquatic > Freshwater > Lake | place...
CCGGTAGGTGTCGTGCCCGGAAACGTCAACCGCAATGTCGCCATCGCCCAGCGCCTCGTACACGTCCCCGCCCGCCCCACCCAGCAGCACGTCCGCACCGGCACCGCCGATGAGGGTGTCGGACTGGTCGCCGCCAATGAGGATATCGTCACCGTCCATTCCATCGAGGGTGTTTTCGCCACCAATCAGACCGACCAGCAGGTCATTGCGCTGGCCCTCGGGGTTGCTGTTCTTGGGACGGATGAGCCCGTGATCCTCCGTGCTTGAGGCTGGCCCCAGCAGCACTTCGCCATTGATATTCCCGGTGTCCGTGGCCACGCCCGGCGCATAGGTGCGCGCGATGTAGTCGGCAATCGGCAGAAACAGGCGCCGCAGCGACACTACCTCCCCGCCCGCGATGAGGGCCCGCACCGCCACCATGTCGTCGCCGGTATTGGCGGCGTCGAAGTTGTCCCGATATTGGGTGTCGTAGGCCCACATCTGCCGGCGGTTGGAGGCATGGCCGTCGGTGGTGTTGGTGTCGCCGAGAAACACGTCCAGCACCTGCCGAGCTTCGGAGTCGGAGACGTTCGCGGGATCGTTGTAGAGCCCGAAGAGCGAGGACTCCAGGTACCGGCGCTTGGCGATGCCGCCCAGTTCATCGCCGTTCGACTGGTACCGAATCTCGTACCACGCCGCCGCGCGGTTGCCGCTCTGTAGAGCGAGAGCGCCGAGCAGCCGCTCGCCGATGATGCCGACCCCGCCGTTGTAGGCGAGCGACAGCAACGCGACCTTCTCGTAGCTGTCGTCGAGCGAGTCGTAAAGGCTGTCACCAAGCTTGGCAAGTAGTTGCTCGGCGAACCCGGGAAGGTGTGGACCACCGCCCACCTCGTACCCCCACATCACACGATCGAAAAGTTCACGTCCCTGCTCGGCCGTGATCGCGAAACTCATCGGATTGATGGCTGTCGATCCAGGTCCCGGGATGATGGCGCGAATGGCCGCCAGTTCCGCCGGGGTGGTTACTGCAGGGTCGCTTTCGTTGAGTGTCCTTACTATGTTACTGAGCAAGGCTTCATCGCCACTTGTCAGAGTAACGATACCATCAAGCCATTGGTCAAGGTCTTCACGCCGCTTCCAGGTGCCGCCGGTGCCGCCGGAGTACGTCACCAATGCGAACCCATAACCAAGGGTCGGCACCCCCTTGGGATCGGAATAAACACGCGGAACAAACCCCTCATGTACAGATATCGCATCGAATACTGCATCTTGAAAATTCCCGGTGACCGTGCGTGGATTGATGGCCATAGAACCTCCCTGGTTTTACTCCTGACTTGCGCGATCAAATGCGCAAATGATTTGCGTACCGCCGAACAATGCTGGATACCCCCACAACGTCAACTCGTTCATCCTTCGCAATTCCCAGTAGTTCATCATGTCGAACACGTAACGGCGACCTTCGTACTGGATGATGCCGTTGAAGTTCGGCCAGACCTTGCCGTATCGGATAAAGCGCGGGTCGGTGGTGCCGGCGACCCAAATCTGTTTCATGCTCCGGTCGTAAACCTTGTAGCCACCTTGAAACTGATTGTTGTACAAAGGCGCCAGCAGGTACTCCTCCGCGTAAAAGACTATCTCCTTGCCGTTCGATGGATCGTTGTCGATATCGACCTCAAAGAGCCTGAAATTGTCGTTCGCGTAGGTTGGTCCACCGAATATTCCACTACCGCCTCTCACCTCGTCCCTGTGCATGTCGACACTCGGATCGATCTGCTTGTACTTGTCGAAGCGCGGATCGTCATAGCTGTCGGCATAGAATTCCGGCTCGACGTGGACGATGTTGCGCTGGGTCATGAAGTCCGAGAGGAAGCGATTGCAGAATTCCGGGTCCTTCGGGTAGGGGTTGTTCTTCATGTGCTTGCCCAGCACCAACCTCACCTGGTCCTTGCGGATGTACTCCAGGATCGCCTGCGCCTTGGCCGCCTCGGGGCGGATCGTCCGCGGGTCTCCATAAGGCGCTTCAAAGACGCCCTCCCGGGCCAGTTTGGCAAGTCCCTTGAGTTTGCCGGATGCCTCGGCAGCAGTCCCGGCCGGACCGTCCGCCACGGCAGGTCCAGCGACAAGCAACGAAAGCAACAACACGTAAAGGACGGTCGCACGGGCAAATGCGATCCACAGAGATAACCACGAGGTACAGGTCGAGGGCGCTTCCATTCCGGGATGTTCCATTTCCCACTCTCCATCAGGATGAATATTGCAGTGGGTCCGATGCTACTCCCGGCAAACCGAATCGGCAATCTTCACGACGTCTTTTCCTGTCGTTTCGGTGCAATCAACAGGTCAAGTCCGGTCGATACCGAGCGATAAACTCGATAGAGGGTGGTACCGGAAAGTCTTGTGCGATCGCACATTCGTGGCGGACGGCGATAGTCGCCGTCGTTGCCTTTTCAAGGATGGAACGATAGCCATCCTCTGTGAAGGAGGCGATAACGCGTGTTCGCGGGTACCAAGAGACGATTTGCAGATCGGTCCGTGCCATCCCCGACCGCACGGCAGTTGCTCGTCTTTGCCGTCCTCACCGGCCTGATTCTGGCAGCCGCCGCATCGATCCTGCACTACTACGAGCAGCGCGTACGGCTCGAGGTATTCAGCAACCTGCAGGCGATTGCCCGGCTCAAGACCCAGGAAATCGAATCATGGATGGCCGAACGCCGCGGCGACGCCATCGCGATCCAGCAGGACCCTCTCCTGGCCACGGCCATCGCCGAATACCTGGGCAGCGGCGGAGTGCGTGGCGAGGAGCAATTGCGCCGCCGGCTGCAAGGCCTGGCCGAGGCCTACCGATACCAGAACATCCTGCTCTTTGACGCCGACGCGCAGGCCCGGCTCATCCTTAACGCGAAGGCGCCGACACTCGATGCATGGCTTGTGGATCGGGTCCGCACCGCGATTGCCGGTGACCAGATCGAGGTCACCGATCTGCACGAATCCGGACTGTCGATACATCTCGACGTCGTGGCCCCGATCGCACGCGCAGGCGGCGGCGATGCCGGCGTCGTTGGTGTCCTGGTCCTGATCGTCGATCCGCACCGTTTCCTCTATCCGCGGATCCAGACCTGGCCGGTCGCCAGCACCAGCGCCGAATCGTTGCTCGTGCGCCGCGAAGGCACCGATATCCTGTATCTCAACCAGCTGCGGCACTACAAGGGCTCGGCGCTGCGCATGCGCCGGCCGTTGAACGACCCGATCCTGCCGGCGGCGGTCTCCCTGAACACCGGCGCGCCGACACTCGATGGGCGCGACTACCGCGGTGTGCCCGTCCTTGCCGCCATGCGCCCCGTTCGCGGTACGCCGTGGCATCTGGTCGCCAAGATCGACACCAGCGAGGCGCTGAACGTTTTTCGCGAGTTGACCGCGTGGGTGCTGATCATCACCGTCGCAACGATAGTCGGGGCGGCGGCCGTCCTTCGCCGGTTCTGGCGCCATCAGGCGCGGGCCATAGACGCCGAGCGCCGCGCCCATCAGGCGGAAAGTGCCGCCATCGAGAAGATCACCCCGGTCGGCATCTTCCGCACCGATCTGCTCGGTCGCTACGTGTCGGTGAACGAGCGCTGGTGCGTCATCACCGGCATCCGGTCTGCCGAGGCGCTGGCGGACGGCTGGCTGAAGGCGGTGCACCCGGACGACGTGGAACGCGTCCGGGGCGAATGGGAGCAGTTCGTCGCCCTGCACACCCTGTTCCTGTCGGAATTCCGTTATGTGCGCGGCAATGGTCTGGTGACGTGGGTCCTGGTCCAGGCGGTGCCGGAGTCCGACACCCACGACAACGCCATCGGCTACATCGGTGCCGTTACCGGCATCAACGTGCTCAAGGAAATGCAGACCGACCTGCGGGCGGCCAACGACAAGCTCCGCGATCAACTGCAGGACATCGAGCGTCTGCGGGCCGCGTTGCAGGAGCAGGTCATCCGCGACCCGCTGACCGGACTGCACAATCGCCGCTACATGGAAGAAACCCTGGGCCACGAGTTCGCCCGGGCCGCGCGCGAACAGTATCCAATCAGCGTCGTCATGATCGACATCGATCACTTCAAGAACGTCAACGATACCTACGCGCATGCCGTCGGCGATCAGGTGTTGCGGGCCATCGCCTACCTGCTGCATGGCCAGATGCGCGGCAGCGACATACTCATCCGCTACGGTGGCGAGGAACTGCTGGCGATCCTGCCCAAGGCACCGGTGGAATTTGCCATCGAGCGCGCCGGGCAGTGGCGCGAGGCCGTGGAATCGATGCGGATCGTCCACGACGACACCGCCCTGAAGGTGACCGTCTCGCTGGGCGTGGCGGCTTACCCCGAGCATGGCGACAAGCCCGAAGTGGTGTTGAAGGCCGCCGATCAGGCCCTCTATTCCGCCAAGAATTCCGGGCGCAATCGCGTCGCCGGTGCCGCGACTCCCTCGCCACCAGCTTCCTCCACGACACTGACGCCGGTCGGCCGCGCCGATGGCGGTGGCTGGCGGCCGAAACTGTAAACCGCATCGACGGCCAGACCTCGAGGCAACTGGTGGGTGATGTAGAGGATGGTCACGTTCCCCTTGAGGCCGTTGACGGTGCGCGCGAAGCGCTCGGCGGTCCGCGGATCGAGATGACTGGTCGGCTCATCGAAGATCAGCGCCCGCGGCCGCTTGAGCAACGCGCGCGCGATGCTGAGCCGCTGGCGTTGGCCGCCCGAGAGTCCCACGCCGTGCTCCCCGATGAGGGACTGATAGCCTTGCGGCAACTGCTCGATGAACTCATGAATGCCGGCCTGCCGGGCGGCCCGGATGATCGCCTCGAAATCCGCGTGCGGGTCCGCCAGGGCCAGATTGTCGTGGATGGTGCCGGCGAATAGCACCGTTTCCTGCGGCACCACGCCGAACACCGCGCGCAGCTCGTTGGCGCCGAGGTGCCGGGTGTCCAGGCCGTCGATGAACAACGCCCCGTCGCCCGGCGGGTAGAATCCCTGCAGGAGCGCCGCGAGCGTGCTCTTGCCGCAGCCGCTCGGCCCCAACAACACGGTCAGCGCACCGGGCTTCAGATCGAGGCTGAGGTCGCGATAGAGCCAGGGGTGGCACTCCGAATAGCGAAATCCCAGGTTCCTGATCTCGATACGCGCCGGACCATCCACTTCCTGTCGCCGGGGCGCGAGATTCCACGGCTCGGCAGGCGCGTCGAGGATGTCGCCCAGACGGCGGACGGCAATCGCCGCCTGCTGGAATTCCTGCCAGAGACCGGCGAGCCGCAGCAATGGCTGACTCAGACGTGACGCGAACATCTGGAAGGCAACCAGCATCCCCACCGTGAAGCCGTCGTTGCGCATGACAATCGAGGCGCCGGCCACGAGGACGGCAACGGTCATCGCCTGCTCCAGCGCACTGGCAACCACACCGTAGCCGCCGGCGAGCATGCGGGTGGCGAAGCCGGCCGTCAGATAGCTGGCGAGATGATCGGCGTAGCGCCGTTCCAGTACCGGTTCCAGCTGCAACGCCTTGACGGTGGCGAGCCCGGCGATGTACTCGGTGGCGAATGCCTGGTTGCGCGCACCCGCCAGGAACTGCCGGTTGAGGCGGACGCGCAGCAACGGTGCGACGGCGAGACTCAGCGCCGCCAGCAACGCCAGAATGGCGACGGCAATGCCGGTGAGTGGCGGGCTGTAGGCGATCATCGCCGCGAGAAACACGATGAGGAACGGCAGGTCCAGACAGACGCCCATGGCCGCGCCGGTGATGAACTGGCGGATGTCTTCGATCCCCTGCAGCCGCGCCACCAGTGTGCCGGTGGGTCGGGTCGCGAAATAGGGAAGCGGCAGCCGCAGCAGGTGGCGAAACACGGCCATGCCCAGCACCGCGTCGACGCGGTTGCCGGTGTGCAGGATCAGGTACTGCCGCAATCCATTCAGAATCGCGTTGAAGATCAGGGCCATGGACAGGGCCAGACCAACGACGATCAACGTGCTGACCGTCTGATGCACGACCACCTTGTCGATGATGACCTGCATCCCGATCGGTGTGGCGAGCGCCACGAACTGGATGGCGAACGAGGCCACGAGCACGTCGCGCCAGATGCCGCGATGCCGCCGCATCTCCGGCCAGAACCAGCCGAATCCGAAAGGCCGGGGTTCCGGGGTGTCAGCGCCGGCGGAGCCGGGCCCGCTGAAGGCAACGACCTCCGCCTCGATGCGGTCCATGAATTCCACCACCGGCGCGTCTTCCGGCACCTCCGAGGCGGCGTGAAAAAAGAGAACGCGCCCCTCGTCGCAACGGACGATCAGCACCGGCTCCGCGGGCCGCTCGCGCATGAACCCCACGCACGGGCAGAGCAGGCGCCGTCCACGACGAACGCGGGTCCGCTCCGCCCCGAGCCCCATGACCCGAGCCGCCTCGATCAACTGCCCGCGGCCGATGGGCGGGACGGCATGGCGCGCGAACAACGCCGGGTTGAAGGGGGTGCGCAGCAACCCGCATAGCGTCGCCATCGTCCAGACGGCATGGTCGCTGCGGATGGAATGGGTGGCGGAGCCGCGGGCGGCTTCCGTACGAGCGGGGATTTCCATGACCATCACCTCCATGTGACCGATGTGCAACATAGCGCATCGGTCGCGACGTGATCAATCCATGGCTTATAATCCGCGCTCGCCAGTCACCCGGAGTGCAATTCGCTTGAACATTCTCCGCCGCATCGTTGCTTGCCGGCTTGCCGCCACCGTCGCGATCTTCCCCACGGCCGCGTTCAGCGCGGAGGCCGGGAGCGCCGCGCCGACCGGCGAGATCACGCCGGAAATCCGCATGGAAATGCTGGCCGGCGCCCAGCGCTATGGCGCCTGCCTGCGTGACGAGGCACAGAAGGTAATGGCGCAACACGAAGACGTGCGCCAGGTGGCGGACGTCGCCATGGGCGCGTGCCGTGGACTGCTGCAGGATATGGAACGAACACTGGCGGCGAAGAATGTCGATCCGGACTTCGTTGCCAATTTCGTCCGCCACACCCGCGATTCGTCGGCGCGGCGGTTGCTGCCGGGGCTGATGTCGCAGCGGGCCGCCGAAACGGGCGCCGCGCCGTAGGGGATCAGATTTTGAAAGGCACCAGCGGGGCCAGCTCGCGCAGGGCGCGGCGGTAGACCGAACGCTTGAACGCCACCACCTCGCGCGCCGGCCGCCAGTAATGCACCCATCGCCAGGCATCGAACTCCGGCTTGTCGGCGCAGTCGAGCCGCACCACGCTCTCGTCGGCCATCAACCGCAGCACGTACCAGATCTGCTTCTGGCCGATGCACAGCGGACTGCTGCCCCACCGGATCAGGTACTTCGGCAGGCGGTAGAACAGCCAGTCGCGCGTGCAGCCGATGATCTCCACATCGTCGGGACCGAGGCCGACCTCCTCGCGCAACTCGCGGAACATCGCCATCTCCGGGGTCTCGTCGCTGCGGATGCCGCCCTGCGGAAACTGCCACGCGTCCTGACCTACACGGCGGCCCCAGAAGACGCGGCCATGCTCGTTGATCAGGATGATCCCGACATTGCTGCGGAAACCATCGGCATCGATCACGTCGTGGTCATTGAAGGGCCGCATGCCATTGATTTTTCCATAAAACCCGACCGATCGGCAATTCCGGCCGGCATTTCGCCCGCAAGTCTCCGGATGCCACCGTCTTGACGCTCGCGATCTTCGATCTGGACCACACCCTGCTCGACGGTGACAGCGACGTGCTGTGGGGACAGTTCCTTGGCGAACAGGGCCTGGTCGACGCCCGCGAGCACGAGCGCGAGAACCTGCGCTACTTCGACCTGTACAAATCGGGCAACCTCGACATCTACGAGTTCCTGCGTTTCCAGTTCAGCTTCCTGGCGACCCACGATCTGGAGTCGCTGCACCGCTGGCGGCATCGGTTCATCGACGAAAAGGTGCGGCCGGTGGTACTGCCCAGGGCGCTGGACCTTCTGCGCGAGCACCGCGGCCGCGGCCACACCTTGCTCATCGTCACCGCGACCAACCGCTTCATCACCGAGCCGATCGCCGCCCTGCTCGGCGTCGACAACCTCATCGCCACCGAACCCGAGATGCGTGACGGCCGCTATACCGGCGGTGTTTGCGGGGTGCCGTCGTTCGCCGCGGGCAAGGTGACCCGCGTGCGCCAGTGGATCGGAGAGCGGGGGCTGGACCTGACGGATAGCTGGTTCTACAGCGACTCGCACAACGACCTGCCGCTGCTGCGCGAAGTGCGACAACCGGTGGCGGTGGATCCGGACGACCTGCTCAGGGCCGAGGCCCTGAAAAACGACTGGCCGGTGATCAGCCTGCGCTGACCACCGGCCCGTGACGGTACCGCGACTCAGCCGAGCAGATTGAGGACCGCGTCGCGCTCCTCTTCGAGTTCCTTCCGGGTGGCGGCCATCTTGCCGCGACTGTAGTCATCGATGGCGAGACCCTGGACGATGCTCCACTCGCCGTTGCGGCAGGTGACCGGGAACGAGTACATCAGCCCCTCCGGAATGCCGTAGCTGCCGTCGCTGGCCACCGCCATGCTGGTCCAGTCGCCTTCCGGCGTGCCCAGCGCCCAGTCGCGCATGTGTTCGATCGCGGCATTGGCGGCCGAGGCGGCGCTGGAGGCGCCACGGGCGGCGATGATCTCGGCCCCGCGCTTGGCCACCTTCGGGATGTAGGTCGCGTCATACCAGGCGTGATCCACCTGCGGCTTGGCCGGCTTGCCGTCAACCGTCGTGTGGTGGATGTCCGGATACTGGGTGGTGGAATGATTACCCCAGATGGTCATCTTGCGTATTACCGTCACCGGCACGCCCAGCTTGGCGGCGATCTGGTTGACGGCGCGGTTGTGATCGAGCCGGGTGAGGGCCGAGAAGTTGCGCGGGCTGATGGCCGGGGCGCTCTTCATCGCCGTCCAGGCGTTGGTGTTCGCCGGGTTGCCGACCACCACCACCCGAACGTTGCGGCTGGCATGGTCGTTGAGCGCCTTGCCCTGCACCTTGAAGATGCCACCGTTGGCGGCCAGCAGATCGCTGCGCTCCATGCCCGGACCGCGCGGCCGGGCCCCGACCAGCAGGGCGTAATCGGCATCCTTGAAGGCGACATTGGCGTCATCGCTCATCACGATCCTGCTGACCAGCGGGAAGGCACAGTCGTCAACCTCCATGGCCACGCCCTCCAGCGCCTTCATCGCCGGCGTGAGCTCAAGCAACTGCAAGATCACCGGCTGGTCGCGGCCCAGCATCTCGCCGGCGGCGATCCGGAACAGCAGTGAATAGGAGATCTGACCTGCGGCGCCGGTCACGGCGACGCGTACGGGTGCTTTCATGACGCTACACCTCCACCATTTTGATTGTTGCGATGCGTAGAAATTGCCCGGACCCCGCACGGAGTCCGGGCTTAGGTTAACCGATAAACTGCGCGAACCGTCAACCGCGCCTGTCGAGCGGGACGTAATCGCGGGTCTGGGAGCCGATGTACAACTGCCGCGGCCGGCCGATCTTGAAGTCCGGATCGTTCATCAGCTCCAGCCACTGCGAGATCCAGCCGACCGAGCGACCGAGAGCGAAGATCCCGGTGAACATCGACAACGGGATGCCCAGCGCCTTGAGGATGATGCCGGAATAGAAATCGACGTTCGGATACAGCTTGCGCTCGATGAAGTACTCATCTTTGAGCGCGATGTCCTCGAGCTTGAGGGCCGTGTCGAAAAGGGCGCGGTCCACGTTGGCCGGCATCTTGTCGAGCAGGTCGTAACAGACCTTGCGGATGATGCGCGAACGCGGGTCGAAGTTCTTGTAGACGCGGTGACCGAAACCCATCAGGCGGAAGTTGTCGTTCTTGTCCTTGGCCTTGGCGACATACTTCGGGATGTTGTCGGGCGTCTTGATCTCGTTGAGCATGTGGATCACCGCCTCGTTGGCGCCGCCGTGCGCCCGGCCCCACAGCGAGGTCATGCCGGCGGCGATGCAGGCGAATGGGTTGGCCTCGGCGCTGCCCGCCAGCCGCACGGTCGAGGTGCTGGCGTTCTGCTCGTGGTCGGCGTGCAGGATGAGCAGCACGTCGAGCGCCCGCACCGCCACCGGGTCCGGCGTGTAGGCGGCCATCGGGTGCGAGAACATCATGTTCATGAAGTTCTCGACGTAGCCCAGCGAGTTGTTCGGATAGACGAACGGGTGGCCCATGGCGTACTTGTGGCACTGCGCGGCCAGGGTCGGCATCTTGGCGATGATGCGCTTGGCGGTGAGGTCCCGGTCGTAGGGGTCGTTCAGGTCCATCGCCTCGTGGTAGTACGACGACAGGGTCGCCATGACACCGATCATGATCGACATGGAATGGGCGTCATAGCGATAGCCCGAGTACATGTGGTTGATCTGCTCGTGGACGTTGCTACGGAACTTGATCGCCGACTCGAATTCGTCAAACTGCTTCTTCGTCGGCAACTCGCCGTAGAGCATCAGATAACACACCTCGAGATAGTTGCTCTTCTCGGCCAACTGATCGATTGGATAGCCGCGATGCATGAGGATGCCCTTTTCGCCATCCAGATAGGTGATGGCGCTGCGGCACGCGGCGGTGGTCATGAAACCCGGATCGATCGTGAACATGCCGAGGTCGCTGTACAGCCGTTTGGTATCGATGACCAGCGGCCCGTAGGTACCCTGATAAACCGGGCACTCGAGCGACTTGCCCGTGGCGTTATCGGTGATGGTAACGGTGTGCGTCGTCATGCTTTCCCCCAAGCCCAAAGAAGTTCAGGTATGCCCTGTAGCGCCGGCGTTCGCAGTGGCCACCGGCAATTGGTTATTATCCAAGGCCGGGAAGGATAACGCCTGCTTGCGCGTCGCAGCAAGGACCAGGGACTTCCGGCGGCGGGCGACATGACAAAAACACCCGATCGTCTAGACTTTACGATGGCAACAGCCGACACCACTCAACCACCCGGCAGGCGCAACCGCGCGCAAGGGATACCATTCCGATGAGTCATTTCTCCGCAGACAACACCGCGTACGTCGAGGATCAGTATGCGGCCTATCTGGCCGATCCGGCCTCGGTAAGCGACCTCTGGCGCCGGTATTTCGCGGCCATCGAGAGGGAAAACGCGCCGGCGGCAGTCCCCCGTGGCGATGCCATGTTCCGCAAACAGACCGCCGTGCTCCAGCTCATCAACGCCTATCGGTTCCGCGGCCATCGGCAGGCGGAGCTCGACCCGTTGCATCAATACGAGCGGCCGGAAGTGCCGGAACTCGACCCCGCCTTTCACGGCCTCGGCGACGGCGACCTCGATATTGCCTTCAACACCGGCTCGCTGTTCGGCCCCGACGAAGCGACGCTCCGCGACATCATCGGCCAGTTGCGCCGGACCTACTGCGGACCGATCGGCGCCGAGTACATGCACATCAACGAGACCGGCCAGAAGCGCTGGCTACAGCAGCGGGTCGAGGGACAGTCCGGTTTTTCAACGTGCTCGACGGCGCAAAAACACCAGATCCTCGAGCGCGTGATCGCCGCCAGCGCCCTTGAGGAGTACCTGCACCGGAAGTACGTCGGCCAGAAGCGCTTCTCGCTCGAAGGCGGCGAGACGCTGATCCCGATACTCGATGAACTGATTGAATACGCCGGCACCTCTGGCTTCAGGGAGGCGGTGATCGGGATGGCACATCGCGGCCGCCTCAACGTGCTCATCAACATCGTCGGCAAGATGCCATCGGAACTGTTTCAGGAATTCGAGGGCAAGAAGGCGAATCCGGGATCCGGCGACGTGAAGTACCACCTGGGCTACTCATCGGACATCGTCACCGGCGGCGGGCCGGTGCATGTGACCCTGGCATTCAATCCCTCGCATCTGGAGATCATTGGTCCGGTCGTCGAGGGTTCGGTGCGGGCGCGCCAGGAGCGGCGCCAGGATCACATGCATGACCAGGTGCTGCCGATCATCCTGCACGGCGACGCCGCCTTCGCCGGTCAGGGCGTGGTCATGGAGACCTTCAACCTGTCGCAAACCCGTGGGTACTCGACCGGCGGGACGGTGCACATCGTCGTCAACAACCAGATTGGCTTCACCACCTCCGATCCGCTCGACTCGCGTTCGACGCTGTACTGTACCGACGTCGCCAAGATGGTTCAGGCCCCCATATTCCACGTCAACGCCGACCATCCGGAGGCGGCGCTGTTCGTCACTCGCCTGGCCCTGGACTTTCGCCGGGAGTTCAACAAGGACGTGGTCATCGATCTGATTTGTTTCCGGCGTCACGGCCACAGCGAGGCCGACGAACCCTATGCGACGCAGCCGATCATGTACCAGCACGTGCGCGCCCATCCCGGCGTCAAGAAGTTGTACGGCGACCGGCTGGTCGCCGAGGGCGTGATTGACGCCGACGAACCGGCGCGGATCGAAAGGCAGTACGTCGAGGCCCTGGAGAACGACCAGCCCGTCTCCCGGCCGCTCGTCTGCGGGGTGGTCGACAAACACTTCCTGACCAACTTCGAGCCCTACAAGGCCGGCCACTGGCGAACGAAGGTCGACACATCGATACCCGGTGAACAGCTCCGCGCCCTTGGCGAACGCATCACCGCCATACCCGCGGGCATGGCCCTGCACAAAAGCGTGGCGCGCATCATCGAAGCGCGCGTGGAAATGGCGGCCGGCAAGACCCCTGCCGACTGGGGTTTCGCCGAAACCCTGGCCTATGCGAGCCTGGTGGACGCAGCCCATCCGGTGCGCTTGTCCGGCCAGGACTGCGGCCGCGGCACCTTCTTCCACCGCCACGCCGTACTGCACGACCAAACCGACGGCAGCACCTATCTGCCGCTACAGCACATCCGGCCGGGGCAGGCGCAGTTCCTGGTCATCAACTCGACGCTGTCCGAGGAGGCGGTACTGGCCTTCGAGTACGGCTACGCGACCTCGGAACCGAATGCCCTGGTGATCTGGGAGGCGCAGTTCGGCGACTTCGCCAATGGCGCCCAGGTGGTCATCGATCAGTTCATCGTCTCGTGCGAGGCGAAATGGGGCCGCCTGTGCGGTCTGGTCATGTTCCTTCCGCATGGCTACGACGGCCAGGGGCCGGAGCACACCTCGGCGCGCCTGGAGCGGTTTCTGCAGCTGGGCGCCGAGGAGAACATGCAGGTGTGCATGCCGAGCACGCCGGCACAGATGTTCCACATGCTGAGACGTCAGATGTTGCGGCCTTACCGGCGGCCGCTGGTGGTCATGACCCCGAAGAGCCTGCTGCGGCACAAGCTGTCGGTATCCGACCTGGCGGAATTCACCAGCGGCGGCTTCCGCAATGTCATCGACGAGATCGATACCTTGGACGCAAGCCGCGTCAGGCGGCTGCTGGTCTGCAGCGGCAAGGTCTATTTCGACCTGCTGGAGGCACGACGCGCCAACGGCATCGACGATGTCGCCATCCTTCGCATCGAGCAGCTCTACCCCTTCCCGGGCGACGACCTGAAACAGGCCATCGGTCGCTATCCGGGCGCCACCGAGGTCGTCTGGGTGCAGGAGGAGCCGCGCAATCAAGGGGCCTGCGCCTACCTGCTGGAGGGCCTGCACCTGTTCGGCTGCATGCACCAGCCGCAACAGATCGCCACCGTCGCCCGGCCCTACTCGGCCTCGCCGGCGGTCGGGTCCCATGCCAAGCACATGGAACAGCAGCTGGCGATCGTCACCGAGGCCCTGCAGTTGGAGCACCGTTCCGCGAAGAAGAAGAAAACCGCGTGATTCACCCAGGAGGAAAGCCGCATGCTGATTGAAGTCAAAGTACCCGTACTCGCCGAATCGATTGCCGATGCCACCCTGCTCGAATGGCGCCGGCAACCGGGCGAACCGGTCCAGCGGGGCGAGAATCTCGTCGATCTGGAGACCGACAAGGTAACGCTTGAGGTCACGGCCCCGGACAACGGGGTCTTGAAGGAAATCCGCAAGGCCGCAGGGTCCACCGCGGTCAGCCAGGAGGTCCTGGCAATCATCGATACCGAGGCGAAGGCCGCGGCAGTCATCGAAGCGGCGACGGCCACCGCCGGCGCCGCGAAGAAGAAAAGCCCCGCGGTGCGCAAGCTGGCCGCCGAGCATGGGCTGGATACCGCAGCGGTCGCCACCGGCACAAAGGACGACCGCATCACCAAGGCCGATATCGTCCGCCACATCGAAGCCGCGCCAGCGGCAGCGATTTCGTCCGCTCCCGCGGCAGTGCGCAATGAAGAACCATCACCTGGCGGCATTCAGTTCGAGCCCCCGGGCGGCCGCGCCGAACGGCGGGTGCCGATGAGCCGGCTGCGCCGGCGCGCCGCGGAACGCCTGCTCGAGGCCCAGCGCGACAACGCCATTCTCACCACCTTCAACGAGGTCAACATGGCGCCAGTCATGGAACTGCGTGAGCGCCACCGGGACATCTTCCAGAAGGCGCACGGGGTCAAGCTCGGGTATATGGCCTTCTTCGTCAAGGCGGCGGTGGCGGCACTCGGGAAGTTCCCCATCGTCAATGCCTCGGTCGACGGCAGCGACATCGTCCATCACGATTACCACGACATCGGCGTCGCGGTCGGCAGCGAGCGCGGCCTCGTGGTGCCGGTACTGCGCGACGCCGATCAGTTGTCGTTCGCCGACATCGAGAAGGCAATCGCCGATTTCGGCATGCGCGCCAAAGACGGCAAGCTCACCCTCGATGAACTGACCGGCGGCACCTTCACCATCACCAATGGCGGCGTGTTCGGTTCCCTGCTGTCGACGCCGATCATCAATCCACCGCAGAGCGCCATCCTCGGCATGCACAAGATCCAGGAACGGCCGGTCGCGGAATCCGGCGCGGTCGTGATCCGGCCGATGATGTATCTGGCGCTGTCCTACGATCACCGCATCATCGACGGCCGTGAGGCGGTACAATTCCTCGTGTCGATCAAGGATGCCCTCGAAGATCCATCACGCCTGCTCCTCGGCGTCTGAGCCGGCCAGGAACCCGTACCGATGAACGAATACGATGTGCTGGTAATAGGCGGCGGCCCCGGTGGTTACGTGGCCGCCATCCGCTGCGCCCAGCTCGGCATGAAGGTGGCCTGCGCCGAGCAGTACCTGGGAGCAAATGGCAAGCCGGCACTGGGCGGCACCTGCCTCAACATCGGCTGCATCCCCTCCAAGGCGCTGCTCGATTCGTCGCACCATTACGAGTTTATTTCCGCACATGCGGCCGAGCACGGCATCACGGTCGGCGACGCCAGCATCGACGTCGGCGTCATGATGAAACGCAAGGACAAGGTGGTGCAGACGCTGACCATGGGAGTGGCCGGCCTGTTCAAGAAGCACAAGGTCGAGTGGCTGCAGGGACAGGCGCGTCTGCTCGACAATCGCCGCGTGGAGATCCGGTCGACCGCCGGCCCGGAGAAAACCGAGACCGTTACGGCGCGCGACATCATCATCGCCACCGGCTCGGCACCGGCCCGCATTCCGCCCGCCCCCGTCGATCACGACCGCATCGTCGATTCGACCGGCGCCCTGGCCTTCACTGCGGTGCCGCAGCGGCTCGGTGTCATCGGCGCCGGGGTCATCGGGCTCGAGCTCGGCAGTGTCTGGCGGCGTCTCGGCTCGCAGGTCGTCGTACTGGAAGCGCTCGATACCTTCCTGCCCACAGCCGACCGCGCGATTGCCGATGAGGCGTTCAAGATTCTCACGCGGCAGGGCCTCGACATCCGCATGGGTACCAAGGTCACCGGTACCGCGGTCGCCGGCGATGCGGTAACCGTCCGTTACGAATTGAAGGGCGGCCTGCACGAGATCACCGTCGACCGGCTGATAGTCGCGGTCGGCCGGAAACCCAACACCGAGGGTCTCGATGCTGCTGCCGCCGGGCTGAAGCTCGACCCGCGCGGTTTCATCGAGGTCGACGCCGACTGCCGCACAAACGTTGCCAACATCTACGCGATCGGCGACGTGGTCCGCGGCCCGATGCTCGCCCACAAGGCGTCCGAGGAAGGGGTGGCGGTCGCCGAGCGGATTGCCGGCCAGAAACCGCACGTCAATTTCGATACCGTGCCCTGGGTCATCTATACCTGGCCGGAGATCGCCTGGGCCGGCAAGACCGAGCAGCAACTGAAGGCCGAAGGCCGCGACGTCCGTTGTGGCACCTTCCCGCTCCTGGCGAGCGGCCGCGCGCGGGCTATGGGCGAAACCGCCGGCATGGTAAAAATCATCGCCGACGCCGCTACCGATCAGCTGCTCGGCGTGCACATCCTCGGGGCCAACGCTTCGGAACTGATCGCCGAGGGCGTGCTGGCCCTGGAATTCGAAGGCGCCGCGGAAGATCTCGCCCGCACCATTCACGCGCATCCAACCCTCGCCGAGGCCGTCCACGAGGCCGCACTGGCCGTCGATCAACGCGCCATACATTTCTGAAACGCGGCAGTTGTTCCACTAGTGACAGGGACATTTCCTTTCTGTTACGATGCGCCCGGTTATTGTGCAGTGCAGCGAAAAAGGTGAAATATGTGGTGGATGTTCCCCCCTTACTGGTGGTTTGCCCGTTCTAGCGCGGAGGAGACGACGATGGAAAATGCAGTGATCGTTGCGGCTGGCCGTACTGCCATAGGCAGCTTCGGCGGCACGCTTGCCGAAATTCCGGCAGCCCAGCTTGGCGCCAAGGTCATCGCCGGGTTGCTCAAGAAATCCGGTCTGAAGCCGGACCAGGTCGATGAAGTCATCCTGGGTCAGGTACTGACCGCCGGTGTCGGCATGAACCCGGCCCGCCAAGCGGCCATCTACGCCGGCCTGCCGGATACGGTTCCCTGCATGACCATCAACAAGGTCTGCGGTTCCGGCCTCAAGGCCGTGGCGCTGGCCGCCCAGGCCATCCGTGCCGGCGAGGCCGAGGTTGTCATCGCCGGCGGCCAGGAGAACATGAGCCTGTCGCCTCATATCCTGCCGAAGTCCCGTAACGGCACCAAGATGGGCGACTGGGCGCTGAAGGACCACATGATCAACGAAGGCCTGACCGACGTCTTCAACAACTACCACATGGGCGTCACCGCCGAGAACATCGCCAAACAGTTTGCCATCGGCCGCGCCGAGCAGGACCAGTTCGCGGCGGCATCGCAGCAGAAAACCGAGGCCGCGCAGCAGACCGGCAAGTTCGACGACGAGATCATCGGCATCGAGATCCCGCAAAGGAAGGGTGATCCCCTGGTCTTCAACAAGGACGAATACCCGCGCGCCGGCACCACTGCCGAATCGCTCGGCAAGCTCAAGCCCGCCTTCGACAAGGAAGGCTCGGTCACTGCCGGCAATGCCTCCGGGATCAACGACGGCGCCGCCGTCGTGATCGTCATGAGCGAGCGCAAGGCGAAGGAACTTGGCCTCGAACCGCTGGCGCGCATCGCCGCCTCGGCCTCGGCCGGCGTCGATCCCAAGATCATGGGTACCGGTCCGATCCCGGCCAGCACCAAGTGCCTGCAGAAGGCGGGCTGGAAGGCGTCCGATCTGGACCTCATCGAGGCCAACGAGGCCTTCGCGGTCCAGGCCCTGTCGGTGGACAAGGGCATGGGCTGGGATACCAGCAAGGTCAACGTCAACGGCGGCGCCATCGCCATCGGCCATCCGATCGGGGCCTCGGGCTGCCGCGTGCTGGTCACGCTGCTGCACGAAATGAAGCGGCGCAACGCGAAGAAGGGTCTGGCCACGCTGTGCATCGGTGGCGGTCAGGGTGTGGCTCTGGCGGTGGAGAGGTAAACAACCATGAACAAGTACCTTGAAGGCAAAGTTGCAATCGTGACTGGCGGCACCGGCGGCATCGGTACCGCCATTTGCAAGAAGCTTGCGGAATCCGGTGCCAAGGTCGCCACCAATTACCGCAGCGAGGACAAGTTCAAGAAGCTGCAGGCGGAACTGAAGAAGGAAGGCCATGACGTGCGCGGCTATCTGTGCGACGTCGCCGATTTCGACTCCTGCAAGACCTTCGTCGAGTCCGTCGAAAAGGACCTCGGCCCGGTCGACATTCTGGTCAACAACGCCGGCATCACCATGGACACCACGCTGCGCAAGATGTCCCCGCAGCAGTGGCACGGCGTGCTGACCACCAATCTCGACTCGGTCTTCAACATGAGCCGGCAGGTGGTTCAGGGCATGACCGATCGGGGCTTCGGCCGCATCGTCAACATCTCTTCGATCAACGGCCAGAAGGGGCAGGTTGGGCAGACCAACTACGCCGCCGCCAAGGCCGGCATGCATGGCTTCACCATGGCACTGGCGCAGGAGGTCGCCCGCAAGGGGGTGACCGTAAACACCCTGTCGCCGGGCTACATCGCCACCGAGATGGTCATGGCCGTGCCCGAGGACATCCGCAAGCAGATCATCGCCCAGATCCCGGTCGGCCGCCTCGGCACCGTCGAGGAGATGGCCTCTGCGGTCGACTTCCTCTGCTCGCCCCAGGCTGGCTTCATCACCGGCGCCGATATCGCGGCGAACGGTGGCCAGCACATGATGTGATGTCCACGTCGCCGGCAACAGCAGCGATGACCGACAAACGCATCATCAAGAAGTATCCGAACCGGCGGCTGTACGACACCGCGGAGAGCAAGTACATCACCCTCGATGACGTGCGCAAGCTCGTCATCGAGGGTGTGCCCTTCTGCGTGACCGACAAGCAGACCGGCGAGGACATCACGCGCAGCATCCTTCTGCAGATCATCATCGAGCGCGAGGAGGCTGGCACGCCGTTGTTTTCGACGGACGTCCTCGAACATCTGATCGGGTTCTACGGGAAATCCATGCAGGGCTCGGTGTCCAGCTTCTTCCAGCAGGGTCTCGCCATGCTGACCGAACAGCAACACGCCTTCCAGGAGCAGGTGTCCAAGGCGGTCGGCGGCACTCCGCTCGCGGCGTTCAAGGACATGACCGAGCGCAACCTGGAGCTGTGGAACAAGATGCAGCAGGACTTCCTGAATGCCATGGGTCAGCCGCTCAAGGAACCCGGGACCCAGGAACCATCGGACAAGAAGAGTTAAACCCCGCAGAGAGAACCGCACCATGCTTCAGACCCTGCACTTCGAACTGCTTGACCACTGGAACCGATCGCTGGAGTCGGCGTTTCGCGCCTGGATGCATCTGGCCGAAACCACGGCCGACATCATCGACGAGGCCACCGGCAAGCACGTCCAGGATCTGACGGGCCGTATGATGACCGGTATCCATGCCCACCCGTTCCTGCCCGTCAAGGCGTCTCGCCATAGCCAGCGGATCGCGCTGGTCACCGGCGGCCTCGGCGGGATCGGCACCGAGATCTGCCGCAAGCTCGCCCGCGGCGGCGACCGCGTCATCGCCACCCACATCGCCGCCGAGGCCGAGTATGCCCGGAAGTGGCAGCGTGAGCGGCGCGAAGAGAAGCTCGACATCGACGTGATCGAATGCAACGTGACTGACTTCGACGCCTGCGCGCGCATGGCCGCCGATGTGGAGAAGATCTACGGTGGGGTCGACGTGCTGGTAAATTGTGCCGGCATCACCCGCGATGCGATGCTACGCAAGATGGGTGAGGAGGAGTGGCACGCGGTACTCGACACCAATCTCGACAGCGTCTTCAACGTAACCAAGAACGTCCTCGAGGGCATGGTCGGACGCCACTACGGCCGGATCATCAACATTTCCTCGGTGAACGCGCTCAAGGGCCAGTTCGGGCAGACGAACTACTCGGCGGCCAAGGCCGGGATGTACGGCTTCACCCGGGCGCTGGCGCGGGAACTGGCTGAGCATGGCATCACGGTCAACACCGTCTCGCCGGGATATGTGGCAACCCGGATGGTGCTGGCGGTGCCGGATGACATCCGCCAGCAGATAGTCGCCAAGATCCCGGTCGGCCGCCTCGCCGAGCCCGCCGAAATCGCCCATGCCGTCGCCTTCCTGGCCGCAGAGGACAGTGGTTACATCACCGGCACCGACCTTTCCGTGAACGGCGGGTTGTTCATGTCGTAGGGCGGCGAAGGCTGCCCGGGCACCCGCGATCGCGGGCCGAACGGAACCGAAAAAAACCCCGGCAGCGTCACCGCTTCCGGGGTTTTGTTTTGGGCTCCCGACGCCGGGATCAGGCGGCCTTACTGGTGCAGGCGAGATCCAGATTCCAGGTGTCCGGCGAATGCGACAACCGCGCCAGCAGCAACTGGCGCTGCAGTTCCAGCTCCTGCGGCAGGTGGTCGCCGAAGCGGGTGAACAGCTCTTCCTGATCGTTGGCCTCGTGGCGGGCCTTTTCGCGATCGATGTTCATGATCTCGAAATACCGCTCGCGCGCGAAACCGAGGCCATCCCAGTTGAGTTCCTCGTAGGGCGGCACCCAGCCGATCGGGCTCTCGACGCCGGTGGCGCGCCCGTGACAGCGATCGACAATCCACTTGAGGGCCCGCATGTTCTCGCCGTAGCCCGGCCAGATGAACTTGCCGTTGGCGTCCTTGCGGAACCAGTTGACGCGGAAGACCTGTGGCGGGGTTGCGACCGCGCTGCGGCCGATGCGCAGCCAGTGCCGCCAGTAGTCGGCCATGTTGTAGCCGCAGAACGGCAGCATCGCCATCGGGTCGCGCCGCATGCCGGCCTGGCCGATGGCCGCGGCCGTCGCCTCGGAACCCATGGTGGCCGCCAGATACACCCCGTGCTCCCAGTTGTAGGCCTGGAAGACCAGCGGGAAGTTCTTGCTGACGCGGCCGCCAAAGACGAAAGCGCTGATCGGGACGCCGGCGGGATTCTCCCAGTCCGGATCAATCGACGGACATTGCGCCGCCGGTGCGGTGAAGCGCGCGTTCGGATGCGCGGCGGGCGTACCGCTCGCCGGGGTCCAGTCGTTGCCCTTCCAGTCGATGGCATGCGCCGGAGGTTCGTCCGTCATCCCCTCCCACCAGACGTCACCGTCGTCGGTCTGTGCGCAGTTGGTGAAGATGCAGTTCGCCTTGAGGGTCAGCATCGCGTTCGGGTTGGAGTACATCGACGTGCCGGGGGCGACCCCGAAGTATCCGGCCTCCGGATTGATGGCATGGAAACGTCCATCCGCGCCGGGCTTGATCCAGGCGATGTCGTCGCCAATGGTCGTCACCTTCCAGCCCTTGAAGGCGCTCGCCGGCGGGATCAGCATGGCGAAGTTGGTTTTGCCGCAGGCGCTCGGGAAGGCGGCGGCGACATAGGTCTTCTCGCCCTTGGGGGACTCGACGCCGAGGATCAGCATGTGTTCGGCGAGCCAGCCCTGGTCACGACCCATGACCGAGGCGATGCGCAAGGCGAAGCACTTCTTGCCGAGCAGCGCGTTGCCGCCGTAGCCGCTGCCGAACGACCAGATCTCGCGGGTCTCGGGGAAGTGGGTGATGTACTTGGTCTCGTTGCAGGGCCAGGCGGAATCAGGCTGGCCGGCCTGCAGCGGTGCGCCGACGGTGTGCACGCACTTTACGAACTCGCCATCGCCGAGCGCATCGAGCGCGCCCTGACCCATGCGGGTCATGATGCGCTGGTTGATCGCGACATAGGCCGAGTCGCTGAGCTCGACACCGATGTGCGAGATTTGCGAACCGATAGGGCCCATGCTGAAGGGAACGACATACATCGTGCGCCCCTGCATGCAGCCGTCGAACAGCGGCTTCAGCGTGGCGCGCATCTCGGCGGGCGCCATCCAGTTGTTCGTCGGGCCGGCATCTTCTTTCTTCTCGCTGCAGATGAAGGTGCGGTCCTCGACGCGGGCGACATCGCTCGGATGCGAGCGACAGAGGAAACTGTTCGGGCGCTTCTTCGGATCGAGGCGGATGAAGGTGCCCGCCTGCACCAGCTCCTCGCACAGCCGGTCGTACTCCGCCTGCGAGCCGTCGCACCAGTAGATACGCGCCGGTTTGGTCAGCGCTGCAACCTCATCAACCCATTTCAACAACGCCTGGTTCTTGGTCCGTTTGGACCCATCGTGAGCAATAGACATGACGGAAACTCCTATGGTGGCAAAATCTGTAGCCGTTGGCCGGCTCTCAAGGGAACGCGAATTTACCCGAATGTTGCAACCGCAACAAGGGCTTATCGGCCCCAAATCGGCGTCGCCAAGGATGCGCGGATTCGGGTAAAAAAAGTTCCTGACAGGTGTTGACAGGGGTTGCGCAAACATGTATGTTGCGCCGCGTCAATTGGTGCGATGCACCATTGTATGACCGACCAACGCATTTTGTGCCTAAACGAGGACATGAACATGGAAAACACTTTCTCTTTCGAACAGATTGAATCCCTGAGCAAGGCCGCCTACGACTCCGCGAAGGAGCTCGAGGCCATCGGCACCCGCATGGTTGAGAAGCTGGCCGAACAGCAGTTCCAGGCCGTCAACGCGGCGCTGCAGACGGGCGCGCGCCAGATCGGGCTGGTCAGTGAAACCCGCGACTACAAGGACCTGGTCGCGGCGCAGGTGAAACTGGTGTCCGAATACAACGAGGGCTTCATCGACAGCGCCCGCAAGACCACGGCGATCCTGAGCGATGCCCGCAATGCGCTGGCCGGCTGGATGGAGAAGGGTGTAACCACGGCCGTCAACAATTCCAAGGCCGCGACCGCGACCTTCACGCAGAAGGCGGCCTGAAGTCCGTTTCGCAAGTTTCTGACCTCCCCTTCCCCCCGCCACCTGTGAGTGGATCCCGGGGGGGATTTTTTTCATGAGGGCACGACCATGAAAATCAACCTCGAACTCGACACCACCCCCCAGGAACTGCGCGCATTCTTTGGCCTGCCGGACATCGAGCCCTTGCAGCGACAGTGGATGGACCAGGTGCGGGAACAGATCAGGAAGGGCATCGACCAGTTCGACCCGGCGACCCTGATGACCCTGAACCCCATGCTCGCCCAGCAGATGAAACTCTTTGAGGGCATGCAGAAAACCTTCTGGGACGCCTTCAGCAAGGCGCCGAAATAACACTTATCCGGCGCGCGGGTAGAGGTGACACGAGACCGCGTGGCCGGTGCTCATTGATACGGCCGGGGGATAGCTCGCCGCGCACCCGGCTACGGCCTGCGGGCAGCGCGGGTGGAAATGACAGCCGGCGGGCGGCGTGGCCGGCGATGGCAGTTCGCCGGTAAGCCGGATCACCTCGCGGCGGGTCGCCGGATCGATCTGTGGCACGGCGGACAGCAGGGCACGGGTGTACGGGTGTGCCGGTTCGTGCAGGACTTCCTCGACGGCACCGTGTTCGACGATGCGACCGAGGTACATCACCGCCACCCGATGCGCGAGGTACTCGACCACGCCCAGATTGTGGGTGATAAACAGGTAGCTCAGCCCCAGACGCCCCTGCAGCCCCTTCAGCAGGTTCAGAATCTGTGCCTGCACCGACACGTCGAGGGCACTGGTCGGCTCGTCGCAGATGATGAGCTTCGGGTTGACCGCCAGGGCGCGGGCAATGCATATCCGCTGCCTCTGCCCGCCCGAGAACTCGTGCGGATAGCGTTGCCGGGCGTCCGGATCGAGACCCACCTGATCCAGCAGTTCATCGACCCGCCGCAGACGCTCGCCGCGGGTCGGGCCTATCCCCTGCGCAACCATGCCCTCGGCGATGATATCCTCGACCCGCAAGCGCGGATTCATCGACGCATAGGGGTCCTGGAAGATGAACTGGATTTCGCCGCGCAGCCGGCGCATGGCGGTCGCATCGAGGGCACCCAGATCGACACCGTTGAAACGCACGGTGCCGCCGGTCGGTGCAATGAGCCGGACGATACCCTTGCCGGCGGTGGTCTTGCCGCAACCCGATTCGCCGACCAGGGCGAGCGTGGATGCCGGCCCGATCTCCAGCGACAGGCCATCGACCGCGCGCACATGCCCGACCGTGCGCCGGAACAAACCCTCGTGGATGGGGAAATACACCTTGAGGTCGCGGACCATCAGGGTCGGTCCCTCGCCCGTACCTGCTGCGGCCACCGCGACCGGTTCGGGAATCTCCGGAACACCGCCCGACTCACCGGCCAGGCCGCGCATTTCCGGATCGTGACGATGGCAGCGCACCGCCCGCGCGCCGCCGAGGTCGATCCAGCGCGGCGGCACCGTGGCGCACGACCCGTAACGTTCCGGACAGCGGGCCTCGAAACGGCAACCGGCGAAGGTCTGCGTGAGGCGTGGCACCGATCCGCCGATGACAGCGAGTTTCCCGCCGCGTTTGTCCATGGCCGGCAGCGATGCGAACAGCCTGCGCGAATACGGGTGCGCCGGATTCATCATGAACGCGGCGCGCGGGGCCTGTTCGACGATTTGGCCCGCGTACATGACCGCGACCCGATCGGCCATCTCGGCGACGACGCCGAGGTCGTGGGTGATGAGCAGGATCGCCATGCCCGAGCGCCGCTTGATCTCGCCCAGCAGATCGAGCACCTGGGCCTGGATGGTGACGTCCAGGGCCGTGGTCGGCTCGTCTGCGATCAGGAGGTCCGGTTCGCCGGCTATCGCCATCGCGATCATGACCCGCTGTTTCATGCCGCCCGACAACTGGTGCGGATACTCGTCGATGCGCCGCGACGGGTCGGGGATACCGACGGCCGCGAGCAGTTCCAGCACGCGCGCACGCAAGGCCGCGCCGCGCATCCCGAGATGCCGCCGCAGGACCTCGCCGATCTGCACGCCGACCGTGAGCACGGGGTTCAGGGCCGTCTGCGGCTCCTGGAAGATCATGGCAATGCGCCGGCCGCGGACGTCGGGCATCGCCATCTCCGGCAACCTGAGCAGGTCGCGGCCATGCAGCCGGATGTTGCCGGAGACGAAGCGGGCGGCAGCTGGCAGCAGGCGCAGCAGGGACAGCGCGGTCATGGACTTGCCGCAGCCGGACTCGCCGAGCAGCACCAGGGTCTCGCCCCGCTCGATGCGGAAATCGACGCCATCGATCGCGCGCACCACGCCGAGGTCGGTGTCCATGTGGACACGCAAATCCGACACCTCGAGCAGCGGCGCCGTCATCCGCCGGACCGTCCGGCCCTGCCGCCCTCGACCTTCAAGGCACCGAGGCGGCGAGGACCGCTTTCTTGATCACCTCGAACCGCGCCTGCGCTTCCTTCTCCGCCGCTTCCAGCTTTTCGGGGTCGAGGACCTGGGCAAGCTCCACGACCTTCAGATCGGCCGAGGGTTTGCCAAACACGCTCGCCAGCCGGTACCAGATGTAGGCCTGCTCGAGATCCCGATCCACATGCCGGCCGCTGAAGTACAGACCGGCGAGCGCATATTCGGATTCGGCGTAGCCGAGGTTGGCCGCCTCCTTCCACAGCTTGAGGCCGCGGATCTCGTCGAGGTCCACGCCCCGCCCGGTGAAATACAGGGTCCCCAGATTGTGCTTGGCCTGCGGGTCACCCTGCCCGGCGGCTCTGGTCCACCATTCCAGGGTCTGCTTCAGGTCCATGGGCACACCCAGGCCCTTGTAGTAGAGATAACCGATGCTCTGCATGGCCATGACCATGCCGGCGGCGGCGGCCTTCTGGTACCACGACATGGCCTGTTGATAATCCTGCGCCAGGCCCTCGCCGCGCTCGTAAGCGGCGGCGAGGTTGTGCATGGCCTTGCCGTCGCCGCCGGCGGCGGCCTTCCGGTACCAGTCGATGGCGGCCGTCGGATCGGCACCGACACCCAGACCCTTCTGGTGCATCAGGCCGAGATAGAACTCGGCGGCGTGGTCGCCGCCCGCCGCCAGCTCGCGGAACGCGGGCAGGGCCTTGTCGTACTCCTGATTACCGAAGGCCGTCCGCGCTTCGTCGATGGCGGCGGCGGCGGCCAGCAACGGCCAGATCGCGGCGACCCAGCCGCAGGCAAAAAGTCTGTTCATGGGATTTCCTGTCGTTCAGGTTGAGTTCGTTTGCGGCGCTGACTATACAACAACCGCCCACCCCGGCAGCCTCAGCCGTCGTTGCTCCACCCCGGATCCGGGCTGAAGCGCGGGCCATGCCGGGAGGCCAGGTCCTGCAATTGCTGCCGGACCTTTTCGACACCCAGAGCACCGGCGTAGTTCAACGGTCCGCCGCGAAATGGTGCGAATCCGGCGCCGAAGATCATGCCCGCGTCGAGCGCATCGCCATCACTAACGACACCCTCGCGCAGTACCGCCCGGCATTCGTTCAGCAGGCGCATGACCAGCCGCGCAGCGGCCGCCTCGAGGGTGACGCTGTCGGTCGGTGCCGTGGCACGCACCGGCTTGTCGTTGCGATAGAGATAGAACCCGCGGCCGCTCTTGCGCCCCAGGGCGTGGGCGGCGACTTTGCCACGCAGCAGATCGGGAACGGCGACCGCGAAATGCCGCGCCAGGTTCTCGCCGACCGCGAGGCAGACATCCAGACCAACGGTATCGGCAAGTTCGATTGGCCCCATCGGCATGCCGAAGCCCTCGGCGGCGGCATCGATCACCTCCGGCGCCAGTCCCTCCGTCAACAGGAAGACCGCCTCGAGCAGATAGGGTGTCAGCACGCGGTTGACCAGGAATCCGGGCGCGCTCTTGACCGGCAGCGGCAACCGATCGATGGCGCGCGTGAACGCAAGCGCGCGGGCACAAGCCGCCGACGATGTTGCCGCCGCCGACACGACCTCGACCAGCGGCATGCGGGCCACGGGATTGAAGAAGTGCAGCCCCACGAATCGCTCCGGCGACCGCAGGGCGGGAGTCAGGTCGTCGAGCGGGATGCTGGAGGTGTTGGTCGCCAGCAAGGCACCAGGCTTCATCCGCGGTTCGAGGGTCGCGTACAGCGCCCGCTTGGCGTCGGCATTCTCGACGATGGCCTCGATGACCACGTCGGCAGCGCCCACGCCCAGGCCACGGTGATCGGGACACAACCGGTCGAGTGCCGCCTGCCGGAGCCGCGGCTCCCGGCTGCGACGCTCGATAAGCTGATGCGCACGCCTGAGCGCCGGGGCGATGTACTTCGGTTCGCGGTCGGCCAGCGTCACCGTCATGCCCTGCCAGGCGCACCAGGCGGCGATGTCGCCACCCATGACCCCGGCACCGACCACGTGCACGCGGCGGACATCGGCGTCGTCCTTGCGTGCCAGGCCTTTCAGGCGCTCTTGCAGGGAAAACACCCGCACCAGATTGCGGGCGGTGTCGGTCACGGCCAGGCGCGCGCAGGAAGCCGCCTCGCCATCCAGCATCCGCTGGCGATCGCCACCAGACTCGCGCAGCAGATCGATGATGGCGAACGGTGCCGGATAATGGTGTGGCGATACGCGCCGCCGTGTCTGTTTCTCGAGGTAACGGCAGAACAGATTGCGCAGCGGCGGCTGCACCGCGAGCCCGGCAACCAGACCCGGCCGCCGCCGTGGCGGCTGGTCGCGCAACAGGCGCAGGGCAGCGGCCTCGACGTGGCGTGCAGGCACGGCGTGGTCGGCCAGCCCGATCTCTGCCGCCCGGCGCGCGTCCACCGTCTTGCCCGCGAGCAGCAGCGGCATCGCCGCCAGGGCGCCGACGGTCGCAACCAGCCGCGCGGTGCCGCCGTAGCCGGGATGGATGCCGAGCTTCACCTCCGGCAACCCGAGGCGGGTGGTGGGCTCGTCGGCGGCCACGCGGTAACGGCAGGCGAGCGCCAGTTCACAGCCGCCACCCAGACAGTAGCCGCGGATCACGGCGACGCTGGGACAGCGCAGCCGTTCCAGCTTGTCGAACACCTGCTGCCCGCGGCGCACCATCTGCAACGCCTGGGCCGAGGTCGTCACGGCGGCAAACTCGGCGATGTCGGCGCCGGCCGCGAATCCGCCGGGCTTGCCCGAAGCGATGATCAGCCCGCGCGGCGGCCGTCGATCCAGGTCGTCGAGTATCGACGACAGTTCGTCAAGCACCGCGACCGCGATCAGGTTGGGGCCGTCGCCCCGGCTGTCGAGGACGAGCCGAATGACCCCGTCGCCGATGGGTGTCACTTGCCAGTGTTGCAATTCGCGTTCGCCGGTCATGGTCATTCGCGCGCCAGCAGCAGCGCCCCGCCCTGGCCGCCACCGATGCAGAGCGACGCCACGCCATGGCGTCCCTGCCGGCGGGCGAGCACATGGGCCAGATGCAGCACGATGCGCGCCCCGCTGGCCCCGACCGGGTGGCCCAGACTGATGCCGCCGCCATCGACATTCAATCTCTCGGGGTCGATCTCGCCGGCGGCCCCTTCGAGCCCCAACTGCTCGCGGCAGAACACCGCGTCCCGCCAGGCGGCGAGACAGGCGAGGACCTGGGCCGCGAAGGCCTCGTTGATCTCCCAGGCATCGATGGCGGCCACCGTGAGGCCATGACGCCCGAGCAGCGGTGTCACCGCATGGACCGGGCCAAGGCCCATCTGCGCCGGGTCCAGCCCGGCCCACTGCCAGTCGACGACCCGCGCCAGGACCGGCACCTGATACCGCCGCACGGCCTCGGCACTGGCAAGGACGACCCAGGCCGCGCCGTCAGTCACCTGGGCGCTGTTTCCGGCCGTGACCTTGCCGATCGGGCGATCGAACACCGGCTTGAGCCTGGCCAGCGCCGCGGGCGTCGAATCGGGGCGCACGCCATCGTCTCGGTCGTAGTAGTTGCCGCGCCAGTCGTAGATCGTCTCGATTTCGGTCAGTTGGCCGCCGGCCTGCGCCCGCGTCAGCCGTTGATGGCTGCGCGCGGCATAGTCGTCCATCGACTCGCGCGACACCCCGAACCGGTGGGCGATGATTTCGGCGGTCTGGCCCATCGACAGGCCGACGATGGGATCGGTCAGGCCGCGAAGCAGGCCGATGACCGGTTTGAAATGCGCCGGCCGCAGCCGCGCCAGCACTCCCAGCCGCCCGGCCGCCGATCGGGCCCGCGTCCATTCACCGAGCGCCCGCACCAGCGCCCGCGTGAACAGCACCGGGGCATGGGTCATCGCCTCGGTGCCGCCGGCCAGGACCAGGTCGGCGCGGCCACCGGCGATCGCCGCGTGGGCGGCGGTTATCGCCTGCAGGCCGGACCCGCAGTTGCGTTGCACGGTCCAGGCCGGCACCTGTTGACCGCAGCCCAGGCGCAAAGCCACGACCCGCGCGATATTCGCTTCGTCGGGTCCGGCGGCGGTGCAGCCGACGATGACCTCGTCGAACGCCGAGGCCGCGAAAGGCAGGCGCATCAGCAGCGGCCGGCCGGCCAGGAAGGCCAGATCGGCGGCGGCGAACGGGCCGGGGACGCCGCGGCCCTTCAGGAATGGCGTACGGCTGCCGTCGATGAGGAATACGGGACGTCCGGACTCAGTCATTGCTCGCCCTCCGGCGACCGCCGCCACGCCGCCACTGCGGATCGAAGGCATCGCGAACCGCGTCGGCGAACAGGTTGGCGGCCAGCACCAGCGTGAACATGAACAGGAACGCCGCCAGCAGCGACCACCACACCGTTGGCTCGCGCGCCAGTTCCAGCCGGGCGGCATTGATCATGTTGCCCCAACTGTGCATGCCCGGATCGACGCCGATGCCGATATAGGATAGCACCGCCTCGGCCAGCACCAGGCCGCTGAAGTCCAGCACCACCGCGATCATGACGATGTGCATGACATTGGGCAGCACGTGGCGGAGAACGATGGTCAGATGCCCCGCGCCGAGGGCGCGAGCCGCCTGCACGTAGTCGGCCTCGCGCAACCGCAGGGCTTCGCCGCGCAGCAGCCGGCAGAGCCCCGTCCAGCTGGTCACCCCCAGGATCAGGCACAGGTACAGCAGGCGCAGGTCGGAACGACTCTCGGCGTTGGTGAATTGCTCCGCATGGTTGGCCATGTGGACCTGCAGCATCAGCACGGCGGCGGCGATCAGGAGTACGCCCGGGATCGAGTTCAGGGTGGTGTAGAGATACTGGATGAGGTCGTCGATCCAGCCCGAGAAATAGCCGGCGATGATGCCGAGGAGGATTGCGAACGGCAGCATCACCAGGGTCGTGAGGGTACCGATCAGCAGGCCCGTGCGGATGCCCTTGAGTGCCTGGAAGAAGACGTCCTGCCCCACCTTGTCGGTGCCGAGGAGGTGATAATGCGGCGCCAGCTGGAAGACCACGGCCGTACCGGCGACGATGACCAGCAAGGTCAGGGCCACGGCCCGGCATGGCAGTTCCGTACGACCCCGGCAGCAGCGGACGCAAAGCGCCGCGAGGCCCTGGCCGGTCCGGCGCGCCGCATACGCCAATGCCGCCACCAGCATGAACGCCCACGCCGCCAGCCCCTGCAGCACACCCATCGCGCACCGCCACAGTACGTCGGCGGTACGCCGGCTGCCGTCGTCCGGCAGGTGGGCGCCGCCGTGCCGCAGCCGCGGATAATCCCTGACGCGCGCTCCATCGGTACTGTCCATCATCGTCTTCGCGTAGGCGTGCAACGCGAAGGGTGCCGAATAGGTGGTTTCCGTCGCCGCGCGCAACGGGGTCGCCAGCACGTCGAATACGCTCCGCACGTTCGGCGCGTAACCGGCGCCGGCGTCACCGGCACGCGGATGAAAGTGCAGGGAATCGAGCACCGCCACCAGCACGAAACCGGCGAGCACCACTGCCGAGACCGCGCCGGCGCGGCTGCGGACCACCTGCCGCCAGGGCGCGCGCAGGTGTTCCTGCCCGAGGGCGTGGCGGCAACCCGCGATTACAACCGCCAGCAGCAGAAACAGCAGCGCATCGGTCCACAAGACAACCGGCTGGAACGGCAGATCGACAGGCATGTCCATGCGCCTAGCGCCCCAGCCGGACCCGTGGATCGGCGATGGTGTAGGAAATGTCGGTCAGGATCAGGCCGACGATGTAGAGCACCGATCCCAGAAACACCATGGCCCGGACGATGGCGAAATCCTGGGCGCCGATTGCGTCGATGGTGTAGCTGCCCAGTCCGGGGATGCCGAAGAACGATTCGGTGATCAGGCTGCCGAGAAACAGCGTCGGCAGAACGACCACGACGCCCGTGAGGATCGGGATCAGGGCGTTGCGCAACACATGCCGGAACAGCACGACCCGCTCCGGCAGGCCCTTGGCCCGGGCGGTACGGATGAAATCCCGGCCCGCCTCTTCGAGAAAAAAGGTGCGGTAAACGCGCACGCCGGAACCAATCCCGGCGATTACGCCCACGGCCACGGGCAGGGCCACGAAGCGGATGATATCCAGGCCCTCGCCGTAGCCCGAGATCGGCACCAGGCGCAGCAGCTTGCCGGCCACGAACTGGCCGCCGATGATGTAAAACAAACCGGAGATCGACATCAGCGTCACGCACAGCACCACCGCCCACAGGTCGATATAGGTGCGCCGGAACAGCACCACCAGCAACGCCAAGGAAATGTCCACGGCCAAGCCCAGGATGAGTCCGGGAACGGCGATGGCGAGGCTGGGTCCCATCCGCTGTGTCACATCGTGACCGATATCGCGGCCGCTGTCCGACACCCCGAAATCGAAGGCGAACAAGCGCAGCGACTTTTCGAAAAAGATCGTCTCCGTCAGCCGGCCCGCGCCAGCGGCACCCGCGTTCCAGAGCAGCGGCTGGTCGTAGCCGCGCTCGCGCTTCCACTGCTCCACGGCTTCCTGCCCCACATGCTTGACCCCGAGCTGCATCCGCGCCATGTCGTCGGGGCTGTTGACATAGAAAAACAGCCAGAAGGTCAGCAGATTGACGCCGACGAGTATCGGCACCGCGTACGCGAGCCGCCGCAGGATATAGCCGGTCACAGCACCGCGGCCCTCTGCCAGCGCCGGTAGAGCCGCACTGCGGGGATGAAGCTCAGTGCCAGCACCAGGAAGGCGAGGGTCAGCGGCCACCATACCGGCCGGTTCCACGCCGTCCGCAGGCGGGCACGCTCGGCGCCGTCAATGCGCTTGTACTTGAGCGTATTGCGCGCCATCAGGTTGGGCTTGGCGTTGTGATACCAGCCGTGGTGCAGGGAAAAGCCGACCGGGTGGACGCCCCACAACCAGGGGCTGTCGCGGCGCGCGATTGCCACCATTTCGTCGATCAGCCGCTGGCGGGCCGGTGAATTGTCCATGCTGCGGACCTGTTCGAACAGCGCGTCGTACCGCGCGTTCGCGTAGTTGCCGGGGTTCTCGCCGTCGTGATCGACCTTGCCGTTCGGCCCGTAGAGCAGAAACAGGAAGTTCTCCGGGTCCGGGTAATCGGCATTCCAGCCCCACTGGAAGATCTGGGCCGTCCCTTTCCGCACCTTTTCCTGGAAGCGGTTGAAGTCGGAATCGCGGATGACGATATCGATGTCGAGCTTGGCGAACTGCTTGCGCCACCAGTCCATGACCGACTTGGCGCCCGGACCGCTGGCCGTGGTGTCGAAGTACAGCACCAGTGGTTCGCCGGTTGCGGTGTCGCGGCCATCCCGATAGCCGGCCAGCGCCAGCAGCCGCCGCGCCTCGGCGAGAGTTTTGCGGCGCGGGCGACCATCCCGCCATTCGTAGACCTCCGGGTTCACGCCCGCCTCGCCGTCGCGATAACCGAAAATGCCGGGCGGGACCGGTCCCTGGGCGGGAATGCCGCGACCATTGGCGAAGATGTCGATGTACTCCTCGAAATCCACGGCGATGGCGAGCGCCAGACGCAGCAGTCGCGCCCGCTCGCCGCCGGCATCGCCAACGACCGGGTCCTTCATGTTGAAGGCCATGTAGGAAGTGGAGGCGGCGACGGCCGTGAGCAGTTTCAGGCCCCGACCCTGCATCTCCGCGGTCAGCCCGATGTCACCGTTGCCCGCGAAGCGGATGGCCTGATCGAAATTGTCCGAGCCGATGCCCGAAGTGTCGTAGTAACCCTGCAGGAACTTGCTCCAGTTGGGTATCTGCTCGGTCTCCAGGCTGTAAACCGCCTTGTCGATGAAGGGAATGGTCCGCCCCGCGTCGTCGAGCATGCCGGCCGCGGCGTCGCCGGGTTCACCCTCGGTCGGGTAGATTTCGCCGCGGAAGTTGGGATTGCGCTCCAGAATCATGCGCCGGTTCGGGTTGTTTTCAGTCAGCATGTACGGGCCGCTGCCGAGCGGGTACCAGTCGAGCGTGATGTTCCGCTCCTTCATGCCGGGCTGGCCGTAGAAGCGATCGGCCTCCCAGGGAACCGGCGCAAAAAAACTCATCGTCTGCCAGTAGAGAAACTGCGGATACTTGCCGCGCAGCTTCACCTCCCAGGTGTGGCGGTCGACAACGCGGGCGCCGGCCAGCTCGTAGTGCCGCAAATCGATGGCGGCGGGGACGGACGCGCCGGTCTTCGCGGCTTCATGGTCGGCCGCAAGCGCCGCCGCCAGTTCGCGCAGCCCGACGACGTACTGGCCCATCACTGCCGCGATCGGCGACGGTGCGGCGGGGTTGACGAGACGCTTGATCTGATAAACGTAATCGGCCGCTTCGACCTCGCGGCTGCCGGTCGCGGTGAAGTCCGCAAGCCGATGCATCCCGCCGAGATCCGCCGCCGTAAGCTGGTGGTACCGATAGCGGCCGCCCGCATCGCGCGCCAGCGCCGGATGCGGCTGGTAGCGAATGCCCGGCCGCAACTCGAACCGATAGACGCTGTAGGCGATGGCCGAGTCCGGGGCATCCGGCGGCAGGGGCCGTTCGTTGGCGTCGAGATACTCTGGGCGCGGCAACGTCCGGACCGTCAGCGGTTCGAGGACATAGGGCCGCTTCAGGAAATGATATTGCAGCGGCGGCTCGTAGATCTGGGCGAGAAACTCCGCTTCGTTCTCGACGTAGGACAGGGCCGGGTCCAGATGCTTGGGACGCTCGACGAACGAGTCGTAATAGATGTCGCGACCGGCGTCGCCGGCCGGATAGGGGTCGTTCCACGCGGCGCGGGCAGCTGCCGACGGCGCCGCGATTCCGACCACCAATGCCAAAGCCCACGCGCTCGATGCCGCCATCGCCGGCGATTATAAAACCTGGCGGCGCGGCGCGAGACAGGCGGTTCTATGCGCCCCGCCAAACCTGTACACTTTGCCGCGCCCGCAATGGCGCCTTGGTACGACAGCGCCACCTAACGCGCGCAACCTGCTCAACTTGACGTGAAGGGGGTCGGCATGGGTTTCCTCGAGGGCAAACAGGCACTGATCGTCGGCGTGGCCAGCAACAAGTCCATCGCCTGGGGCATCGCCCAGGCGATGCGGCGCGAGGGCGCCGAGCTGGCATTCACCTATCAGAACGAACGCTTCAAGGAACGAGTCGAGGATTTCGCCGCCCGGCTGGGCTCGAACATCGCCCTGCCCTGCGAGGTTGCCGATGACGCCGAGATTCAGGGCGTGTTTGAGCGGCTCGACGATTACTGGGACCATCTCGACATCCTCGTCCACTCGGTCGCCTACGCACCGCGCGAACTGCTCGAGGGCAGCTATCTCGACACAGTCAACCGCGAGGGTTTCCGCATCGCGCACGAGATCAGCTCCTACAGTTTCGCCGCGCTCGGCAACGCGGCTCGCCCGATGATGCGCGGGCGCCAGGGCGCCATGCTGACCCTGAGCTACCTGGGCGCGGTGCGCGCCATGCCGAGCTACAACGTCATGGGCCTGGCCAAGGCCAGCTTGGAGGCCAACGTCCGCTATATGGCCCACAGCCTGGGGCCGGAAGGCATCCGCGTCAACGGCGTCTCGGCGGGGCCGATCCGCACGCTTGCGGCGTCGGGGATCAAGGACATGCGCAAGTTCCTCGAGGTGGTGGAGAAATCCTCGCCGCTGCGCCGCAACGTCACCATCGAGGAGGTCGGCAACGTGGCCGCCTTCCTGTGCTCGGATCTGGCGTCCGCGATCACCGGCGAGATCACCTATGTCGATGGCGGCTTCAACACCATCGCCATGGCGGAGACCTGAGACGGCGCGCCGGGCCTACAACCGGTCGGGGTGCGTTTCGATCTCGACACCGGTCCTGAGGGCGCCGAAGTAGTCCTCCCAGTCGGCGCGGGCGTGCTCGCGTTGCAGATCGAGCTTCGTTTGATCCCGCGCCTTGGCGTCGGCCTTTGCCGGATCACCGTCGCTCGTGGCCAGAACCGCGATCATGGCGTAATCACCCGTGCCCATGGGCACACCACCGTAGGCCGGCTGACCGGCCTGCGGCGCCCGCAGCTTGAAGGCGGCGCGGTTGATCGCCCGGTTGACGTCGGCGCTGTCGCGCGTGACCCCCCTGGCCTCGGTCCAGACCAGATTCTCGGCCTGGGCCAGCGCCTCCCGGGTCTCGCCACCACGCAGGCGATCGAGCAACGCGCTGGCCCGCGCCGCGGCCTTGTCCTTGGCGCCGGCGGCGACCAGGGTCATTACGATCTCATCGCGCACGGCTGCGAGTTCCTTCGGCGCCGCCGGCTGGTGGTCGATCACCCGCAACACCACGGTCCGGCCGTCGGCAATCTCCAGCGGCTGACTGTTCAACCCCTGTTTCAGGACCTCATCGCTGAAGGCGGCATCGATGACCCGCTGATCGGCGGTCAAATCCTTGCCGCCGCCGCGTGCGAACGGCTCGCCCTCCATGATCGTCAGCCCCAGGGCTGCGGCCGCCGGCTGCAGCGAATCGGAATTCTCGTAAGTGAGGGTGGAAAACTGATCGCCCTTTTCATAATAGAGTTTCTCGCCGGCCTCCTGACGGTAGGCCGCCTCGACCTGATCGCGGACTTCGGCAAAGGTCTTCGTCGCCGCCGGCCTGATTTCGTTCAGGCGTATGACGTGAAAACCGAACTCCGTCCGGATCGGCCCGCGGATCTCGCCCGGCTGCATCGCGAAGGCCGCCTCGTCGAACTCCCTGGCCATCACGCCGCGGCGGAAGAACCCGGTCTTGCCGCCCTCGCCTTTTGAACCGACGTCGTCGGAATGCGCGCTGGCGATGTCCTCGAATGATTTACCACTCTGAGCCTCGGCGAGATACGCTTCGGCCTGCTTCCTGGCGGCCTCGACTGCGGCCGCCGGCGCATCCTTCTTGACGTGGACCAGGATGTGGTTGGCGCTCCGCTCCTCGGGGGTGGAGTACGTGGACTTGTGCTCTTCGTAGTAGCGCTGCAGGTCGTCCTCGCTCACAGCCACCGTCCTGGCGAGGTCGGCGACGGCCAGATCGAGATAGGCGATGCGCACGGTCTCCGGGGTCGAATAGCGGTCGGTGTGCGCCCGGTAATACGATTCAATCTCCGCATCGGCGGGTGCGATCGCCGCCTTGAACGGTTCGGCGGCAATCACCGCATAGGCCAGATCGCGGGTCTGCCCCCGCAGCCGTTCGATCCGATCGGTCGCGGCGGCGGTCACAAACACAGTATCGGCCACGCCCTGACGCAACTGTTCGGCGGTCATCTCGCGCCGCATCTGGTCCTCGAATCCCGTCGGCGACAGCCCGAGATCCTGCAGGCGCCGATCGTAGAGATCCTTGGCGAATTGGCCGTCCCGCTGGAATGGTTCGAATCCCTGAATCGTGGCGGCGACCTGGCCGTCGCTCACCCGCAGTTTCATGCGGCGACCCGCCTGTTCCAGCACCTTGGCATCGATGACCTGCTGCAATGCCTGATTCTTGATCACCGCCTGATCGAGATTGTTGACGTTGACCTTGTCACCCATCGCCGCCTGCAACTGGCGGCGATACTGCTGATAGTCGCGCTCGAACTGGGCGAGGCGGATCTCCTCGCCATCGACCTCGGCGACGGGAACCTCGCCCTCGGCACGAACGTAGAAATTGATCCCCCACAGGGCGAAGGCCACGATGATGAAGCTGAAGATGATGGCGGCGAACCAGCCTTGGGCGCGGTCACGTATGCTCTGCAACATGGGCGATAGTCCGAACGGTTGGCCAAACGACAGTGCACGTGTACAAAAAAAAGCGCACCCCGCGGGGTGCGCCTGTGTCATTTCTGGCGGAGCGGACGGGACTCGAACCCGCGACCTCTGCCGTGACAGGGCAGCATTCTAACCAACTGAACTACCGCTCCAGATGACTCTCGGTGCTGGTGGGTGCTGAGGGGTTTGAACCCCCGACCTTCGCCTTGTAAGGGCGACGCTCTCCCAGCTGAGCTAAGCACCCCGTGGGAGGCGCGTCAGTTTACGGCATCCTTGAGGGCCTTGCCAGCCTTGAAACCCGGGACCTTGGCGGCCTTGATCTTTATGGTTTCGCCGGTGCGGGGGTTGCGGCCGGTGCGAGCGGCGCGCTTGCGCACGGTGAAGGTTCCGAAGCCGACGAGCGTGACGGCATTGCCGCGCTTCAGTTCCTTGGTGATGGAGTTCGTGACCGCATCAAGGGCCTCCGCGGCACTGGCCTTGGAGATGTTGGCGGCTTCCGCAATCTTGTCGATCAAATCTGCTTTGTTCATTCGTGTCTTCCCCTTCTAGTGTTGTATTCGCCGGATTGTGTTTCTGTTGTCAGCGAGGCACCTGGCTGAGCAGCTAGACTGCACGGAGGGCGTTGACTTCGCGCCAGCGTTTTATACCAACTGACCTCTGACCCGTCAAGCAAGCTACGGCGCTGCACACCGCGCCGTTACTCATTCCGCGTGCCAGTCGACAAGTTGCGATTCGGGGCGCTAATGCGCCCGAATCACATCGGTGCCAGCATCGGGGTCGGCCGGCACCGGCGGCACCGCCGCGGGCCCGCCCGTGGCGGCGGTGGCGGCGGCGGGCATCTTCTGCAGCGCGACATCGAACACGTCATCGATCCAGCGTACCGGCCGGATGTCGAGATGCTGCTTGATGTTCTTCGGGATTTCCGCCAGTTCGCGCTGGTTCTCGTTCGGGATCAGCACGGTCTTGATGCCGCCACGCAACGCCGCGAGCAGTTTTTCCTTGAGGCCGCCAATGGGCAGCACTTCGCCACGCAGCGTGATTTCGCCGGTCATGGCGACGCTCGATCGCACCGGGATCCCGGTCAGCGCCGACACCAGCGCCGTGCACATACCGACCCCGGCGCTGGGCCCGTCTTTCGGCGTCGCGCCTTCCGGTACGTGGAAATGAACATCTTTCTTGCGGTAGAAATCGGCGTCGATGCCAAGTACGGCGGCGCGGCTGCGAACCACGGTCATCGCCGCCTTGATCGATTCCTGCATCACGTCCCCCAGCCGGCCGGTGTAGGTCTCCTTGCCCTTGCCCGGCAGGACCGCGGCCTCGATGGTCAGCAGGTCGCCGCCGACCTCGGTCCACGCGAGTCCCGTCACCTGGCCGATACGGTCCTGCTCCTCGGCCAGACCGAAGCGGAAGCGCTTGACGCCCAAGTACTTTTCCAGCTGCGCCGGTGTGACCCGGACCTTGCGGTCGGCCGGCTTGAGGAGGACCTCCTTCACCACCTTCCGTGAAATCTTGGCCAGTTCGCGCTCCAGGTTGCGCACCCCGGCCTCGCGAGTGTAATAGCGGACGGCGTCGCGAATGGCTGACTCGGTGATCTCGAGTTCGCCGTCCCGGACACCGTTGTTCTTCATCTGCTTCGGGATCAGATACTTCTCGGCAATGTGGACCTTCTCGTCCTCCGTATATCCGGAGAGCTTTATCACCTCCATGCGATCGAGCAGGGCCGGCGGGATGTTGAGGCTGTTGGCGGTGGTCACGAACATGACCTCGGAAAGGTCATAGTCGACCTCGAGGTAGTGATCGTTGAACGTGTGGTTCTGCTCCGGGTCCAGAACCTCGAGCAGGGCGGAAGCCGGATCGCCGCGGAAATCCATGGCCATCTTGTCCACTTCATCCAGCAGGAACAGGGGATTACGGGTTCCGGTCTTGGCCATGTTCTGCAGGATCTTGCCCGGCAGCGCGCCGACATAGGTCCGCCGGTGACCGCGGATTTCGGCCTCATCGCGCACACCACCCAGGGACATGCGCACGAACTTGCGGTTGGTGGCCCGCGCGATCGATTTGCCCAGCGAGGTCTTGCCCACGCCCGGCGGTCCCACCAGACACAGGATTGGACCTTTCATCTTCTGCACCCGCTGCTGCACGGCCAGATATTCCAGAATCCGTTCCTTGATCTTTTCCAGACCGTAGTGATCGGCCTCCAGCACCTGGCGCGCGCTTTCGAGGTCGCGGCTGACACGGGTGCGCTTCTTCCAGGGCACGTTCAGCATCCAGTCGATGTAATTGCGGACCACGGTCGCCTCGGCGGCCATCGGCGACATCATCCGCAGCTTCTTCAGTTCCGCGCTCGCCTTCTTGCGGGCCTCGGGCGTCATGCCCGACGACTCGATCCGCTTGGCGATGTCGTCGAATTCGTTGCCGCCCTCCAGCTCGCCGAGTTCGCTCTGGATCGCCTTCATCTGCTCGTTCAGGTAGTACTCGCGCTGGCTCTTCTCCATCTGCTTCTTGACGCGGTTGCGCAGACGCTTCTCCACCTGCAGCAGATCGATTTCGCCCTCGAGCATCGCGATCAGATTCTCGAGTCGCTCGCGCACGTCGACGAGTTCGAGGATGCGCTGCTTTTCCGGGATCTTGACCGCCATGTGCGCGGCTATCGTGTCGGCCAGGCGCGAGGCCTCGTCGATGCTCGTTAGCGACGAGATCAATTCCGGCGGAATCTTGCGATTGAGCTTCACGTACTGCTCGAACTGGGCTATCACCGAGCGGGTGAGGACTTCGGTCTCGCGCTCGTCGACCGGCGCCGATTCCAGCACCTGGACCTCGGCGGTGAACATGGCATCGGTGGACACGTAGCGCCCCACCGCGGCGCGCGCGTTGCCCTCCACCAGCACCTTGATGGTGCCGTCTGGCAGCTTCAGGAGTTGCAGGATGCTCGCCAGCGTCCCGACGGTGAAGATGTCCTTGATCTCGGGGTTGTCGTCGGCGGCCGTCTTTTGCGCGACCAGCAGGATCTGCTTGCTGCTGTCCATGGCGGACTCGAGCGCCTTGACCGACTTGTCGCGGCCGACGAACAGGGGGATGACCATGTGCGGATAGACCACGACATCCCGCAGGGGTAGCACCGGCACAACAAGGGTATTCTGGGTCGTCATCGTAACTTCCTCATGCGTGCTTTCCGGGCGCCATCAGGGCGCTGGAAGGATGAGATGGGGTCGGACGGTCGCGAAATCAACGGGGGGCGGACGGTCGGGGCCCGGGGCGGAGGCGCGGCGCGCGCCGACCGGAACGGCAAATGCGGCCTAGTCCGACGCCGCTTTCGAACGTTCCGCTCCCTCGTAAATGACGAGCGGCTTCGATTCGCCGTCTATCGCGGTGTCATCGACCACGATCTTGGCCACGCCCTTCATGGCCGGCAGCTCGTACATGGTGTCGAGCAGGACGTGCTCCAGGATCGAGCGCAGTCCGCGGGCACCCGTCTTTCGCTCCACCGCCCGCCGGGCAACCGCACGCAGGGCGCTGTCGCGGAACAGGACCTCGCAGCCCTCCATCTCGAACAGCTTGGCATACTGCTTGGTTATCGCGTTGCGCGGTTCGGTGAGGATCTGCACCAGCTGACCCTCGTTCAGCTCGTCGAGGACGGCCAAAACCGGGAGGCGACCGACAAATTCGGGGATGAGCCCGTACTTGATCAAGTCCTCCGGTTCGACCTGATGCAGCAGCTCGGCCTGGCTCTTGCGGTCGGTCTTGCTGCGCACGTCGGCTGAAAAACCGATGCCGCTCTTTTCGGTCCGGTTCTGGATTACCTTGTCGAGACCCGAGAACGCACCGCCGCAGATGAACAGGATGTTCGCGGTATTGACCTGCAGGAACTCCTGCTGCGGGTGTTTGCGTCCACCCTGTGGCGGCACCGAGGCAATGGTGCCCTCGATGAGCTTCAACAGGGCCTGCTGGACGCCCTCACCCGAGACATCGCGGGTGATCGACGGGTTGTCGGCCTTGCGCGAGATCTTGTCGATCTCGTCGATGTAGACGATGCCGGTCTGTGCCTTCTCGACGTCGTATTCGCACTTCTGCAACAGCTTCTGGATGATGTTCTCGACGTCCTCGCCAACGTAACCCGCCTCGGTCAGCGTCGTCGCATCGGCAATGGTGAACGGCACATTGAGCAGCCGCGCCAGTGTCTCGGCGAGCAGGGTCTTGCCGCTGCCGGTCGGCCCGATGAGCAGGATGTTGCTCTTCGCCAGTTCGACGTCGTTCTGCTTGGAACGGGTCTCCAGCCGTTTGTAGTGGTTGTAGACGGCGACCGCCAGGATCTTCTTGGCGGTGTCCTGACCGATGACGTAGTCATCCAGCGTCTTTTTGATCTCGTGCGGGATCGGCAGCCGGTGGCCGAGTCCGCCGGCGCCCTTGTCCTGGATCTCCTCGCGGATGATGTCGTTGCAGAGTTCGACGCATTCGTCGCAGATGAACACCGACGGCCCGGCAATCAGCTTGCGGACCTCGTGCTGGCTCTTGCCGCAGAAGGAGCAGTACAGCAGCCGATCGCCGTCGCCCTTGTTGCCCCTGCTTTCGCTCATGCCTCACCTCGACCGTAGCCGTCATCCGGGTACCGGATTCCGTGTTTCCCCGGGTTCACCCTTGACGCGCCGCCTCGCGCCGGGTCAGCACTTCGTCGATCAGGCCGTAGGCCTTCGCCTCGTCGGCGCTCATGAAGTTGTCGCGCTCGGTATCGACCGCGATTTTTTCCAGGGACTGGCTGGTGTGCCCGGAGAGGATGGCATTGAGCCGCTCCCGCGCCTTCAGTATCTCGCGGGCGTGGATCTCGACATCGGTCGCCTGCCCCTGGAACCCGCCCAGCGGCTGGTGGATCATGATCCGCGAATGCGGCAGGCAGAAGCGTTTGCCGCGCGCGCCGCCGGTCAGCAGCAGGGCACCCATGCTGGCCGCCATGCCCACACACATCGTGCTGACATCCGGTTTTATGAACTGCATGGTGTCGTAGATCGCGAGCCCGGCGCTGACCGAGCCGCCCGGCGAATTGATGTAGAAGTGCACGTCCTTGTCGGGATTCTCGGATTCGAGGAACAACAACTGGGCGACGACCAGATTGGCGACGTGGTCGTCGACCGGACCGACCAGGAAGATCACCCGTTCCTTGAGCAGCCGCGAGTAAATGTCGTAGGCCCGCTCGCCGCGCGCGGTCTGCTCGATGACCATCGGGACCAGGTTGAGGCCGCGGATGCCGGGAACGTTCATGCTCACATTATCGGACATAGACATCGCGCCCTTTAGCCCTGTTTTGAAGTCTGCCCGGTATTCATTAGATCGTCAAACGGCGTCGATTGTTCCGTGACCTGTGCCCGCTCGAGCACCCAGTCGATCGCCTGATCCTCGAGCGCCGACATCTCGATGTCGGCCAGACGCTGGCGGTCTTCGAAGTACCATTTCACGACCGCCGACGGCTCGTCGTAAGCCGCCGCAATCGTGTCGACGGTCGCGCGCACCCGCGCCGGATCGACCTTCAGCGAATTCCTGGCGATGATGTCGCCCATGATCAGACCGAGCGCGACGCGGCGGCTCGCCTGCTCGTGGAACACCGCGTCGCTCATGCCGGCGAGGCGATCCCGGGGCACGCCCTGCCGTTCGAGGTTGTGGCGGGCCTCGTGCAACATGCGGTGGGCCTCGGTCTCGACCAGGACCTTGGGCAGTTCCACCGTGTTGGCCTGCATCAGGGCATCGAGGACGCGCTGCTTGGTCAGATTGCGCACCGCCTGATCGCGCTCACGCTCCATGTTGCGCCGGACCTCGGCGCGGAACGCCTCGAAACCGCCAGCGCCGACCCCGAACCCCTTGAAGAACTCGGCATCCAGTTCGGGCAGCATCGGTTCGGCGACGCTGTTGATCTTGACCTCGAAATGCGCCTGCTTGCCGGCCAGTTCCTTGCGGTGATAGTCGGCGGGGAACTGCACGTCCAGACCATGCATGCCGGCCGTCTTGCCGAGCAGGCCCTCCTCGAACCCGGCGATGAAGCGTCCGGCGCCAACCTCCACCTCGAACCCTTCGGCGGATCCGCCTGTGAAATCGTGCCCGTCCACCGTACCCTTGAAATCGATATCGACCCGGTCGCCCTTGGCGGCCGCGCGCTCGACGATTTTCCAGATGCGGCGCTGCTTGCGCAGGGTATCGATCATCTTCTCCAGATCGGCATCGCCGATGACGCAGGCCGGGCGCTGCACGGCGAGTCCGGAAACCGGCGCCAGGCTAATCTCGGGATACACCTCGAAGGTGGCGGTGTATGACAAACCCTGACCGGGCTCGCTGGTCACCGGTTCGATGACCGGTTGCCCGGCGGGCCTGAGTTTTTCCTGGTTGACCGCCTCGGCGAAGCTGCGGCGCAGTTCCTCACCGACCACCTCCTCCCGCACCTGGCCGGCGAAGCGTTTCTCGATCAGGCGAAAAGGCGCCTTGCCGGGACGAAACCCGTCCAGGCGCGCCGTGCGCGAAATGTTCTTGAGACGGGACTGGACCGCATCGCTGATCCGGTCCTCCGGGATCTGGATCGTGAGGCGCCGCTCGAGCGGGCCGTTGCTGCTGACGGATACCTGCATGGTCTGTTCCTTACCTAATGATTAAACAAGTTTGATTGTCACCCGGAACCTGAGGCCGTTAGCCGCGACAGTCACGACCGCCGCGGCATGGACTGGTGCGAAAGGAGAGACTCGAACTCTCACGGGTTGCCCCACTGGAACCTAAATCCAGCGCGTCTGCCAGTTCCGCCACTTTCGCCACTTTCCTCAAGAATCGCCGCTCGGCGCGCCCCGCCACCCGCGGCGGCAATCCCGGGACGACATACGCCATCGACAGGGATCAGGGATCGTTTGAGCGGGGTGTCGGCTCTTGGCGGCCGGCATTATACGTGTTGACCGCGCTCCGGTTAAACCCCGCACCGCGGTTTCGCCGGGCAGCCGGTTGCGCTGGGCGCCGGACCCGCAAGGTATTGATTCCAGCCCGGAGCGGCGCGTTCTATACTGTGAGCCACGACCCCTTTCCGGAAAGGAACACCTCATGAAGCGGATCTGCGGCAGCTGCGCCACCATGAGCAGTGCCTTGTTCATCGCCACCCTGCTCACCGTCACCGGTTCCGGACCCGCGGCGGCCGTTACCGTTTATGAGTGCGTCGACGAGGCCGGCAACAGCAGCTTCCGCGACCGCTGCCCGCCGGGCACGATCAAGAAGGGCGAACGCCAGGTCACCGGCGATCGCAAGGAAGCGCCGCCGGACATCACGGAAACGACGAAGACGAGCCCGGTGACCCTGTACATAGGGCCGCAGTGCGATGCCTGCGACCTTGTGCGCGCGTCATTGCAGAGTCGCGGCGTGCCGTTCACCGTCAAGGACGCTTCGAAGTCGGCGGAAGTCCAGCAGGAGTTGCTGAAGGCGACCGGCAGCGAAGGTGGCGCCGTCGTCGTCCCGACCCTGATGGTCGGAACGGAATCTATCAACGGCTACAACAAGAAGGCCATCGACGACGTGCTGAATCGCGCCGGATATCCCGCCGAGGGTGTTCTGGCGCCATCGGAACCATCCCCGGCGGCACCGCCGGCGGCCGGCGGAGAGGCGGGTGAATCCACCGACACGGCCGCCAGCGAAGGCGTGGATGCCGGGGCCGGCGATGCGGCGGGCGCGGCGGCGTCCGAACCGCCCACCGGGTCGGGCGACGGCGCGGCCGAAGCGGCGACGACCGCCGAACCGTCGGCCGGCCAGTAGGCACCGCCCCCCGTTCGGCGGTGACCGCAGGACCGCGTGGCCCTGCTGCTGGTACTGGCGCTGACCTACGGGCCTTACCGGGTCGCCGCCATCGACATGCTGGACATCGTGGTATTCAGGGTCGAGGTTGCCATCTGGCCCGACGTGACCCGCACCGTTGAATTGCGGCTTGAGGGAGTCACCGCGCCCAGGCACGATTCGCCGTGCGAGAGCGAACGGCTGCTGGCCGCCGAGGCGCGCGACTTCACCCGCGCCTTCGTCGACCAACCGTTGACCCTGTCGGCGGTGCGCAAGTCGACACGCGGCGACTGGGTCATCGGGCGGCTGAAGGATCAGCGGGGCGCCGACCTCGGTACGGCGCTGGTCGAGGCCGGCTACGCGGCGCGACTGAAGAAGGACGGACGACCATCCTGGTGCCCGCAATCCCCGGGATCCGGACCGAAATGACAACAACCATCCGAAAGGGCAAGACATGAAACTGGAAACCCTATGCGTCCATGCCGGCTACACCCCCGATCCGACCACCAAGGCGGTCGCCGTGCCGGTGTACCAGACCACCTCCTACGCCTTCGACAATACCCAGCATGGCGCCGACCTCTTCGACCTCAAGGTCAAGGGCAACATCTACACCCGCATCATGAACCCGACCTGGGACGTGCTGGAACAGCGGGTGGCGGCCATGGAGGGCGGCATCGCCGGCCTGGCCCTGGCCTCCGGGCAGGCGGCGATCACCTACGCCATCCTCACCATCACCGAGGCCGGCGACAACATCGTCTCCGCCAGCACCCTCTATGGCGGCACCTACAATCTGTTCGCCCACACCCTGCCGCAGTTCGGCATCAACGTCCGTTTCGCCGACTACCGGCAGCCGGACGCCTTCGAGAAGCTGATCGACGACCGCACCAAGGCCATCTACTGCGAGTCGATCGGAAATCCGCTCGGCAACATCACCGATTTTTCGCGGCTGGCGGAGATCGCCCACCGCCACGGCGTGCCGCTGATCGTCGACAACACCGTGCCGACGCCGGTCCTCTGCCGGCCCATCGAACACGGCGCCGACATCGTCGTCCACTCGCTGACCAAGTACATGGGCGGCCACGGCAACTCGATCGGCGGGGTCATCGTCGATTCCGGCAAGTTCCCGTGGGCCGAGCACAAGGCCCGCTTCCGCCGCCTGAACGAGCCCGACGTCTCCTACCACGGCGTCGTCTACACCGAGGCCCTGGGCCCGGCCGCCTACATCGGCCGGGCCCGGGTCGTGCCCCTGCGCAACACGGGCGCGGCGCTGTCGCCGTTTAACGCCTTCCTGATCCTGCAGGGCATCGAGACCCTGTGCCTGCGCATGGACCGCATCTGCACCAACACCCTCAAGATCGCCCAGTTCCTCAAGTCGCACCCCAAGGTGACCTGGGTCAACTACGCCGGGCTGCCGGACCACAAGGACAAGGCGCTGGTGGACCAGTACATGGGCGGTCGCGCCTCGGGCATCCTGACCTTCGGCGTGCAGGGCGGCAGCACCGCCGGCGCCCGCTTCCAGGACGCCCTCCAGCTCGTCACCCGGCTCGTCAACATCGGCGACGCCAAGTCGCTCGCCTGCCACCCGGCGAGCACCACCCATCGCCAGCTCTCGCCCGAGGAACTGGTGAAGGCCGGCGTCACCGAGGACATGGTGCGGCTGTCGATCGGTATCGAGCACATCGAGGACCTGATCGCCGACATCGATCAGGCCCTGAAGTCCGCTTGACGCCGGCATCGGGCGATGCATCACGAAAGGCGGGCCGGTGGCCCGCCTTTCTGCTTTGCGGCCTGTGTTGCCTGCTCGCCGCCTGCGGCGGGCCCGGTGATGCCGGCGATACCGGGCATACCGGCACCACCCTGACCTTCTGGGCCATGGGCCGCGAGGGCGAGATCGTCAAGGCGCTGGTCCCGGAGTTCGAGCACCGCCATCCGGGCGTGCGCGTCAAGGTCCAGCAAGTACCGTGGAGCGCGGGCCACGAGAAACTGCTGACCGCCTACGCCGGCGACACCCTGCCGGACGTCTTTCAGCTCGGCAGCACCTGGCTCCCGGAGTTCGCCGCCCTGCGAGCCATCGTCCCGATCGATCCCTTCCTCGACGCCGCGGCGACCGTACCGCGCGCCGATTACTTCCCCGGCATCCTGGCCACCAGCGAGATCGACGGTCGGACCTGGGGCCTGCCGTGGTACGTTGACACCCGTGTCGTCTTTTACAACCGCGAGACACTGGCCCGTGCCGGCTTCGACCGGTTCCCGGACTCCGTCGCCCAATGGCGGGCCGCGCTGGAGCGCCTGAAAACCGACACCGGACATCCGATCTACCTGCCGCTCGGCGAATGGGAGTTGCCAACGATCCTGGCCCTGCAGCACGGCGCCACCCTGCTCGACGGCGAAGCCCGCCATCCGCGCTTCGCCGACCCCGCCTTCGGCCGCGGGATGGCGGCCTATCTCGACTTCTTCCGTGCCGGTCTCGCACCGGCGGCCGGCACCAGCCAGATCGCCAATCTCTATCAGGACTTCGCCCGCGGCGAATTCGCCATGTTCCTGAGCGGACCCTGGAGTCTCGGCGAACTCGACCGCCGGCTTACCGGCCCCGCCCGCGATTCGTGGATGACGGCGCCGCTGCCCGGCCCCGCCGCGGGCACGCCGGGCGTCTCGCTCGCCGGCGGATCGAGCCTGGTCATCGCGCAGCGCAGCCGCCACGCCGCCCTGGCCTGGTCCCTGATCGAGTTTCTCGCCGAACCCGCCCGCCAGGCCGAGTTCTTCCGCCTGAGCGGCGACCTGCCCGCGCGCCGCAGCGCCTGGGACGACCCGGCGCTGGCCGGCAATCCGCGCATCGCCGCCTTCCGCAGCCAGCTCGAACATGTCGCCGCGCCGCCCGCCATCCCGGAGTGGGAGCGTATCGCGGCCGCCATCGCCCGCCAGGCGGAGGCCGCCGTCCGCGATGAAACGACCGCCGCGCGCGCCGTGGCCGAACTCGACGCCGAGGTCGATCGCTTGCTGGAGAAACGCCGCTGGCTGCTGGACCGTCACGCCGGCGCAAACCCGTGAGCCTGATCCGCGGATCCGATCCGGGATGGTGGTTCGCGGCACCGGCGCTGATCGTCATCGGCGTCTTCTTCGCCCTGCCGATCGCCGCCGCCGCGCTGTTGAGCCTGACCGACTTCGACATCTATGCCCTGGCCGATCCGGGCACGCTGCGTTACGTCGGCCTCGACAACTACCGGCGCCTGCTCGCCGATCCGCTGTTCCGGGTGGCGCTGGGCAACACGCTGTACTTCGTCGTGATCGGTGGCCCGCTGTCGATCGCCGTGTCCCTGGCCGCTGCCCTGCTCGTCACCCACCGCCTGGCGCGCTGGCGGACCCTGTTCCGTTCCGCCTTCTTCCTGCCGGTGGTGACCACGCTGGTGGCCGTGGCCGTGGTCTGGCGTTACCTCTACCACCCGCGCTACGGCTTCATCGACCACGTCCTCGGTCTCGCCGGCCTGTCCCCGATCGACTGGCTGGGCGACCCGCACTTCGCCATGCCGGCGATCATCCTGCTCGCCGTGTGGAAGAACTTCGGCTACAACATGCTCATCTTCATCGCCGGGCTCGCCGCCATCCCGCCGCACCTCTACGAGGCGGCACGCATCGACGGCGCCGGCGCCTGGCGGCAGTTCAGGCATGTCACCCTGCCGGGGCTGGCGCCGACCGCCCTGTTCGTCACGGTGATGACGCTCATCGGCTATTTCCAGCTGTTCGCCGAACCCTACGTGATGACCCGCGGCGGGCCGGCCAACGCCACCCTGAGCGTGGTGCTTTACATGTACGACCAGGGCTTCCGCTGGTGGAGCATGGGCTACGCCTCCGCCATCGCCTTCGTGCTGTTCGCGATCATCCTCGCCATCACGGCCATCCAGATCCGCCTGCAGAAGGGATTACAACCGTGAGAACGGCGCTGGCCACCATCGCGCTCAATGCCGGACTCGCCGCGCTGGCGGTGCTGACGCTTTTCCCCCTCTTCTGGATGGCGGCGGCATCGCTCATGACTGCCGGCGAGGCGGGCACCTGGCCGCCACCACTCGTGCCGCGATCACCGACGCTGGAACATTACCGGCAACTGCTGACCGACCTCGCGATCGGCAGGCAGGCGTTCAACAGCCTCGCCATCGCCCTGTCGGCGACACTGATCTCGCTGCTGTTCAACAGCATGGCGGGTTACGCCTTTGCCAAACTCCGCTTCGCCGGCCGCGATCGCGTGTTCGGCCTGCTGCTGCTCGGCATGATCGTGCCCGGACAGGTCGGCATGCTGCCACTCTTCCTGATGCTGAAGGGCATGGGCCTCATCAACAGCCTGTTCGGGATCATCGTGCCCTGCATGGCCAGCATCTCCGGCATCTTCCTCATGCGCCAGTACGCGCTGTCGATCCCCGACAGCCTGATCGACGCCGCCCGCATCGACGGCGCCGGCGAGTTCCGCATCTTCGTGACCCTGATCCTGCCGCTGGCGCGCCCGGTGCTCGCCACCCTGGCCCTGTTCACCTTCATGGCGGTGTGGAACGATTTCATGTGGCCACTGGTGGTGCTGACCGACGACCGCCTCTACACCCTGCCGGTGGCGCTCGCCAATCTCGCCGGCGAGCACGTCCAGGACACCGAGATGATGATGGCCGGCGCCCTCCTGACCGTGCTGCCGGTCATC
>Ga0233425_10001625_pt1 | contig 49116 bp, 36 predicted proteins | sample Watercolumn_Towu_2_FD_181712 | JGI IMG/M metagenome (GOLD analysis project Ga0233425, IMG submission 181712) | Freshwater microbial communities from Lake Towuti, South Sulawesi, Indonesia - Watercolumn_Towuti2014_140_MG | ecosystem: Environmental > Aquatic > Freshwater > Lake | place...
AAGGCGCACCCGTCCAGAAGCTCTCCGACGACCAGAAGAAGAAGCTGGGCGAGCTCGACCAGCTCTACAAAGCCAAGCTGGCCGAACGCGAGTTGTTCTTGAAGGGCGAGCTTGCCAAGGCCGCCGCCGCCGACAACGCGGAAGCCGTTGCGCAACTCGAGAAGCAACTGATCAGCGACCGCAGGTCCCTGGCCGCGGAACTCGAGGAGAAGAAGGAACAGGTGCGGCAGGCGTCCGGTTGATCGCGGGGGGTGAGATTAGAGCCAACTGACGTTGGCTGCTACCGCTCGGTAGCATCGGACGTCAGTCCGATCATTCCTTGCCCGCTTTTCGTTTCGCCCTGTCCGCCAAGGCAGCGAGCTGGGGGGGGACGACCTAATAAGGAGTAAGATCGGAGCCAACTGACGTTGGCCCACGAAAAGGTGGCATCCGCCTTCGCCCGGCTACGGCGGGACAAGTCGGACCTCAGTCCGATCCCGCACCCCGTCCCCACCACTCGCAGGCCTTGCTCATCCGACCGACGCCCCGGACACCTCCTCGTAACGCACGCAGGTTACCTCCAACTCCTCCTCACCGGCGGGGAATCGGAAACGGATCCGATCCCCTGCGCAATGTCCGAGCAACGCGCGAGCAAGGGGTGAAAGCCAACTGATCCACCCGCGCTCAGTGTCCGTCTCGTCCACACCGACAATCCGATAATCGGTTTCTTCGCCGCCGCGCGATCGCACAGTCACAAAGGCGCCGAACCGGACGCGGTGCCGTTCGGTTGCCGGCGCGCCCGCGATGGTCGCCGAAGCCAGGGCGTCCTGGAGCCAGCCGATGCGGCGGTCAAGATCACGCGCGACGGACGCCCCCGGCTCCGAATCACGTCCAGCCCCGCGGGGAAGTCGTTCGGTCCGCGTCAACTCCTCCAACTCCTCGCGCAGCCGTTGGGCGCCATCGGGAGTGATGTAGTTCTTGGCTCCGGCAGGCAGCGGCGGACGCCCCCCTCGCGGCGGTTCCTCGGGCTCGAGGTCCGATTCCTTGGTGAAGGCCTTGCTCACGCCCGTTCGCGATCACCCGTCCGTCTCCGCTTTCGCCGGGCGCATCCCAAGCCGCGGAACGCGATCCCTCGCGTTCCGCGACGACGGCCCGCGATTCACAGCTTCCCGCCGTAAACCGCGTTTTTGCCCAGCAACTGCTCGATGCGGAGCAATTGGTTGTACTTGGCCACGCGATCCGTGCGGCTGAGTGAGCCGGTCTTGATCTGACCGGCATTGGTCGCCACGGCGATATCCGCGATGGTGGCGTCCTCCGTCTCACCCGAACGATGGCTAATCACCGCGGTGTAGCCGCTCTCCTGGGCGAGTTCGACCGCGTCGAGGGTCTCCGTAAGCGACCCGATCTGGTTGACCTTCACCAGAATCGAGTTGGCCACGCCTTCCTCGATGCCCTTGCGGAGGAATTTCACGTTCGTCACGAACAAATCGTCACCCACGAGTTGGAGCTTCTCTCCGAGTTTGGTGGTCAGAACCTTCCAGGTCCGCCAGTCGTTCTCGGCGCAGCCGTCCTCGATGCTGATGATGGGGTACTTGGCGGCGAGTTGGATGTAGAAGTCCACCAGTTCCTCGCCCGACAGCTTGCGCCCCGTGCTTTTCTTGAACACATAACCGCCTGTGGCCTTGTCGAAGAACTCGCTCGAGGCCACGTCCAGGGCCAGCGAGATGTCCTTGCCTGCTTTGTAGCCGGCGTCTTTGACGGCCTGCAGGATCGCCTCGAGGGCGGCCTCGGCACTCTCGAGGTTCGGCGCGAAGCCGCCCTCATCGCCGACCGCCGTCGAGAGGCCCTTTTTCTTTAACACGCCTTTCAGGGCGTGGAACGTCTCGGTAATGGCGCGCAGGCCCTCGCTGAACGTCGGCAGGCCCTCGGGCACAATCATGAATTCCTGGAAGTCGATCGGGGCATCCGAATGCGCGCCGCCGTTGATCACGTTGGCCATTGGCACGGGCAGGACCTTCGCGTTCGGGCCGCCCAGGTACTTGAACAACGGCACCTGGAGGCACTCGGCCGCCGCCTTGGCGGTCGCCAAGGAGACCGCCAGGATGGCGTTGGCGCCCAGCTTCGATTTGGTCTCGGTGCCATCCAACTCGAGCATCGTGCGATCCACGCTCAATTGGTCGAGCGCATCCAGCCCGCGGAGGGCCGGCAGGATCTTCGCCGTAACGTTCGCCACGGCCTTCGACACGCCTTTGCCGAGGTAGCGCTGTTTGTCGCCGTCGCGCAACTCGAGGGCTTCGTGCTCGCCGGTGCTCGCCCCGGAAGGGACGGCCGCGCGCCCGACCTCGCCACCGCCCAGGATCACGTCAACCTCGACCGTCGGATTGCCGCGGGAATCCAGTATCTCGCGGGCTTTGATGTCAGCAATCGTGCTCATAGTTCAATGTCCAATGTAATGTCCAGTTCGCAGCATGAGGGGGAATGATAGAAGGGACCCTCCGGGCGTCAAGCTCGTCACTCGTCACTCGTCACTGGTTACTTGCCTCGCCCCTCGCCCCTAACGCCGAGCCCCTTCCTTGGGCCCTCCCCTGGCACCGCCCCGATCCCTCTCGATTCCTTTACAATCACCGAAATTGATGCTATGGAAATGGCGTTCGGTTTCGGCAGTTGATCGCCATCGCCACCGTCGGTGAACATCCAATGAACGCCAGTATTCGTCTCGCCTGTGCCGCGCTTGTCCTGACCGGGTTCGCCGCTTCGCCGTCAGCCTTGCTTCGCGCACAGACTGCCATCCCAGCGGCGTTCCGGGTTTCGTCCGGGGTCAACACGAATGCCCCCGGCGTGCTGGTGCGCACCTACCAGGTCGCGGCTGAAGACAACCTGGCGCAGGTTTCGCTCGCCGAGCTCGAGCTCGCCGGCGGCCTCGGTCCGAACGTGGCCAATCTCGCGGATGCCAATTACCCTTTCAACGCCGCCACCGGCTACTTCGAGGTCGCGAGCCCGGTCAATTTCCGGCATGACGCCGGTTCCGGGAGCGACAATGGGGAGTTCGTGGGACCGGATTACCCGGACGCGCCAATCCCCGGTCTGCCGGGCACGCTCGGGAGCAGCGACCAGGCGGCGGCCGAGGCCATTGCGTTTCTCGAGTTCAGCACGGCCGGCCTTTATGAGATGGGAGTCTCGAGTGACGATTGCGCATCCATCAGCGTGGGCCACAACCCGAGGGATCGCTTCGCGCTCACCCTTGGCGGGTTCACGGGCGCACGGGCGATGGGCGAAACCCGGGTGATCCTCTTTAACATCCCGGCGGCGGGCATCTACCCGTTTCGCTGTCTTTGGGCCAACCAGACCGGCGAGACGGGCTGGGAATGGTACATCTTCGACGCCAACGGGAACCGTCTCTTGATCAACGACCCGACGAACAAGATCGCCAAGGCCTACCGCGAAGGCCCGCTGCGGCCGTACGTGGTCAGCATCTCGCCGGACTTCGGCGAGGTGGGCGTTTCGCCCACGACCGAGGTTGTGGTCGAAATCCAGGACGAAGTCCTCCAACTCGAGTCCGTCTCGATCCAGTTGCGCCAGGGCACGGCGAGTGTTGCCGGCGCAACTTCGATCAACCGCACCGGAAACAAGACCACGGCCAGGTTCGTGCCGGCGGCGCCGCTCGAACTCAGCACGGTCTATCTCGCGGAGTTGGTGTATACCGACAACGCGGTGGCGCCGCTGACCATCACGAACACGTGGCCTTTCCGGGTGAGCACGGCCCTGATCTCCGCCGCCGCCGCTGTCCCGCGGGACCAGGTCGATACGAGCGTGCCGGGCTTTCGGGTGTTCACGCATCAACTGGCCGGCGCCGACGCTGAGAACCTCGCTTCCTTATTCACGATTCGCAACCAGTTGGAGGGCCTCATGGGGGAGAACCTGGCCGACCTCTCGCTGGCCGACGCCGACGGCTTTTTCCACCTCGCCAACGGCCCGGGCGGCGGCACGCAGTGCATCAATTTCAACGACTTTTACGGGGTGGTCGAGACAGGCAATTTCACCAGCACGAACGGCTTCCCCGATCTCCAGTACCCGGGCACGCCGGGGAGCGGCGGATTGGATTGGACGTCCGACAACCTGGCGATCGAAGTGCTGACATACCTGGAGTTTCCCACGATGGGAACGTACACGCTGGGGATCAACTCGATCGACAGTTTTTCATTGACAATTGGTGATGGCGAGGGCCGCGGCCCCAAAGACCTCTTCGCGACTGTGCTCGCCGAATACGACGGCGATTACCTGGATAACTACCTGTTCTCGATCTGGGTGCCGGCGGCCGGCATCTACCCCATGCGGCTCATCCAGAATATCGGCATCCAGCAGGGCGACCTCGAGTGGTTCAGCTCGGACGCGTCCGGCGCGGACCTGAAACTGATCAACGCACCGGGCGGGTTGAAGGGCTATCTGCGCGGCCCCGCGTTGCCCGCCTATGTCCGCCGGGTGAGTCCCGGCCCGAACGTGCCTGGGCTCCAGGATTTAACGGTCACGGACGTGCCGCCCACGCTGCCGGTGTTTGCCGAGATCATGGACGAGGGCACGACGGTGCTGCCCGGGAACGTGAGCTTGCGACTCGATGGCCGCGGCCAATCCACCGCCACCAAGGCGGGCAAGTTGACCACCGTGACCGTCACCCCCGCGGAGGAGCTGCTGCCCGGCACGGGGCATGAGGCAACCCTGGTTTATACCGACAGCGCCGGCAAAACGATCACCAACCGCTGGACCTTCAGGATTGTCGATGCGGTTACCCTGGACCCGGCGCTGTCCTATCCGCCCGGTTCGGGTGATCCGAACAAGACCGGGTTCGCGATGAGAGTGGTGCAACTCGCGCTCCCGTTTGTTTCGGGGGAGAATGGGTCGGTGACCAAATCCGAGGGGATGCTCGCCGGGGTGTTTCTGAACGGGGAGAATGTAGCCAACCTGGCCGATCCGAAGTACATCTCCGAGGATGGCTGGTTCCAGGTCAGCACGATCAACTTTGGCAGTGGCGTCGGCGCGATTACACCCGACGACCCGATGCCCGGGATTCCGGGCTCGACGGGGCACACGGACCACTTCGCCGCGGAGATTCGAACTTACCTCGAGTTCCCCGCCAAGGGCGTCTATAACCTGAGCCTCTACAGCGACGACTCGCCGCGCCTGTTCCAGGCGGAAGCGCAGCAGGACCACTTCGGTGCCCTCGAGATTGTCACCCCGTGCTCGGCGGCGGGCACCCGCATCACCATGACCTCGACAACGCTGAGCACGGGTTCCGGTTTCGGCGGCGACCTGCCAACGACGCCGTTGATCCTGCCTCTGGTGGTGGCCAACCCGATCCTGGGGAACTTCGACCTCGCGAACGCCGCGGCGATCAAGGACAGCGCGGCCTTGCTCAAGCGCGGGGATGTTGCGTTTGGCATCAAGGCTGCGCGCGCAAAGGCCGCGGGCGCCAAGGCCGTGATTGTCTTTAACAACGAAACACCCGCCGATCGCATGGATCGTCCGCCCGTGTTCATGGGCGGGACCGCTGCCGGGGTGGACATCCCGTGCCTGTTCATTGGTTATCGGGACGGCACGAACCTGGTCCGGTTGGCGGCCGCGGGTGAGGTCACCGTGAACGTGCAGGAGAACCCGGCGCCGCTGCTCTTCCAACCTACGGAAGGTTACTACGGCGGCTGGGACTTCTCGGTCTATGCGCCCCAACCCGGCCTCTACCCGTTCCGCCTGGTCACCGGGCAAGGAGGTGGCGACTATGGCATCGAGTGGAGCATCCGCAACGACGAGGGCACGCGCATCCTGCTCAACGATCCGAGCGATCCCGTCTCGCTCAAGGCCTTCCGGGCCGTCATCCAGGCGCCGCAGATGGCGCCGCCGGGCCTTGGTTCCGGCTGCACCCCCGTCGAGATCAACTGGCGCGGTTCGGGCACACTCCTCGAGGCCGGCAATGTGGGTGGGCCATACCAGCCCTCTGCCAGCCAGCGCATGCCCCATACCGATGGCGGCCAGGCGCGGAAGTTCTACAAAGTCGAGCAGATGAAGTAGCCGTCCCGGGCGCGCTTGGCAGCGGGCTGCCGCGCGTGTTAGGTTCACCAGATGAAGTCGATTCTCGGCCCGGCTCTCGGCCTTTGGATGGTCTGGCCGGGCTGGGGCGCCGCCGCAGCTAACGAAGCCCAGGCGCTGTTTCACTGTCTCTCGGTGCGCCTGGCGCCGGCGAGCCTCACCCAGGCGGGCCTGACCTACACACTGGCCGCCACGAGTGCCGACGATGGGACGATCAACGACGAAATCAGCCTCTCCGAGAATCCTGACTGGCCCTACTTCTACACAACCCGTCTGAGGCTGACTGATCCGACGGCCGCAGCGCCGATCGCGTTCGAGGCCTACTTCGACCTGCCGAATCCTGACCTGAACCGCAACGGCGCCTCCGACTTTCTCGAGGTCAACCTGCGCGTCAATCGGGCTGTCTCGCTGGGCGAGTTCATTCCCGAGGGGGCCTTCGACACGGCTGGCACGCTGGACCTGACCTGGGACCGCGCCGCCGGCGCCTCGACCGGCACTTGCCGCCTCCGCCTGGTTCTGGCCGACCTGGGCCTCGATCTCACCTTCCAGCACCTCTTCGAGGTCTTCGATTATCGTGGTTCGGTCGCTTACGGTGGTTCCGGCACGAATATCTCCGGTGAGGCGAGCCTCGTTCGCCTGGGCGCGCCCGGGAGTCTGCGCGGTCCATTCCCTCTCACGCGCCTGGATGAAAACGAGCTGCGTTACCCCGCCACGGCCTGGACGAACGAGCTGGGACAACCGTTGCGCTTATACGCCTGGGACGAGCTCGAAAGTCCGCTCCTGCGGGGCGCGCTCGGCACGAATTACTACGGCACGCTCGGCACGGCGGATGGCCGGCCCTCGACCCCGACGACGGGTGAGTATCAACTGTGGTTCATCAGTCTCTTCGATCCCAACGACAGCAACGGCAACGGCATACCGGACTTGAGTGATTCGCCGCCTCCCCCTGAGCCCCCGCGCCTGGGGTGGCGCCGCGAGGCTGACAAACTGTGGCTCCAGGTCCAGGCTCAGGAGGGCCGGCGTTTGGTCCTCGAGCAAGCCCAGCGCTTGCCCGCGACGAACTGGAGCGCCCTGCCGCCGATCACCCTTACCAACGCGGTCCAGGACATTGCCCTGCCGCCCCCGGAGATTCCGCCGGCCTTCTGGCGGGCACGGCTCGAGTGAGACCACTGCATCCGCAGGCGCTTGTGATGACCTTTGCATTGCCGTTGCCTCGCTGGCGCCCATCGTGCGGACAGTGGCTCGCAATCGAGTGCCTTGCCTTCCTGACTGCGCTTTGCTGCTGCGGCTCGGTCGAGGCCTGGGAGGGGCATGACTGGAAGGAATGGCGGCGGGTTGCGACCTGGCAGCAACCGGACTTGCACACCGCCCAGAGCGGGCGCCCGGACCTGGCGGCGGTGCTGGGGAAGAGCGCCGATGGCGCGCCCGTTATCACCACTGTGCGCGGTTGGGAGGAGGAACGTCGCCAACTCGCCTTCGTGATCCAGCGGATTCTCGGGACTCCCTCGAACCTGACGGCGCCGCCCCTCGAGGTGCGCGAGCTTGGGCGCGAGTCGCTGAACGGCTACTCGCGGCGGCATCTCATGATCCGGAGCGAACCCGACGATTGGATTCCGGCCTACCTGCTGGTTCCGGACACGCTTGCGGCGCCGCGTGTGCCGGCGATGCTCTGTCTTCATCAAACCGTTGCCCAGGGCAAGCAGGAGCCATGCGGAATCCAGGGAGACCCGGAGCTGGCCTTCGCACTCGAGTTGGTCAAACGCGGGTATGTCTGCCTGGCCCCGGATGTGATCGGTTTCGGCGAGCGCATCCCCGCCGGCAAACAGCCTTACCACGATAGCCTGGCGTTTTACCGCAAGCATCCGGGTTGGTCGTTCATGGGCAAAATGGTCTGGGATGTCGGACGTTTGATTGACTACCTGGGGACACTGGAGTTCGTTGATTCGCGGCGGATTGGCAGCATCGGCCACTCGCACGGCGCCTACGGAACGCTCTTCGCGGCGGCATTCGAGCCGCGCATCACGGCCGCTGTGGCCAGTTGTGGCTTCACCACCTTCCGCAGCGATCCAAACCCGGAGCGTTGGTCGCATCTGACCGCCCTCATTCCGCAGCTCGGCGCCTACCTCCCGGAGGTCAGCAGCATCCCTTTCGATTGGCAGCACCTGCTGGCCCTGATCGCGCCGCGCGGGCTCTTCGTCTGGTACGCCACCCAGGACACCATCTTTCCGCGGACGGAGAACCTCGAGGGCTTGCTGAGGGATGTGCGCGGGGTGTATGCGCTTTACGGCCAGGGGGCCGCGCTCGCCTGGCAGAGTTTCGATGGTCCTCACCGGTTTCCACAGGCGGGCCGCGAGGCGGCCTACCGCTGGCTCGATGGGCGCCTGTCCCGGGTTGTTGGCCTTTCCTCGAAGCCGGCTTCCAACCCCAACGCCGTCGGCGATCCGGCGCGGCCCGAGCAGCCCCAGTTGAAAGTGGCCAGCGCCTTTTTCCCGGGCACACTCGTCGCTCGGGCCCGGCGGAACGCGCAAGCCCACGCGTGGGCCAGCGATGCCCAGGCCGCGCTTGTTGCCGCCGCGAAACCGTGGCTCGACCGCTCCGATGACGAGCTTTGGGCGCTCATGTTTGGCAACACGATTCGTCGGGCTTGGCAGGTCTGGTCGGATGGCTACTGTCCGGCGTGCCGCCAACCCGTGCCGATGTACGAGTGGAACCCGGACGCCCTCCGACGGCCCTGGACCATGCAGTGCCCCCGCTGCAAAGAGCTGTTCCCGAAAAACGACTTTCAGAAGTTCCTCTGTTCCGGACTCGACGCGCAGGGTGTGTTCGATCCCCAACGGGCCGATCGCTCGCTGCTGTTCAACACCGAGCATCCCGACCCGGCCGACGCGCTGCATCGCTTCGGTGTCGATGACGGGGAGGGCTGCGTGGCGGAGGGCAAGCGCTGGCGGTTCATCGGCGCTTACCTCATCTTCGGACAGTGGAAACAGGCGATCGTGAACGGCATCCGGAACCTGGCGGCGGCCTACGTCGCCACGGGCGAGCCGGCCTATGCGCACAAGGCCGGGGTGTTGCTGGACCGCGTGGCGGATCTCTACCCAACCTTCGATTTCGGCAAGGAAGGCGTGATGTACGAGGGCCCGCCGCGCGCGGGTTACGTCTCGACCTGGCACGATGCGTGTGTCGAGGTCCAGGAGTTGGCGCTGGCCTACGACGCGGTCTTCGAGGGCCTGGCGAGGGACGGCGATCTCGTGAAGTTTCTGGCCGCGAAGGCCGCACATTATCACCTGGACAACTCGAAGGCGTCGTTTGGCGACATTCAGCGCAACATCGAGGAGCGAATCTTCCGTGACACCCTCGAGCATCGCTCGAAGATCGAGTCGAACTACCCTTCGACGGATATCACTATCGCGACCCTTCACACCGTCCTCGGCTGGCCGGGCAAGCGCGCCGAGGTCATGGCCATGCTCGATGTAATCATCGCCAAAGCCACGGCTGTGGACGGCGTCACGGGTGAGAAGGGCATCGCCGGTTACTCGGTGATCGCGCCGCGGATTATCGCCGAACTGCTTGGCCGCTACGCGCGGAGCGAGCCCGGATTCCTCCGCGAGATCGTCCGGCGGCATCCGCGCGTGCGCGACCTCTATCGCTTCCACCTGGACACCTGGTGCCTGGGCCAGTACTACCCGCGCACGGGCGACACGGGCTCATTCGCCGAGCGCAACCCGGCCTACCCCGGCCTGGCGTTCTCCCGGAGTGCCGGCGTCAACCCGTCCGCGTTCACCTTTCTTTGGGAACTCTACGAGGCCACGGGTGACAAGGACTTCGTGCGTTTGCTTTACGGCGCGAACGGGGCCTCCGCCGCGGGCTTGCCGTATGATCTCTTCGCGCCCGATCCCGGCGGCTTCCAGGCGAGTGTCCAACAGATCATCAACCAGAACGGCGCGGACATCCGCCTGGCCAGCGTCAACAAGCAAGAGTGGGGCCTGGCCATTCTCCGCAGCGGCGAAGGTCCCCACCAACGGGCGGCCTGGCTCGACTATGACTCGGGCGAGCGGCACGGCCACGCCGACGGCATGACCCTCGGCCTTTTTGCCAGGGGGCTGGACCTCCTGCCCGATTTCGGTTACCCGCCCGTCCAGTATGGGGGTTGGACGTCGCCGCGGGCGCTCTGGTACACGCAAACCGCCGCCCACAATACAATCCTGGTGGACGGCCAAAACACGCGTCCCGGCACCGGCAAGGTCACCCTTTGGTTCGACGGGGCGCAGTTCCACACCGTGGGCTCGTCCGGGCCGCGGTTGATTGGGGGTGCGAGGTACGATCGCACTATCACGCTCGTGGATAGTTCGGATCAGGATTTCTACGTGTTGGATGTGTTTCGCGTGTCGGGCGGGCGGGAGCACACCCAGTCTTTCCATGGTTCGTTCGGGGAGCTTTCCACCGAGCGCCTTTCGCTCACCGCAGCCGCGCCCGCCACCACGAATCTCACGATGCGCGGTTTCCGGCGTGACCCGGCCCCAGTCGAGGGTTGGTGGGCGGACTGGCGCGTCGAGGACAGGTTTCACTACTTGCCCGCCGGCGCCCAGGTCCACCTGCGGCTGACGGACCTGACGCGTGGCGCTGAGGTCGAGACCGCCGAAACCTGGGTCTCGGTCGCCGGGTTTGGCGGCACGGCCGAGGCGTGGATTCCGAGTGTGCTGGTTCGGCGTCGGGCGACCCAGGCGCCGTTGGCCTCGACGTTCATCAGCCTCCTGGAGCCGCACGACGGGGCGCCAAAGGTCGTGAGTGCGCGGCGGCTTGATCTGCGAGATGGCGAGGGCAAACCTCCCCCGGAAGACTGCGTCGGGCTCGAGGTCCGCCTCGTGGATGGACGGCGCGACGTCCTGCTCTCGGCGGGCACGAAGGAGCCGGGCGAGTTTGCCACGATCCTGGAACCGGCGACCGGCCTGCGGTTCGAGGGCGAGCTGTGCCTTGTCCGGTTCGCGGCGGCGGGCCGCCCCGTCCGCGTGGCTCTCGCTCGAGGGCGTTCGCTTGCCCTGGACGGCCTCCGCGTGGTGGTGAAGACTGCCGGAGCGAGCCTCGAACTCGACCTGGCCAACCCCACTCGTCCGGTTGTTGCCGGCCCGCCCGACGCTCTCGAGCGGATCGAGATCGGCGGGACAACAGTCGTGCCCAAATGAACACCTCCAACCCACCCGTGCGCGCCTTGCCTCCGCCCGTTCTGGCTCGGATGCTCGCGGTTTTTTCGCTCGCGCTCCTGGCCTGCCGTTCGGCCGAGCCACCCGCGTGGCAGGTCGGTCTTGCGCGCGCGGACATCACGCCAAAGGCCCTGTTTTGGATGGGAGGGTTCGCGGCGCGCACACATCCGGCCCAGGGCACGCTGGACGAACTGGCGGTTAAGGTCCTGGCGTTCGAGGTCCCGGATGGCGGGTCCGCGGTGCTCATCACGGCCGACCTGCTGGGAATCCCGAAGTGGCTGGATGACCGGGTGTGTTCGGAACTCGAACGCAGCCACGGCCTCAAGCGGAGTCACATCCGGATCGCCGCCTCGCATACGCATTCCGGGCCGGTCCTCCGGGACGCGCTCAAGGACATCTACCCGCTCGACGACCAGCAACGCACGCTCATCGACGATTACTCGAACTGGCTCGAACGGACGATCGTCGAGACGGCCAGGCGCGCCCTGGCCTCGCGCGCTCGCAGTGCGCTATGGACGGGGCAGGGGACGGCCTCGTTCGCGGCCAACCGTCGCACGAACAACGAAAGCGAGTTGGCCGAACTCGCCCGGCGCGGCATCGCGCCGAAAGGGCCGTCGGATTACGCCGTGCCGGTGCTCGCCGTGCGCTCGGCGGACGGCCGGTTGCTCGCGGTGGTGTTCGGTTACGCGGCCCATACCTCGGCGCTGACGGACAACTATCTCTGGTCCGCCGACTACGCGGGCGTCACGCAACGCGCGCTCGAGGCCCGTCATCCGGGAGCCGTCGCGATGTTCTTCCAGGGCTGCGGGAGTGATCAGAGCGCGGTCCCGCGCGGTACGGTCGAGCGCTGCCGGAAGCTGGGCGAAGCCCTCGCCGCCGCCGTCGAACTCGTACTGGAGAAACCGATGACACATGTGTCACCACGGTTGCGGGCGGCGATCGAGTCGATCAACCTGGATTTTGGCCAGCAACCGACCCAGGCCGAACTGGCCGAGGCCGCCAAGGGCCAAACCTACCGGGCCCGCTGGGCGAAGCGGTTGCTGGCGGAATCCGCCGGCCGTGCGTTCGAGCGCGGTTATGCTGCCTACCCCGTCCAGGCCTGGACGCTGGGCACAAACCAACTCTGGCTCGCGCTGGGCGGCGAGGTGTGCATCGACTACGCGCTGCGGTTCAAACGCGAGTTCGGGGCCGGCACGTGGGTGACTGGCTACGCCAATGACGTCATGGCCTATATCCCGTCGCGGAGGCTTTGGGAGGAGGGCGGCTACCAGGCCGGGGCGTTTGACGTTTACGGCCTTCCCGCCGACCGGTGGTGTCCCGACATCGAGGACCGGATTGCGTCGGCCGTCGCGCGGTTGGTCGAGCAGGTGCGGCGCTGAGGGCCGCGCGGGGGCCGCGCGGGCAGGGTCGCGGCGCCGCGTGGGCGGCCCGCCTGCGCTTATGCCGCGCATACCGCTTGCGTTGAGCGTCACAACTGTTAGGGTGCGGTTGTTCGCCGCCGGAATGTTCGCGCGCCAAACCGCCGGTCTTTGCGGGCGCGTGAACGCCACGGGGCTTCGAAACCGTCACATGCAAACAAACGAGAACATCCCGACCTACCGCGTTTGGGGCGCGGATAACGTCGCCTACGGCCCCGTGGAACTGCCCACGTTGGTGAACTGGGTCAGGGATGAACGCGTGACCGCGGACACCTGGGTTTTCTCGAGCGAGGCCAACGCCTGGCAGAAGGCGAGCGCCTGTGCGGAACTCAAGGTGCTTTTTCGCGACCGGCGGCGGGCTGGCGGCGGGGAGAACCAAACCGCGGCCAAAGCGCACGGGATCAAGCCCGCTGCGTTGCGGCGCATCCGCGTGTTCGCCGGCTTCGACGAGAAGCAACTCGAGTCGTTCCTGCAGTACATGGAAGTGGTCCCTTGCCGGCAATTCAGCCACGTCGTCAACAAGGGCGATCACGGCGATGCCATGTACCTGGTCCTCGAGGGTGAGCTCCGCGCCTTCACGATCGTCGATGGCAAGGAATCGCTGCTCTCGACCATGACGACCGGCGATTTTTTTGGCGAGATTTCGCTCCTCGATCAGGGACCGCGTTCGGCGAACGTGGTGGCGAATCAACCCAGCACCTTGCTCAAGATTTCCGCCGCCGCGTTTGATCACCTCGTCGCTGAGGCGCCCGCGCTGGCCCTGCCGTTTCTGCTGGCGCTGAGCCGCTTCGTGGTCGGCCGCGTGCGCACGTTGACGAAGCGCTACGAGGACTCGATCCACTTCTCCCGCACCGCCGGGCTTTGGGGCTAGCCAGAGAATGATCGGACTGACGTCCGATTCTACGGGGTGGCAGCCGACGTCAGTCGGCTCAAACTTTTCTGGCTGTCACGCGGCTCGGTGATCGAGCACGAAAAGTCAGTTGGAGAGAAAACGCTCGCCCTCACCCCGGCCCTCCCCCGCGGAGAGGGAGAATCGTTCGCCGCGTCTTGCCGCGACGGTCGCGCTGGATGGCCCGGGCGCGGTTGCCTCCAATCTCCAATGTCAGCAGGGCGTGGATGACGAGCGCGGCGTTCGTATTTCACGCGACGTCCGTGCGTGTCGCCCTTTCCTCGGGGCGGTTCGAATCTCAGGCATTTCCTTGCTCGCTAACCGGGCAAGAAATGGTTAGACTTAACCAAAGAAGGACAAGCCGTGTGATCAGTTGCTCGAATACCTTCGCGGCGTGACACGTTCTGTCCAGCACACAGTCCGGGCCCGGGCGAATGCCGGCCTCGGCAGTTGTATGCCGGCGCCTGGCCCGATGGCGGGCCGGCCGCACGGTGTTTTGCGCCGGCCGGACGCGTCTATGCGCTTATGAAATCGAACCTGGACCACGCAAGCCTGGCTTCCTTCACCCCCTCCGTCGAGACCCGCGCCGGTCACGCCCCGGTATCACTCCTGCTGTTGGGGATGTGGATCACGATCGTCGGACTGTTCCTCTATACGGTGGCCAACTGCGGCCTGGCCAGCGTTTAGGCGCCAGTCCGTGCGTGGGGCAGCACATCGTGCCGCCCCTGGAGCCGGAGGCCTTCGACCTGCCAAAAACCTCGACTCATCCGACACCACCCCGGCATAGTCGCCAGGATGAGATTGTCGGAACAAAAGCGCGCCCTCGCCACCGCCGTCGCGGCTGCCCGGGCTGCGGGCCGTGTCATGCGGCGCAACCTGCGCGCGAGCAAAGCCATCAACTCGCAGACCCAGCATGACATCAAACTCGAGTTGGATGTTCGCTGTCAGCGGATCATTCAACAACGCCTGCTGAGAGCTTTTCCCGGCACGGCGCTCCTTGGTGAGGAAGGGGTGGCAGGGGACCCGGGTTCGCGGCTCCGCTGGGTCGTGGACCCGATCGACGGCACGGTCAATTTCACCTACGGGATTCCGCATAGTTGCGTCTGCATCGCTTTGCAGATCGCTGAACAGGCGAAGAGTCGAGGAAAGCTGGTCCGGAAGTCGCACCGCGCGGCAGGTCGCGCGTCCTCCGGATTCCGAACACTTCTCGGCGTGGTGTACGATCCGTTCCAGGACGAGTTATGGACCGCGTTGCGCGGCCAGCCTGCGCGGCTGAATGGCGATGTCATCCATGTCAGCGATCGCCGTGGCTTGGGAGAGGCCTTGATTTCGCTCGGTTTCGGCAACTCGCCGGGAGCGCTCGAGCACACGCTCGAGGCGGTGAACGCGTTGGCGCTCAAGGTCCGCAAGCTGCGGCTGATGGGCTCGGCCGGCTTGGCGATGGCCTACGTGGCGTGCGGCCGGTTCGATGCTTTCGTCGAGGCCGGCGTGCGATTGTGGGATATTACCGCGGGGGGACTGATCCTCGAATGCGCCGGCGGGGAGTTCTGGCATCGCCAACTCCCGGGCGATCACGTGTTCGAAATCAACGCGAACAACGGCAGGTTACGCCGTGCCCTGGCCCTGATCACCCGCATGAAACAGCGCGCCCAGCCGCGGCGGGGCACACGGTGACGACTCGCGCGTGAGAGGACCGGAGCGCGGACATTCCTGTCGACATTCCTGTCCGCTCCGGTTATTCCAGCCATTCCAACAACCCCAGCACCCCGTCATCCTGCCGCGCCCCAACGACGGAGCCGGGCGCGCAGTTGATCCAGGTGGCAGGCGGCGGGGCAGAGGCTCGGGAAATCACGCTCGAGTTGTTCGCAGGTGGGCACCGCGCCCCACGCCGTCACGGTGAAGACCTCCATGGCATGGGCTGAAGCGATCCCCAACTCGCGGTTGGTGCGATCGAACCGCGCCCGGAGCGTGGCGCCCCAATCCTCGAGCGTGGCGGGGACGGCCATGTCATGGCGGCCCACCCAGGGGAGCCACTCGCGGATTTGGGACTGGTGACACCACGTCATCGCACGGACGAGGTCGAACGCGGGCTCGACATCGACAGCCAGGTCGTGCGCGTTGCCACCGAACATGTAGCCGTCGTACACCGCAACGATCACCGGCACGTTGCAGGGGGCCGAGACCGTTTCGTCGGTGGGATACTCGGGCGTGAAGGCGTGGGGCACATTGATCATGTAGGCCACCTGCCGCACGGCTTCCGCGATCGCGACGTGATCGACGTGCACGCCCGCCAGCGGGTCCGTCGGCAAGGGCGGGCAGAAGAGGTAGTCAGGCTCGAAGTCGCGGATGGCCTTCCAGAGTGCGGCCAGCAGGTCGGTGGTCACGCGCAGGCAGGCCTCGCGGGGCGGCTGTCCGCTCGGCAACTCGAGCAATTCGAACTCGTAGCCTCCGAGGCGCGCGGACTCGAGTTGCTCCTGGTGGCGGAGGCGGCCGGTTTCCGCACGCGTCCGGAAATGGTGGCCGGCCTGGCCGTCGGTGCAAACGATGACCTTGGCGCGCAACGAGTCGCCAAGCTGCCGCTTCCACATCTCGAACGTGCCGGCGGCGGTGAACTCGTAATCATCGTAATGCGCGTGGACGTAGAGCAGTTTCATGCGAATTTCGTGCGGGTGCTCGAGCGGCGCGAAGATGACCCCCGAGCCTGGTGTTTTCGAGGAAAAACCGCCGGCTCGCCGGGCTTGGCGGGTTACAGCCGGCGCTTGGCACCCGTCCGTTCGTCCGACGCGGTCCACCAGCCGCGGTGCTCGATACCCGCCAGGCCGTCCGGAAGCCAATAGTGCCAGTAGTAGCTGAACGGCGTCTCGCCGAGCAGCACCTGCGTGTGCATGGCGTAACCGCGCACGCCGGTCGTGATCTCCCCGCGAGCCGTGCCCAGCAACCAACGGCTTCGCCGCCAGGGGGTCGCAGGATCAGGGCCGCTGTCGTTGGCGGTGACCTCCATGATCGTTGGGCCCACGCCCGGCAACAGCCAGTAGCACGTCTCGTGACGGGGCGCCCATGCATTCAAGACCGGAAGCCCCAGCAACCGGCCGAAACTCTCGAGCGCCGCCGAGTAATTGCGGCAGACCCCGTAGCCCTGCCGCAGGACCCCCGGGATGGATTCATCCGCCGGCTCGCGATAGTAGATCGCACGACACAGCGCGTCGTGCGCCAAGCGAACCCGCCAATAGGCGTTGGTCTCGCGGCCGACCGCGGCCTCGACAAACGCGCGCGTTTCCCTCGAGTCCTCCCCGGGGATCGGATGAAAGCTCCGCGCGTAGCTGGCGTATGCCGCCGGCAACGGAGCCTCCGCGACGCGCGCCGGGTCCACGATCAACCGCCGGTCGGCGGCCCATAAGCGCGCCTCGATTTCGCAGCGCACGGTCGCGCCTGCCTCGAGGCGGCCGAAGTCCAACAGCGCGATCACGTTGCCCACATCATCCCGAAAGAGCGCCTGCGGCACCGGGTGGATTTCGAGCGACAGATACCGCTGCCCGGGCATCTCGAGGAACGGGACGTGTTGCAGCACTCGGAAGCTCTCGCAGGCCGAGGCTGCGGTGTTGCGATAGGTCATAGCGAACCCGTTCGTTCTGACGCCCCCACCTGCGGCAACCCACTGCCCGTGTTGAGGAATCCGCAGCACTCGGATGACCTCGCCCTCGGCGTCCGCGAGCCAGAATTCACCCCCGGCTGCGGTCAGCCCGGTCACCGTGCAGGGAGCGGGGAAGGGGGGCGCGGCGCTGAAGCCGCAGATGGGCAGTCCGCGCGTCCGGTCAAAGCAGATGATTTCGTTGCCCGCCGCACACCACCAGTACCCCTGCGCGGCGGTGAGGCCCCGGAGGTGCTCGTCTGGGGCCGGCTCGAGGCCAAGCTCCTTTCCCGTCTCGGCGTCGAGGCGGTGAACCACGGCTTGATTCCAGTCGGCGACGATCAGTTCGCCGGCTTGGCGCATCAGTGCAACCGGCTCGAATTGGACCTCGAAGGTCCGCACCACCGCACCTTCCGCAGTCAGGGCATAGACACGATTCGTTCGCGCGTCCGCATGCCAGAGCAGCTTGCCATCCCAGTGCAGACCGGCCGGGTGTGGCCCCGGCGCGGGAAACGAGCCCAGCACCGCGCCGTTGGCACGGTCGAGCCGGTAGATGCGGCGTGCGGCCCCGCTGGCGACCCAGACCCGGTCCGGGGCCAGCGCTAGGCCCACGATCCCGGTCGCCGGCGCCTGGATCGTGCGGAGCACTTCCAACTCCTCGGGAAAACCGTTCGTCCGTTGCGGTCGAAAGATGACCCGCTTCCAGTCTTTGCCGGGGTGCGCCGGGAGCCTGACGGCCATGGCTTGATCTGCCGTGGCCTCGAAGGCTAGCGACGGGAAGGCGGTCTCCTGAGCGTGTGCGAGAGCCATCAACAGCCCCAGGCACGCAAGCTGGCACGCCTCGTTCATGGATCGGGAGCCGTTCACCCGCCGGATCCAATCACAAGCCCGGGCGCTTGCCAACGGCATTCCCGGTCATTTTTGGCTGGGATTCGCGGGGAGCGTCCGGTCAGTATCCTGGCGTTGCGCTGAACGAATATGCCAGACCCGCTCCCGGCCACTCTCCGCGTCGCCTGCGTGCAAATGCACTGGGCCCGGCCGCTCGAGTTCAATCTGCAGCGGACACTGCACTACATCCAGGCCGCGGCTGAGGCGGGTTGCCGCGTGGTGCTGTTCCCCGAGGCGAACCTCACCAGTTACTTCTTCCCCTACATCGTCGAGCTTGCCCCGGACGCGGTAGCCTCCGCTCTCGAGCGCACTCAGGCCGCCGCGGCGGCGCATGGCATCTGGGTGATCGCCGGCACGGTGCGCCGCACCGCTGACCGGTTCTTGAACCTCGCCCATGTCATCGATCCCTCCGGGTCGTTGGTCCATGAGTATGCCAAGGTCAACATGGCGGGACGCGACGAGAAGAAGTACTGCCGCGGTGGCGATAAACTCTCCTTGTTCAGCCTCGACGGCGTTCTGTGCACGCTGGTGATTTGCCGCGATGGCCGGCATCCCGAGCTCTATCGCCTGCCGGCGATGGCGGGGGCGCAAGTGCTTTTCCATCCGTCGTGCAGCTCCGATGAAATCGAGGCGGTGGCGTGGAAACGCATCTCGGGGCGCGCGCAGCAACCGGTGGGTCCAAACTCGAAAATCTTCCACTGTGTTGCCAACACGGTCGGGGAGTCGCCGGATGGGCGCCAGACCTCGAGCGGTGGGTCGTTCATCCGCGAGCCCAACGGGTTGCCCCTCGCCGAGGCCGGCTACTGCCAGGAAGAGATGATCACCGCGGTGTTGGACCTCGCGCGCGCGGATCGCTCTTATGTGCTCGACAGCCTCGAGCATCCGCCCTTCCTCAAGCGGCATTGGCAGGCCATGATCGAGGAGCTGAAAGCCCGTGCCGGTCTCGACCCGCAGTGAGCGCAGACATGGCCTCGACCCCTGTCCTGAGCCTCGTCATCCCCTGCTACAACGAGGAGGGCAACCTTCGTGCGCTGCACGAGGCCATCACGCGCGCCCTGTCGCCACTGGGTCTCGCCTACGAAGTGGTCATCACCGACGATTGCAGCCGCGACAACTCGTGGGCCATCCTGAAGGAGTTGGCCGCGGCTGACCCGCGGGTGCGCGCCCAGCGGCTCGAACGAAACTGCGGCGAGAGCGCGGCCAGTTGGGCCGGGATGAAGGCCGCCCGGGGTGCCTTTGTGGTGACGCTCGACGCCGATCTGCAAAACGACCCGTCCGATCTGCCCAGGTTCCTGGCGGCGCTCGAGCATTGCGATTGTGTCTGCGGCACGCGCGTGGCCGCCCGGGGCGAGGGCGACAACCTCGTGCGCGTGCTCTCCTCCCGCATCGCCAACTGGGTGCGCAACGCCCTGAGCGGCGAGCAGATCAGCGACGCGGGATGCACCTACCGCGCCTTCAAACGGGAATGCATCGACCCGCTCAAGTTCTTCAAGGGCATGCACCGCTTTCTCCCGACGCTCTTCAAGCTCGAGGGGTTTACGGTCACCGAGATTCCAGTAACCAACAATCCACGGTTTGCGGGCCAGAGCCACTACGGGGTGTGGAACCGGCTGTTCGCCTCCTTCTATGATCTCCTGGCGGTGCGGTGGATGAAGCGTCGCATGTTCCCGGTCCGGGTTGCCGAGCGCGCGGAGGGCTCAGCCACCCAGCCGGGCGTCTGACGCGCGCGAGCCGGGGCGGCGCGCCCAATCAAGCAACCGCCGGCCCGCCGCGGCTAACCCGCCGCCTGGTAGAGCACCACCAGCATGACATCCGACGGCGCAAAGGACCCCTTGTGCAACGTCATGCTCTGGCCTTCGGCCGCTGGGCTCTGGGGCGCGATGTTCCCGAACATCTCGACCACCTCGACATGCGATTGAGCCAGCCAGGTGTTCACCTCCTTCTCAAGCGCCGCCAGGTCCGATTCGAGGCTCTTGAAGATTTTGATCTGTTGCATAGTGCTCGCGCGTTCGGTGCTGTGGTGTGGGCCAACGCGGTGATGGTGCGCCGGCCCCCGCGGAAGCGCAAGCCTCAACCAGCGCCAGCAGCGATCGTCAACCTCGCTCTACGCCCCCGCCCGGACGGCCGCCCGGATCGAGCCGCGGATCTTCCGCGTGCCGCGGCGCAACCGGTTCGCCGCGCGACGCAACCGGCTCAAAGGGGACGCTCGTTCGAGCAGAAAAGTCGTGTGTGGGGCCGGCGACCGGGCGAGGTCCTCGGGAGTCGTGTGCTTGGGATCCAGTCCGGGGGCCAGCTCCACGCCGATCTTGTGAAAGAGGTGCCGGACGAACGCCGAGCAATAGAAGGCGCCTTCGCGGGCCAGTGCGTTGGGCTGCTGCCGGCGCCCGGGATCTCGCAGGGCCACCAGCGTCCCGACCAATTCACGAAGCGAATACCGCGCGCGGCCTGCCACCAACTCGAGCCCCTCGCGCAGCAATGTCCGCACCTGCGGCCCGCTCAGGCCGAAGTCCAGGACCGCCAGGCTCGAGAACGTCGCTTCGTCGAAGTACTTCTCGATGCGGTTCTCCTGCGCCCCGAGCCGCAAGTGTTTGCGCGCCAGGTGAATATCGGACTCGATGACCCAGTGTTCCCCGTCAATCCGGCGTCCCTCGAACACGAGCGCGTGCGACCAGCGGCTGGTTTGCCTGGCCGCATCCACGTGCCGCTCGGCGTGACGGATCGCCTTATCCACAAGCGTTTCCCCGCCGACCAGGCCCACGCGCCCAGCCTCCGCGTGCTGCTCGAGGAACTCGCGGTTCGACACATTGGCTACGCTGAACACTTCGTTCATATGGAAAGATCGGGCCAACTATGTCCCCGGGTCCAGACCCTCGCCAGCAAATAGTCTCATTCCATTCGCGGTTGGCCCTTCAGCGGAACCGATTGACTAATGGTCCGTGGGCCGCATCATCAGGAAACACCGAATCGATGAAACGACACACTCGGCTCGCCTGGCGCCGCGGTCTTTCGGTCGTGGCCAGTTTGGGGTCGGCCTGGGGCCTGCTCGCCGGACCCGATCCTGTATGGCAGAACCTCTCGAGCAAACGAGGCGAGCTCCCCGCGCCGCCGGGCGGTTCCACGCAACAGACCGGCGCGGTGGTGGCCGACTTCGATGGCGACGGCGTGAACGATTTCGTCCTGAGCTTCCGCCAAAAGCCGCCTGCACTCGTCTGGTATCGGCGACAGGCGGGGGGCTGGGACCAGTACGTGATCGAGAAGGAGTTCCTCACGATCGAGGCCGGCGGCACCGTCTGCGACATCGACGGAGACGGCGACCCGGACCTGGTCTTCGGCGGCGACTGGCAGAGCAGCGATGTCTGGTGGTGGGAGAACCCATCCCCGGCCTTCGACAAAGCCACGCCCTGGAAACGCCACCTGATCAAACACGGCGGCAAGACCCAGCACCATGACCAGGTGTTCGGCGATTTCCTCGGCCTCGGCAGGCCGCAACTCGCCTTCTGGAATCAGCAGGCCAAGACCCTTTACCTGGCCGAAATCCCCGCCGACCCGCGCCACGCCGAGTCATGGCCGCTCACTGAAATCCTCTCGGGGACCACCGCCGGCTCGACGCCTTACACCGAGGGCATCTCCGCTTTCGACGTGGACGCCGACGGTCAGGTGGATTTGCTCGCTTACAACACCTGGTTCAAGCACACCGGCGGCAAGACCTTCAAGGCGGTCAAGTTGGCCCCGGAGGGCGGCCTCATTTTCGCCGGTTATTTCAAATCGACCAAGTATCCGCAGATCGTCATCTCGCCCGGCGACGGCCAGGGTCCAGTGCGATGGTACGACTGTTCGGGCGATCCGCAGGACCCCGGGGCCTGGCAGGGGCACGACTTGCTCGAGCGCACGGTCATCCACGGCCACAGCCTGCAACTCGGCGACGTCAACCGGGACGGGCACCTCGACATTTTCCTGGGCGAGATGGCCAAGTGGCGCGAGAAGGAGACCCTGCGGGACCATCCCGAGGCGGCGGGTTGGGTGTTTTACGGCGACGGCCAGGGCGGGTTCACTCGCCAGGAAGTGATCGTTGGGCATGGCTGGCACGAGGCGCGCCTGGCCGACCTGGACGGGGACGGCGACCTTGACCTGTTGAACAAGCCCTACAACTGGGATACGCCGCGGGTGGATGTGTGGCTGAACAACGGCACACGCGCTGGGGCAAAAGGCGCCGGCACATCGGGGAGTTTCCACGGGCCGGTGGGGCTGGAACTCTACAGCCTGCGCGATCTCGCCGCCACGAACGTTCCCCTTGCGCTCCAGATGGCGCGCGGATTCGGTTTTCACGAGGTCGAGTTGGGTGGCACCTACGGACTGCCGCCCGCGCGGTTCGCAGGGATGCTGGCCCGCGCGGGGCTCAAACCGGTCTCGGCGATGTTTGACTACGGCGCGTTCGCAACTGACCTCGATCGGGTGACCGCCGAGGCCAAGGCTCTGGGCGTGCGCTTCGTCGGCACCGCCGGCATCCCTCACGACGGCTCATTCACCGAGGCGGCCGCGCAAAAGGCCGCGGCGGATTTCAATCGGTTTGGGGCGGCGCTCGCCCGCCACGACCTGCGGTTCTTCTACCACAACCATGGGTTCGAGTTCGTGCCTCACGGCGACGGCACCCTGTTTGACCTCCTCGTCCGCGGCACCCAGCCTGAGTTCGTCACGTTTCAGATGGACGTGTTCTGGATCGTCCATCCTGGCCAAGACCCCGTCAAACTCCTCAAAGCTCATGCCGGCCGGTGGTCGCTCATGCACCTGAAGGACATGCGCAAAGGCACCGCCACGGGCAAACTCTCCGGCACCGAAGACGTGCGCAACGATGTCGCGTTGGGCAGCGGGCAGATCGACCTGGCGGCGACCCTCCGCGCCGCGCAGGAAGCCGGGATCAAGCACTTCTTCATCGAGGACGAATCCCCCGCGGTCATCAGTCAACTCCCGCGGAGTCTGCGCTACCTCGAGGCGCTGGCCTGGTAGGGGTGGGAGGAGTCGCGCGGCTACTGGGGCAGAGGCAGGTGCTTCGCAAGGAAGCGATTCATCAATGCCTGGCAGCGCTCGTTCACGGATTCGGCCAAGTCGAGCGTGTGCGGCCAGCCTTCGAGCCGGTCATAGACGAAGGGGACGCGCAACTCCTTGAGCCGCCGTGCCAGCAAGTCGGCCTGGTCGATCGGCACGATCTCGTCAATGGTCCCGTGAAAGATCAGCGTGGGCGGCGCGCCCGCCCTGAGATAGTTGGCCGGCGACGACTCCCGGTAGAGTTCGGGCGCTTCGTCATAGGTCTTGCCACTGAGAAATCGCCGCACCGTGCTGTTGGTGCGGGCGAAGGGCGTGGTCATGTCGAACGGACCGTAGAAATTGATGACCGCTTGCACGCCGCTGCTGACCCCCGGATTGCCGCCCATGCGTTCGAACTGCTTCGCGTCGGCCGAATACCCCAGCATCATCGCCAGGTGCCCACCGGCGGAACCGCCGACGGCGGCGAGCCGGTCCGGATCGATGTGATACTTGGCGGCGTTGGCGCGCAACCAGCGCACGGCGGACTTGGCGTCCTCGACGGCGGCGGGGTAAGGAGCCTCGCCGACCAACCGATAGGAGATCGTGGCCGCCACGTAGCCCCGTTGGGCGTAGCGCACCGTGTAGTACTTATAGACGTCCCGCGAGCCTCCGCTCCAGCCGCCCCCATGGATAAAGACCAACCCGGGCACGGGACGATCGAGCTTGGCGGGTTGGTAGAGGTCCAATTGCAGGGAACGGTCGCCGATCCGCGCATACTCGAGATTCCGGGTTTCGACCACGCCTTCCGGGACCTCCTTGGGTTGGGAGATGGGTTTGATCGCTTTCAGCCCGATCGCGAGCATGACCTCCGCGTTGCTTTTGTAACCCTTGGGCGGCGGCGGCAGGTCCGCTGGCAACGACGCCGCCGAGAGGGCAGGGCCGTCTGAGGGAATCAGCGCGGACTCGTCGGCCGCGTGTGGGCCGATCGCCGGGAGGCCAATCAGGAGGCCCAGCACCAGGGCCTGGCAGGGGCGAGGGGCGCGCAGCCGCATCATTTCAGACTTTCAGGACACCGGCGGTTCCGGTCGGTGCTCGGCTCCGCCGAGCGCGTGTCCGCGGTGTCCGGGACCCTAGCCCGTGACGAGGATCGCGTCGCTGTCCAGCAGGTATTTCTCGAGCTCGGGCTTCGAGGAAAGCCGGGTCGGGACCCCCTTGGATTGGTTCTTGTAACGTTTGTAGTGAACCAGGGTCTTGCCGACCGCGGTCACGGCCAGATGGATGTCGCCCACTTTCCAAATCTGGCCAGCCTCGAAGGGCTTGGCGACAGTTCGTCGGGCTCGGACAGCTTTCGCGCGCTTCATCGGGGAGGAGTATGACTGGGTTGGGGCCGGGACGCAAGCCACTCTGCAAGGTCAGTTTGCAGGCCAAGGTCGGGGCATGGACCCAGTCGGGCTCCCCCCCCGGTCCCGCCAACGCCGGTGGGGCGAAGAGTCGGCTCATCCTTGCGTGATCACTTCACCGCCCGGCGTCGTATTCGATGGCGGTCCGCCAGGCAAACTCGCCACCCGGCTCGATGGTCATGGTGATGAACGGCTCGACCGACAGGACGTTGCGCATGGCCCAGAACGCCAGCCGCGAGAGCGGGCGGTCACCGGTGATCTTCAGGCCGGCGCCGGTCTTGCCGTTGTGGATGCGCACCTGGTGGTCGTTGGCGCTGGTCCCGAACCCTTCGAGCACCGCATACACCACGTCCCGGTCGCGCAACGGCCGGGCGAACGCCAATTCGCTGCCGCGGACCTGGGCGAGCTCGGCGTTCGGGGGCCGGCTCGACCGTAGCGGGAACGGGAACGTGATCGTGAAATCGGGGCCGGGCGGCTGTCGGTCGAGCACGAGGAAGTTGTGGTTGTAGGTCGCGGTCTGGATGACGTGCCGGCCTGTGTTCTTGAGGCTGTGGTCAAGCACCAACTCAGGTTTCCCCGCCGTGAGGCGCACGCTCTTGCGATACACGTAGGCGTAGCCCGATGCCGCGTCGCTCAGTTCGTGGGTGAAGGTGATCGCATCGGCCTCCGTGCGGAGCGTCCACTTGCCAGGGTCCACCATCTCGTAGAGCCTGGCGAAAGAGTAGTTGGTGGAGTCCTTGCGGAGCACGCCCACGCCGATCTTGATGAACGTGCCGCCGGGCTTGGCCTCATCCCAACCCAGCGCGCTGCCGTTGCTTTGGAACTCTTCGGCCGGCCCGGTGATCGCCGAACAAGGCCCGGCAATCACCCGCTCGCCCTCGTAGGTGAAATCGTTGACCTTCGGGTGCATGCGGTCGAACCACGGGCCGTAGTAATCGTGACCCTTGAACCGGAGGCTGGCCACGACACCGGACCAATCAAAGCGCGTGCCGCGGTAATAGCCATCCCTGGCATCGGGCAGGAAAAGGCGGGCCTGAATCTGGCCATTGCTGATCTCGGCCTGCGGCGGTTCAGCCGTCAACGATTGTGAAACCAGGCTCAGCGCCACGCCCGCCAGAACCGCGCCGTGGGACAGCGCCGAACCCGGGTACGGCGAATTCGTTTTCATGAGATGGCTGGCAGGGTAAAGGTCGCGGCCACACATGTCCAGCAGCCACCGAGCTCCGGCGGTCCGGTTTGTCCTTCCTTGTCAGGCGGTGGTTCGTGAGGCGAACCCGAATCATGCCGATCACGTTGGATCAAATCGTTGACGAAACGCGGGAAATGCCGGTCGAGGTGGTGACCGAGTTGGTTGACCGTATCATGGCTGCGCGGCATGGCGACGTCGAAGCTTCGGCGGCCGCAGCGTGGAAGCTCGAGATCGACCGCCGCATCGCGGAGATCGAGGCGGGAAAAGTGCAGGGCGTTCCGCTCGAGGAATCCTTGGCCCGCGCACGCAAAATCGCGGGCCTGTGAATTGCTTACTGCATCCTGACGCGGACGAGGAGTTCGCCGGGGCGGTCCGCTATTATTCCCAGATCTCGCCGGAACTGGGCGTCATCAGCGCCGTGCGGAAGACGTCCATCGTGCGACGATCCGAGCCGGAGATACGCCGAAGCAGGGGTCAGGAGGGAACAAATGTGGATTGTTGCGGTTGGTCGGGATTCGGGCGACCTTGTCCCATGATCAACAAGCGCATGCTCGTGAAATGCGGCCTGATCGGTGTGGTGATCAGTTCGCCCTTCACCGTGCTGCACCTGATCGCCAATCCTGACGATGCGCCGATCTCGCCGCTCCAGCACGTGGTGGCGGCGTTGGCCAACTACTTCGGTCCCTGGGGTGTGGTGATCGTCCGCGTGGTGGATTTTCCGAACGCAGGTTTGCGTGCGTTCAGTTTGGGCCTGGCGTTGGCGCTGACGGCTCTCGGGGCGGTGTTGATCCTGTGGTCCGCTCGGGAGAGCCGGCGCTGGATTCAACACCTGCTGGCCGGGGGGTGGGCCCTGTTCGCCATCGCGTGGTTCCTGGTGGGCTTCTTCCAGATCGCGTCGGGCTTGCTCTGAACCGCAAAGGGGTCAGTCCTTATGATCAGCTACTCCTGGCCCGGCCGGGAGTAGCTGATCATAAGGACTGACCCCTTGCGAGAGCGGCAACCCGATCATGCCCCTGGCGACCGTTCGTTGTCTCCGGGCCTCGCATCGAAACACTCAATCGGCGTGCTTATTTTTTCAATTCGTGGACTTGCAAACTCCTTGGTAGGTTCCGCCGCATGAGATCCGCCGCCCGTCACTACGCCGAGCGCTTGTGGTCGTTCCCGGCTCGCATGCGGCTGCCCAGGCGCCTCTCCCGTGCCGATGTGGCGTCCGCCCCGACGGCCCAGCACCCAGGGGACGAAGGACAATTGGCGGCCGACAATGAGGTGCTGCGCGCAATTGCGGCCGGCCTGGACGGACTCGATCAGCGCCTCGCCGAGACCGAGACCATCCAACGGGCTTGCCGGCGCGGTTATTTCACACCGGACGAGGACGATGCCGTGCGGCAGCTCCTGCTGGCGTACCGCAACTATCGCCTGGCGGGGTATGAACTGATCCTGCGCTACCTGGGCTATGCGCGCCTCGAGAACCCTGCCCGCCAGTTGCAGGGCTTCATGCTCGGATTCGGCGCCGCCTTGACGCTTTACGCGAAGTCGCTGCGGCTCATTCAAACGGCCGAACACGTGCCGCTGCTGCGCAGCAAACTCAACGAGCCCGATGCCAAGTTCGAGCTCGAGGCCGGCTCCTTCGACGAGGTGCTGGCGGGGTACAGCTCGCTGGCCAACTTCCGGCTCCTGATGCGGGCCAACTGGTCCTGGTATCGCCGCCGGCGTCTCGTGCGGGAGCTGCGCCTGGGGGATTCGCCGGAATGGCGCTGGGTGTTGGACCTGATCCGCCAACAACGACGGGCGGTGCGCCAACGGTTGACGCATGTGCTGGCCGCACGGCTCCGGTACGACTGGCGGATGTTCTGCCAAACCACGGTGATGCCGTTGCGGCAATCACGCTACCAGTTTCAGGCCCTGGTTGGGGGCGCCTTTGCCAGCGCGCGCGTCGCGCCACACTACGAACCCGCGCTCAATGAGGCGGTGTTGGACCAGTTGCACACCCAGCTTCGGCCGGGTGATGTGCTGCTCGTGCGCGCCGAGGGGAAGCTGACCTCGGCGCTGCTGCCGGGATTCTGGGCGCACGCCGCGATCTACCTGGGCGACCGGCGCTCGCTCGAGCCGCTGGGGTTGGCGGCGTGCCCGCACGCCAGCCGGCACTGGCACGAATTGCCCGCGGTGGCCCAACCGCGTGGCTGCGTCATCGAAGCGATCAGTCCGCGGGTCCAGATCAGCCCGTTGGCGAAATCGCTCCGCGCCGATCACGTCGCCGTATTGCGCCCCAACCTGCCCGCGGGCGAAATCGCCGCGGCTCTCGAGCAGGTCTTCGGTCATTGCGGCAAGCCCTACGATTTCGAGTTCGACTTCAACCGCACCAGCCGCATTGTCTGCACCGAGTTGGTGTACCGCGGCTATCATGGCCGCGGCGGCATCTCCTTCGCGCTGGTCAAGCGGCTCGGTCGTTTTACGCTCACAGGCGATGACATCATGGACTACGTGTTGGAGACCATGAGCGACGCCCACCCGCCCGCCGCGCTGCCGTTCCAGCTTGTCGCGCTCGCGTTGAAGGGCGCCGAGCCCGTGGCGCGGTTCGTCGCGCCCGACGAGGCTGCCGGCGCTCTCCGCCGCATCCAGGCCGGATGGCGGCCCGCGCGCACCGAACCCGAGCCGAGCCCGGCGGGCGCCGGATAGCCGCGCCGGAGACACGCGCGCCGGCCCCGGGAACCCGCCCCATGTTCAACTTTTGGTACCAGTGCCTCCACCGGCTCTGCGCCGCGGGTTATTTCGCGCGGATCACGGTGCTGAACCTCGAGCGCCTGCCCAAAGCCGGCCCGGTGCTCTACCTCGGGTTGCACCGTAATGGCGCTGTGGACGGGTTCATCTACCACACGATCCTGCCAGGCTCGACGTTCCTGATCTCGACTCAGCTCCGGAAGAACTGGTTCGCGCGTCTCTTCTTTGACGGCATCGCGGTCGTGCGCACCAAGGATGAAGGCGATCGCGGCGTCAACACCGGGGCGTTGCGCGAGTGCGTCGCCTTGCTCCGCAACGGGGGCCGGCTTTTTGTCTTCCCCGAGGGCACGAGTTCCCTCGGTCCACGGCACCTGCCGTTCAAGAGCGGGGCCGCTCAACTTCTCCTCGACGCCCTGGGCGGTCCGGGCTCGCCCATCCAGGTCGTGCCCGTAGGCATCCATTACGAATGCCCTTGGGGGTTTCGGAGCAAGGTCGAGGTCGTGGTTGGGGCCCCGGTGAATACCGCCCTCGAGGCGACGCTGAGCCCGCTGGGCCGGCTCAAGGAACTCAAACGCCGGTTCTCGGCCGCGCTCGAGGACGTTGGGGTGAACGTGTGCTCGGAGCAGCACCAGGAGATGATCCAGCGCCTGGCGTACGTCGCCACGCTCGCCACCGCTCGTTCCTATTTCAAGACCCTCAAGGCCTTTGAACACGCAATCCCGGAGGCTGTCTTGTCCGCGTGGCAGGCGTTGGAACCGGAGCTGGATCGCCGCCGTCTCTTGCGCCACCAGGGCGTGCCGCTCTTCCCGATGGGGCCGGTGTGGGTGTACCTCGCCGCCTTCCTGGTGCTCGCCCCGGTGGTCCTCCTGGCGTGGGCGATGAACCTGCCGCCCTTGGCCGCCGCCTGGTGGGCCGGCCGCACCTTCCCCGACGATCGCAACGTGATCTCGCTCTGGCGAATCCTGGCTGGCGTGCCGGCTTTCGCTCTTTGGTCCCTGGCGGTCGCGGTCACGCTCGTGGCCTCGTCGCACTTGTCGTGGCTGGCGGGTTACGTGGTGGCCTCGGGGCTTGGCCTCTGGCTTTACTACCGCGTCAAGAAACTCGCCGTTGCCGTGCATAATGGCCTTCGGCATCCGGACCTCCGCGCGCGTGTGCTCGCGTTCCGCCAGACCGTCCTGGCCGCACTGGAGGAGCAACCGGGCACGGGGGGAGTCCCCGCGGCCCAACTCGAGCCTGTGCGATGAAGCCCGCGAGTGCATCGCCCTTGCTGGCGCACGAGCTCCTCTTTGGGGCCTTTCTGCTCGTCACGTGGTGCCGCCTGGCGCTCGCCCTGGGACCTGTCAGCAGCGAAGCGCTGCTCTACGCCGCGCTGCTCGCGGTGAACGCCACGTTCATCTGGCGTTGTCACCAGCGCCCAACCACACTGCATTGGCACCTCCGGCTTTGGTTCTACCCGGTGGCGATGAACATCATTTTCCCGCACATGAAAGGCGCCATCCCGAAGATTTCCCCGGTGCAGATGGATGCCCTGCTGCAGCAGGTCGATGGCTGGCTCGTCGGTCCAAACCTGAGTCTCCGCTGCGAGTCCCTGACCAACCCTGTGCTGACCGAAATGCTCAGCGGCTGCTATCTCCTGTTCTTTCCCTACCTGCTGTTCAGCTTGGTCTATTACGGGTTGGGCAAGCTCGATCTGTTCAAGCGGTTCATGATCGGACTGTTCACGATCTATGGCCTCGGGTTCCTGGGCTACACCTGGGTGCCGGCCTCCGGTCCTTACGTGGCCATGAGCGATCAGTTTGCCGTCCCGTTACGGGGTTGGTGGCTGACCGCGTGGAACACGCGCATCGTCGGCCTCGGCAGCAACGGTGTGGATGTTTTCCCGAGTCTTCACTGCGCCGTCTCCTGCTACTTTTTGCTCTTCGATCGGCAACACCGCCGCTGGCGCTTCTGGCTTTACCTCCTCCCCTGCGTTGGCCTCTGGCTCTCGACCATCTATCTGCGCTATCACTACTTTATCGATTTGGTTTGCGGCTTCGCCCTGGCCGCTTTCGCGTTGTGGCTGGCCAACCGCCGCGATGATGGCAAGCCTTCGGCGGCTCCGGCCACGCACAGCGAGACCCCGCCGGCCGCGACCAGACCCAACGGCCTGCCCTCGAACACTTGACCGCGGACACTGACGACTCACTCCCACCTGAACTTCGAACCCCCTATCTCATGCCCTACACCCTCCGTTTTGATGACCCGTTGGCCACCCGTCTCGAGACGTCTGGCGGCAAAGGCGCCAACCTCGCCCTCCTCACCCAGCGCGGCTTTCCGGTGCCGTCCGGCTTCATCGTCGGCGCCCAGGCCTACCGCGAGTTTGTCGCCGGCGGGAGGCAGTGGCTCGAGGGCGTGGGCGGCCTCCCATTCCACGACGCCGGCCAGCTCCGCGCTGCCAGCGAGAAGCTGCGCCAGGCCCTCGCGGGTCTGTCTCTCCCGGCCGCCCTCGTGCAGGAAGTCCGGCGGCAACTCGAGGCCTTCCCGGCCGGCCAGGCCTTTTCCGTCCGTTCTTCCTCGACGATGGAAGACCTGGCGGGGGCGGCCTTCGCTGGCCAGCACGAGACCTACCTCAACTGCGCGGGCCCGGAACTCATCCTCGAACGGCTCAAGGACTGTTATCTCTCGCTCTGGTTCGACCGCGCCATCGCCTACCGCCGGCAACAGGGCTTCGACCACCGGCTGGCCGCCATGGCCGTGGTGGTGCAGCAGATGGTCCAATGCGACGTGGCCGGTGTCGCCTTCAGCATCAACCCCGTGAGCGGCGACCTCGGCGAAATGATCGTCGATGCGAACTACGGGCTGGGCGAATCGGTGGTGAGCGGCGAGGGGGAGGTTGACCACTTTTCTATTGACAAATCGACACGCGCCGTGCGGGAGGCCCGCATCGCCCGCAAGACCCGCAAGATCGTAGCCAGCGCCGCCGGCACCGCCGAGGCGCCGATCGAGGAGGCCGAGGCCGCCCGCCCGGCGCTCGACGACGCCCAGTTGCGCCAGTTGGCGGACTTGCTCGGGCGGGTCGAGGAATCGTACCGGTTCCCGCAGGACATCGAGTGGGGCTTCGTTGGCGGGGCGCTGTACCTCCTTCAGTCGCGGCCCATTACCACCATCCCGCCGCGCTGGACCCGCGATGAGTCGGCGGAGCGCTTTCCAAACGTGATCACCCCCTTGACATGGGATTTCGTGGATTCGGGCTTTCATCGCTCGCTGAACCACTCGTTCCGGCTGATGGGCTTCCCGCCCTGCAACAGCAAGTGGTTCGGCATGCACGGCCATTACATCTACGGCAACCAGAACGCGGTCGAGCTCTACGGCCGCCGCGCGCCCTTCGTGATCCGGTCCGTCGAGGAGTTGCGCGCCACGATCCCGCGCCTGCGCGCCGAGTTCCGCTGGGTGCACGAGTTGCCCGTGCTCTGGGCCCGGGACCTGGATCATTACCTGGTCAAGCTGGGCGAATTCATGGCCGAGCCGCTCGAGCGCCTCGACCCGCGGGAGCTGTGGCGCCATGCCTTGGCGGTGAACGAGCACGGCGCCGACTATTTCCTGCCGAACATCGCCATCTCGATCACGCAGAGCACGCTCTACCGGCTTCTGCATGGGCTGTTGCGCATGACGGTCGGGCCCGAGACCGCCAACGACCTGTTCGACCGCCTGCTGGCCTACTGCGAGACCAAGACGGGAACGATCAACAAGGAGCTGTTCGAGTTGGCGGCCATGATTCGCGGCCAGCCGGCCCTGGCGGCCTTGATCGAGCAACGGGCCTCGCGCGACCTCGTCGAGGGCGGTCACCTCGCCGCCTTTCCCGAGTTCGCCGCGCGGTTCCAGAAATTCCTGCGCGACCACGGCCACCGTGAGGTGGACTTCGATGCCTACTCGCCCACGTGGGTTGAAATCCCCTGGGTCGTGCTCGACAACGTGCGCCTCATCCTTCAGACCCCGATGGACAAGACCCCGGCCGAGAAGGAGCGCGATCTGAGAATCCGCATGCAGCAGGCCGAGCTCGAGCTGTTTCAACGGTTGCCGTCCGACCTGCATTTCTTTTTCTTCGAGCTGCTGCGCCTGGCGCGCGTCTATACGAGCCTCGACGACCTCGAGCACTACCAGACCACGCGCCTGACGCTGCCCTTGCGGCGGACCTTGCGCGAACTGGGCCGGCGGCTGGTGGCTCGAGGCCTCCTGGCCGAGCCCCTCGACGTCTTCTTCGCGCATCGTGAGCAATTCGACGCCGCCTTTTCCGCCGATTCCCCGGAGGCATGGCGGCTCCTGGCGGAACAGGTTCGCCAACAGAAGGCCGCGTACCTGGCGGATCGTGCGCGCAAACCCGATTGGGTGCTCGGAGCACCCGCGGCGGAGGAGGCGCCGCAGGGCGATTGCCTCACCGGCCTCGCCGGCAGCCCGGGCCTCGCCGAAGGCCCCGTGTTCCTCGTGCTGACCCCGGATGATTTTGCGCGTTTCCCCAAGGGCGCCGTCCTGGTGGCTCGCACGACCAACCCCACGTGGACGCCGCTCTTTTACAGCGCAGTGGCCGTCGTGACCGAGAGCGGCGGGCCGCTCTCACACGGCGCGGTCACGGCCCGCGAGATGCGCATCCCGGCGGTGATGTCGGTGAAGCACTCGATGAGCCGGCTGACCAACGGCCAGCGGGTGCGCGTGGACGGCTCGAACGGGCGCGTCGTCCTCTGCCAGCCGTGATCCGGTTGACGGCGTCCTGCACCGCCGCCGGATAGCGTCCCAGCAGCCCGTTCAGGCGCCGCGGGCTCAGCGTGTCCAGATTCCGAAACGTAACCAGCGAGAGCGGCGCCAGACCGTCCCGCACCTCGAGCCACACGAAATCGCACAGCGCTTGCTCGGGAGCCGCGACTTCCTGGCCTGGGGGCTTCGCATAGACCGTCGGCGGGACGCGTAGAAATCGGAGTCTGCCCGCGGGCGTGACGCGATCGTGCCTCCGGTTATGACGCCGGTTCGTGAAGCAGACGATTTCGGTTGGCGCCTGCGTCACGAGCTGATGGCGAAACAGGGCGTGAAAACCCGTGATATACGCGCAGGTGTCCACCGCCCTTACGATGTCTTCCGGCGCAACTCCCTCCGCTTGGCCTCGGCATCCCTGTGCGCGGTCGGACCGCTCTCCCGCCCGTGGGTCTCACCGATGGCCTTTCCCTGCTTGCCAGCGCGGCGAGCCGGCGCAACTCTGCTGTCCGATGACTCAACCTTCCGTCCCCGCCGCCCCGTCGCTCGAGCCTTCCGCGGAGCCTGCCGCGCATGCCATCTCCCGCTGGCCGGCCTCCGGCCCCCTCGCGGGCGCGGAACCCGGTTGGTTCCCGCACGAAGGGGGACTGCTCAAGTACCGCGTGAACAGCCGCTTTGGCGAGGAACCCGAAGATACGATGCCGCCGGGCTGGAAATTCGGGCGGGTCTCGGCCGTGGCCGTGGATGCCGCCAACGAGGTCTATGTGTTCCATCGCGGGCCGAAGGCCGATCCGATCATTGTCTTCGATCGCCAGGGCCGCTATCTGCGCTCGTGGGGCAGGGGAGTCTTCGGCAACGCCCACGCCCTTCGGGTCGATCCGGACGGCCACATCTGGATCACCGACAACGGCGACCACCAGGTCATGAAGTTCACCCGTGAAGGCCGGCTCCTGCTCACCCTCGGCAAGAAGAAACAGCCTGGCACGGACTCCGAGACTTTCAACCGGCCCACCGATATCGCGTTCGCGCCGTCGGGCGAATTCTATGTGTCCGATGGTTACGGCAACTCGAGAGTGGTGAAATTCTCGCGCGAGGGCCAGTACCTGCTCGCCTGGGGCGAGCCCGGGTCCAAGCCGGGCCAGTTCAACACCCCGCACGCGATCGTGCTCGACTCCCAGGGCCGCGTGTACGTCAGCGACCGGGAGAACAACCGCATTCAGGTCTTCGACGCCAACGGCGGCTTTCTGCGGCAGTGGACGCATCTGGGGGCCACGCAGGGCATGTTCATGACCCCCAAGGACGAACTCTGGATCATCACGCATCGTAACAACATCGAGAACATCACGTATGACACCCTCGCGGGCCGCATCATGCGCGTTGACGTTGCCACGGGAAGGATCCTCGGCTCGATGGAAAGCCCGGGCCACTGGATTCACGTCACGCCCGCCGGCGAAATCTATATCGCCAGCCTCAGCGGCAACGTCTTCCGCTGGTACCCCGGCTGGCTCGAACATGGCCTGGGCAGCGAGGAGGGCCTCCGCCCGCACAATTGAGGCCTGCGCTACGGCTGCGAACCGTGGTCACGCGGTGTTCGCAACGCAGACATCCAAGTCGACTTCCAAGTCTGCTGTATCCGCCTTCGTCCCGCCAAAGCGGAGCAGGCGAGACCCGGCGCAGCAGCGACCGCCCAGTGCGGGACTACGGCGCGACAGGTCGCCGATTTCCGAGTCGGCTGCGGCCTAGTGGGCGGCCTGCGTGCGCCTTGGGTCTCCACGACTCATCACATCATCAATCGCTCCGGGATACTCGACTCTCACCCTGCGCGCCATGACGACAGCGTGAGATTCAACGCTGACTTGTCAATCATAAGGACTGACCCCTTTATGACCCCTTTACCTCAACGATGTCATCGAGTTGCGTCTTTGATTCAGTGATGAAACCGAACAGCCGAACTTCAAGGCTCGAATCGGCGATCTTGTAACTCATGATCAGTGGGCCAAAACCCTGTGCGAAGAAAATCAGAAGGCAAACGAATGCGACCGCACACAACAGCATGGGAAGGATCGCGTTCATTGGCCAGAGGCATTGGAGCGGGTGAAGGGAATCGAACCCTCGTGGCCAGCTTGGAAGGCTGGAGCTCTACCATTGAGCTACACCCGCGATGCCGCCGGCACGATAGCATCGCGGCTTGCGCTGTCAATCCGCGCGGCGGTATCATCGACGCAGTCATGAATTCGTTGCTGATTACCCGGGGACGCGTCATCGATCCCAGCCAGAATCTCGACGCGGTGGCGGACGTGCTGATCCGCAACGGGAAAGTGGCCGTGGTTGGCCCCGGAGCGGGCAGCAAGGCCGCGGCCTCGATCCCACGCCTCGATGCCCGCGGCAAAGTGGTCTGCCCGGGCCTCATCGACCTGCACGTGCATCTCCGCGAGCCGGGCGAGACGGCCAAGGAGACCATCGCAACCGGCACGGCGGCGGCGGCCAAAGGCGGCTTCACCTCGATCGTCTGCATGCCGAACACCTCGCCGGCGATCGACACCGCCAGCACGGTGGCGCTGATCCACGAGCGCGCCGCCAGCCAGGGTGTCGTGAATGTGTTCGTAGCGGGGGCATTGACCAAAGGCATCGCGGGAGAGGAACTGGCCCCGATCGGTTCGCTCAAGAGGGCCGGCGTGGTCGCCATCACCGACGACGGGCATTGCGTGCAGAACAACGAACTGATGCGCAGGGTCCTCGAGTACTCGACGATGTTCGATTTGTTGGTGATGGACCACTGCCAGGATTATTCGCTCGTCACCGACGGCGTGGTGCACGAGGGCTACTGGAGCACCGTGCTCGGCTTGCGTGGCTGGCCTGCCGAGGGCGAAGAGATGATCGTGGCGCGCAACATCCTCCTGGCCGAGCGCACCGGCGCCCGCGTCCATTGCCAGCACGTCAGCGCGGCGGGGAGCGTGCGCCTCCTGCGCGAAGCCCGAAAGCGCGGCGTGCCCGTTTCCGGGGAAGGCTGTCCGCATCATTTCACGCTCACCGACGCGGCGCTCGCGGGCAGCGAGAGCTTTTGGCGCGCGGACGGCCAGGGCCTGCTGCCGGCGTCCGTCACGGCGGACGCGCTGCCCTCGTGGCCGGCCTACGACACGTCGGTGAAGATGAACCCGCCGCTGCGTTCCTCCCAGGATCGCGCGGCGATCCTCGAGGGCCTGGTGGACGGCACGCTCGAGGTCATCGCCACCGATCATGCGCCGCATTGCAACTATCAGAAGGAAGTCGAGTTTGACTATGCGCCCTTCGGCATCACGGGGCTGGAGACGGCGGTGGCGCTCTCGCTGATGCAGTTGTATCACACCGGCCGCCTCGATTTATCGACATTGATCCGCCGGTTCACCACCGGGCCGGCTGGCCTGCTGCGTCTGGCCAGTAAAGGCTCGCTGGCGCGTGGCCAGGACGGCGACGTCACGATCCTGGACCCGGACGCCGAATGGGTGTTCAAGCGCGAAGAAACAGCCAGCCGCTCGCTCAACAGCCCGTTCTATGACTGGCCGTTGCGGGGCAAAGCGCTCGCGACGATCGTGGGCGGCCGGCTCGTGTGGCGTGATCCGCGCCTCCCGGCCCCGCGCCAGCGGGCGAAACGGTGAGCGCCAGGGCCGCTCAGGGTCGAGAACGCGGCGGGAGGCGCCTGAGGCGCCTTAGGGGGGGTGCTTTGAGGTTGACCGGTTTCTCGTTGGCTCTAGCATCGCCCGCCGATTGAGTTGCGCGACCTGATGAAAGCAATCCTGGCCCTCGAAGACGGCACAGCGTACCACGGGGAGGCCTTCGGCGCGCGCGCCAGCGCGTGCGGGGAGGTCTGTTTCAACACTTCGATGACGGGCTACCAGGAAATCCTCACCGACCCGTCCTACAAGGCCCAGATCGTCACGATGACCTACCCGCACATTGGCAACTACGGCGTCAACGCCCCGGATGTCGAGTCCTGGCGGCCGCACGTGGCGGGTTTTGTTGTGCGCGAACTCTCCCCCGTGGTGAGCAACTGGCGCGCGGAAGGATCACTAGCCGCTTATCTCGAGCGCAACAACATCCCGGGCATCCAGGGCATCGACACGCGGGCGCTCACCAAGAAGCTGCGCGTGCGCGGCGCCCTCAAAGGCCTTATCTCGACGGAAGGAACCTCCGAGGACGAAGCGGTCGGACGCGCGCGGGCGTGGCCGGGGCTGATGGGAGTCGATTACGCGCGGGAGGTCACCCATGCCCAGCCGTTCGTATGGGATGAACGCGATGAACAGAGCGCGAATTTCAAGCTCGTGTACGGTTCCGAGCCCAGCCAGCAGCGCAACGCCCCCGATCCCCTGCCCCCGGCGGACATTCCGATCGTTGCCTACGACTACGGGATGAAGTACAACATCCTGCGCCGTCTGCGCCAGCACGGCTTCCGCGTGCAGGTGGTGCCGGCGACCGCCACGGCGCAGGAGGCGCTCGCCTACGGGCCCGCGGGGGTCTTTCTGTCCAATGGGCCGGGCGACCCCGCCGCCCTGGGCTACGCTGTGCGCGCCGTCAGGGACCTGCTGCAGCAGGGCATTCCGATCTTCGGCATTTGTCTCGGGCACCAAATCCTCGGCTTGGCCCTCGGCGGCAGGACCTTCAAGCTCAAGTTCGGCCACCGCGGGGCCAACCAGCCGGTGAAGGACCTCGAGACCGGCCGGGTCGAGATCACTTCGCAGAATCACGGCTTCGCGGTGGACCCGGCCAGTTTGCCGGGAGACGTATGCGTCAACCGCATCAATTTGAATGATCAGACTGTCGAGGGGCTCCGGCACAAGGCCAAGCCGGTGTTCTGTGTGCAATACCACCCGGAGGCCTCGCCCGGGCCGCACGATTCCACGCCGCTGTTCGCGGAATTCCGGACGCTGATCCAGGAGCGAGGGTGAGCTTGAACGCGCCTTCAGCCCCCCTCAACCGGCCGGTCCTCCCGGACCAGCCGGCCTGCAACCGCCGAAAACCGTTTGACTTGTGATGCCCTGAGCGAATAACTTGCGCTGACTGACCAACCTATGGCCAAACTTGTAGTGCTCAGTGAAGGGCTCGCCGGCACCAGTTATGAACTGAAGGTCGAGCGCACCACCATCGGGCGCGTGGAGGACAATGCCTTCCCCATTGCGGAGGCGTCGGTCTCGGGCCATCACTGCGAGATCATCCTCAGGGGGCCCGAGGTGGTGGTCAGGGACCTGAACTCGACCAACGGCACCTTCATCAATGGCGAACAGGTCAAAGAGGCCGCGCTCAAACCCGGCCAAATCCTGCGTTTGGGCTCGATCGAACTGCGCCTCGAGGACGGCAGCGCCCCACCGGCAACGAGCAAGAAGCAGCTTGACCACACTTCGGTGATTTCAGCGGGCGTGAAGCTCAATGAGTTGGAAGGCGGCACGCGCGCCGTGGGCTCGCCCTTCGCCAAGAAGAGCAACAAAGCCAACAAGATTTTCCTTTACCTGGGGGTCGGACTCGGCGCGGTGATCATCGTGGTCATCATTTGGGCCATCATCAACGTGAAGTAGGGATTGGCTTCCCTCCTGGGCCATCCCCAGGACCATGCCCGTTACCGCCCACGGCCCGGTACTGCCAGTGACCCCGCTGGGCCGAAGACACCGCGGCCAGGAGCTTCCTCACCACAAGGGCGCGCGATGAGCAAGTCAACCGACATCAGGGTCACCGCGGCGACTCTCTACTTTCTCCCGGTCCAAACACGCGTCCCGCTCAAGTTCGGCCCGGAGACCCTCACGTCAGTGACCTGCGCACGCGTGCGGCTGCGTGTGGCGTCGCGCTCTGGACGCACGGCGGAAGGCTGGGGCGAGACGCCCCTGAGCGTGCAATGGGTGTGGCCCAGCCAACTGAGCCACCAGGTCAGGCACGATGCCCTGAGGCGATTTTGCGCCCAGCTTGCGGCCGCGTGGGCCGGTTTCAGCGGCACGGGGCACGGGCTCGAAGTCGGCCACGACTTCCTCGAGCACGAACTGCCGCAACAACTGGCCAGCTTCAACAAGGCGGCCCCGCCGGCCCCAGCCGCCGGCACAGGCGCCTCAACCGCCGAGCCCATGCCGTGGCTGGCGGCGCTGGTTTGTTGTTCCGCCTACGATCAAGCCCTGCACGATGCCTGCGGACGAATGCTGGACCTCCCGGTTTATGCCACCTACCACCAGCAGTTCCTGAACCGCGACCTGGCGTCGTACCTCGAGCCCACTCCAGGGGCCGCGGCCAGTTTTCAAGGCCGTCACCCGCCTGATTTCCTGCAAACGCAACCGCGAACGCGCCTGCCCGCCTGGCATCTGGTCGGCGGGTTGGACCCGGTGGATGCATCCGAGTTGAAGGGAAACGAGCCCAACGATGGCTACCCAGTGTTGTTGGGAGATTGGATTCGGCGCGACGGCCTTCGGTGTCTGAAGGTCAAACTCCGTGGAACCGACCCTGAATGGGATTACCAGCGGCTGGTGAAGACCGGCGGCCTCGGCGCCGGCCAGGGAGCGCAGTGGCTGAGCGCGGATTTCAATTGCACCGTCACCGAGCCCGGGTACGTCAATGACATTCTCGACCGGCTGCGAGACGAGCATCCGCGCCTTTACGGAATGCTGCTCTACGTCGAGCAACCGTTTCCCTACGACCTGGAACGGCACCGGATCGACGTGCGCAGCGTCTCGGCGCGCAAGCCGTTGTTCCTGGACGAGAGCGCGCACGATTGGCGGCTCGTCCAGTTGGGCCGGGAGTTGGGGTGGTCGGGCGTGGCGCTCAAGACGTGCAAGACCCAGACGGGCGCGCTGCTGAGCGCCTGCTGGGCTCGGGCCCACGGGATGACACTCATGGTGCAGGACTTGACCAACCCCATGCTGGCGCAGGTCCCGCACGTGCTGCTGGCGGCGCACGTGGGCACGATCATGGGGGTCGAGACCAACGCCATGCAGTTCTATCCCGAGGCCTCAGCCGCGGAGGCAGCGGTCCATCCCGGCCTTTACCGGCGGCAAGCAGGCGAGATCGATCTCTCGACGATTCACGGCCCCGGCTTCGGGTATCGGCTCGAGGAAATGGTCCGGGCACTCCCGGCTCCAGCCGCGGAGTGCGGTTCGTGAAAGCTCGCGACCTCCCGGGGGGTCTCAGGCTGCACGCGGGAGGTGGTGGCGTTCAAGGCGCGCGGCCTCGCCGGCCTCGGTGTCCAGCACGAGCGTGCAGTAACCGCCGTCCTTGAGCAGTTCGGAGCCCGCCAACGAGGGGCACAGCGAGACGTTGAACGGCCGCCATCGCCGCGCTTCGCGCAGCGCTATGCTCATCCGGCGCACTGAGTTTCCGAGGAAGTGAATGGCGGGCATGCCCGCCAGCAGCCGGCACTTCCAGAGAATGACCGGGGTATGCAGATGCCCAATCAGGGTGTGCTCGATCTGGCCGAGCCTCGCGCGCACGGCCTCTTCCTGCCACAGAAACGGCAAGGCGGTTGGATCGTGGCAGAAAAGCACCACGCGTTGCCCGGACTCGAGCCGGGCGAAACCGTTGCGAATCTCGGCGAGGTGTTCGGCGCGCAGGCGACGCCATTCCGCCAATTCCTCCGGCAGAGTTTCCGGTTCATAGACCGGCATGGCCACCAGCGAGGAAACCACCCCCATCAGTACGTAGCGCCCGAGTTCGAGGCGCCAGAACGGTTCAAGCCCCAGCCCCGTGCGCGCGCGCTCCCAACTGGCCAGGCGCGGACCGCCATAGCCGCCGAACAGACTCATCTTCCCGAGTTCATGGTCGCCGAACACGGCGGCACATCGACCCGGAAAGGCCTCCCTGAGCTTCCCCAGGCAAGTCGCGGCGCTGGTGAATGCCGCCTGGTCGCCCACACCCACAAACGCCGTGTCGCAGGAGAAATCGCCGTTGGCAACCAGCCAATCGGCCCCAGCCACTCGCGCCAGGAAGTGATCGAGGAGGTGATTATGCGCAAAGGGATCGCGCAGCCAGATGAAATGCCGGTAGGCCTTCGCCAGCAGCCCAACCATCCGGTTGCGGATCACCCGCGCTTCGTGGCCGCGGCGGGCCTGTTCCGCGGGGCAGGCGTAGTGGATGTCGCTCACCACCGCGATCCGGCAAAAGCGTGGCATGTTGTTTCGACGTACTAGACGCTCGCCACCGGCGAGGGCGCCCCCACGGGCGCGCCATCCTCGGGTGCGCTGTGGCGGTCCTCTCCGGCCGTGAGCAGCCGGAACTGGCGCAGCAGCCGGCCGCGCGAGGTGAGGAAGAAATACAGGTTGCTGACGCCACAAACCACACCGCCGAGCGCCGCGAGGAATCCGGGGCTGGCGTTGCCAATCAGCACGACACACCCGGCGAACACCAGCCACGGGACCAGGATCACCCGGTAGAGCGTCGCGAGAAAGGCCCTGTTCGTTTTTCTCTTGACAAGACCCTGCCACATTCCCACCCACGCCAACGTGTGCAGGTCCCAAACGAACACGACCAGCGCCGCCAACGGCACCCAGGCGGTCTCCTCGCCGGCCGCGGGGTGCATGGCGCCCAGAAGCAGGGCGATGATCTCGACAACGATCAGAGTCGCCACCGGGAATTGGAACAACCGGCGCAGCGCCCGCATCTCCCCCGCCAGCAGCTCGCGCACCGGCAAGGGGGTGGTCAGCAGCAATTCCAGCGCGCCGGACTGGCGGTCTTCGCCCCAGCGATGAGTGGCCTCGGAAGCGATGAGCCACTTGAGCGGCGTCTGAAGAAAGGCGGCGATGAACAAGGTAATGCCCCAGTTGCGCCAATCGAGACCCCCGAGCAGGCTCGCCAGCAGCCACGCCAGGGCCGCCAGGCCGATCGACCAATGCAGGATCAGCATCTTCAAGCGATTCCGGCCGCCGAGCCAGACGATCGGGTTATCCTGCAGAAGGCTCAGGCGCAATTCCCGGCGCTGGATCGGCGCGCCAAAACTCCAGCCTTGCCAGCGCTGCCGCCAGCGCACCGCCTGATGATCCGGTCCCTGCTCGTGCCAGACCCGGGGCACGATCCATGAGGTCAATCCCAGGAAGAACCAGGTCAGCGCGTGCGTCGCCCCCAGCGACGCCCAGAACTCGAGCCGCGACCCGCTGAAACTCGAGGCCCGCGCCAGGGTGAGTGTGTGGCCGGGATTCAGCGCCAGCAGGCAGGCGTTCGCCAGGCTCGTTCCCTGTTGCTCGCGCCACAGCGACTCGAGCCAGGGCAAAACGCCGGCGAACAGGAAGATCACGAACGTGGCCGCGGTGAAAGCGCTGCGGGCATGCCGGCAGAGCGCCGAGACCATGATTCCGGCCACCAACGAAAACCAAAGCGTGTTGCCGAGCGTCAGCACCACGCGTCCAAACTCGGCCAGCGATACCCCGCCGAACATCAAGGCCAGCGCCAGCACCGGCAAGGCGGCCAGCAGGCCGAACAGGGCGGTGACCGACGCCGCGGCCAGCTTGCCCAAAACCACGTCGTACCCGCGGAGGTCGGTGAGAAACAGCAAGCCGAGTGTGCCCTCGCGCTTTTCCTCACTCACCACGTCGGCCGTGAAGATCGGCCCGGCGACGAGGCAGAAGCAGAACGCCAGCGAGGCCAGCATGTTGAAGATCTCAGACCCCACGCTGGCCGCGGACCGCCAGTCCTCGCCAAGCCAGAGCGTCGAGCCGCCGAAGAAAATCGCCACACCCGCGGCCACGAGCCGCGCCCAGAAAGCCCCACGCCGGCGCGACGCCACACGCAACTCGCGGGTGACGATGGGCAGGAACGTCATGCCGTGGTTCCCTCCGTGGTCATCCCGGCGCGCGACTCAGGCATCACGCACCGCGCCGGGGGCCACAACGAGCGCTTCGGCCAGACGGTCAGTTCTCCGGCCAAATGGCCACCACCACCGTGCGCCGGCGACCGGTCGCCGATGAACCTGCGCCGCGGCGGCCCGGAAATGCTTGCGGAGTTTGTACCAGGCCCAGAGCGTGAACAGGAGGTCCTTGGTCAGCCATCCGGCCGCCTGCACACCATACACCGACCAATAGGACGTAGCGGCAGTCAGCGAGGTCGTGAATCGCTGCACCGGGAAAAAGTAGCCCAATCCCCAAGGGATAACGATCACAGAGGCGAAGGCCGCGAGAACCGCGAAGCTGGACTTGCGCATTGCCAGCCCCAACCATGTGCCCACCCAACACAACGCCACCACATCCGCCAGGAACCGGCCCATGCTGATCGCCGCCGCCACCCCGCTCAGGTTCAGGGTGCTGAGCCTGGGGATGCCGCTGCCGCCGTAGAGTTGCTGGCTGGCCACCACGTAGAACACGTGGATGAGCGCGATGGCGCCGATCGGCCAGAAGAAGAAGTGCCGCAACGCGCGCCAATGGCCGCGCAGGATGGTCCGGACCGGCACCGGGCTGGTCAAAAGCAACTCGAGCATGCCCGTGCGCCGCAGCTCGAGGATGAAACGACACGCCATCGCGGCCACCCAGACCCGGTTGAGAAACACCAGCGCGTGGCTGAAGTACTGGTGGAATTGCGCGGTGCCCGGGCTGCGCCGGTAGCCATAGGTAAGCCAGAACACGTTCAGAGCCACGAGGGTGACCAGCGTCCAGAAAACCAGGTGCGGCCACCGCATCCGGGCGGCCATGGCAAAAACCGGGTTCTTCTCGAGGCGCCGCTTGAACCGCCGCCGCCAGCCTCGGCCGTAGCCGAAGCGCCAAAACCAACGGCAGGTGGCAGGTTTCTCCCCGCCACTCTCGCTCCACAACCGCGGCACCAGCACGACGACCGCCAGCATGAAGCCCCAGAAAATCGCGTGCACGATGCCCAGCGAAAGCCAGAACTGGCGCGGCGCCGCGCGAAACGGGGCCTCGAGGGCCAGGTAGCCGCTATAAGCCGGGCTGGCCAAAACGACCGCCGGCAATTGGTTCAGGGGTTTGGTGAAGAAATGTGTCGCGCAAGCCGTCGCGATCCCGGGGATCAGACCCGACATTGCCATGATCACGACGAACGAGCCCAAGGCCGACTTGGCCTGCTCGCGGCTCAGGGTGGAAACCAGCAGGCCGCCAGCCAGGGAGAAGAGAATGGCGTTGACCACCGCCAGAGCCACCCGGCCGTATTCGCCCGGCGTCACGCCCCCGAGCAGCAACGGAAGCCCCAGAGCAGGCAGGATCGCCAACAAGCCATAGAAGGCCGCCATCGAGCTGGCGATCCATTTCCCGAGGACCACGTCGTAGCTGTGCAGGTCCGTGAGAAACAGCAACCCGAGCGTGCCCTCGCGCTTCTCCTCGCTGATCGAGTCAGCGGTGATGAAGGGCCCGAGCAGGAGGCAGTAACCGAAAGTCAGGACCGTCAGGGCGGAGAACAGAGCTCGTCCCATGGTGACCGGCGGCTGGCCGCGCAGCGACCAGAGGCACACCCAAAGGCAGATCCCCAGCGCTCCCAGCGCCGCCGCCAGCCGCAGCCAATACGTCTTGGGCCGGCGCGCGGTGGCGCGCAACTCACGATCCACGATGGGCAGGAACGTCATTGAACCGCGGCAATGTAATCCGTTCGCGCCAAACTCCAAACGCTAAATCGGGTCCGGCGACGAGGCTGCCCGCGCCCCGTGCCAGCCCGCGAGGCGTCCGAGCCAGCTCCAGAAGCCGCGCGCGGGTTCCCCCGTGTACTGCCGCGCGGCGAGCGTGCGAAACTGTTCGAGCAGTTGCTTGCGCGCCCGGAACGCGCACCAACCATCGTGGACGACACCAAGCAGGAACCACAGGGCGAAGAAAAACCAGAAATCCGGGTCCCAATTCCAGTTCCCGAACGTCGCGGCCATGCCAAGCATGGCGATTACGGCGAGGAAGCCGAGCCAGGGCACGAGCAGGACATTGCCGGCGGCGGTGCCTGCCGCCTGGTTGATCTGCCGCGCCGAGATGGCCAGCCACATCCCGCGCCACCCCAACGTGACGAGGTCCGCCACGAGCATGAACATGGTCGCCAGTCCCACCGCCCTCCACTCGGCCATGCTCTGCTGCACTGCAAACACGTCCCGATATCCCATCATGGCCACCAGCAGCCCAAGCTGCGCCAGCAGCAGAACCACAATCGGCGCCGCGTACCGACGCCGCAACGCCAGCCACTGGCCTTGCAGAATCTCCTCGACCCCAAGCGGCGTCGAAAGCAGCAACTCGAGCGTTCCGCCACGCCGCTCGGCCGCGATCGTGGCCACCGCCGTTCCGGTAAACGAGAGCTTAAACACGGAATGCGCCACGACAAGCACCAGGATCATGCACACGAGCACACCCATGGGATCGTTGGCCAGCCGCCACAGCCAAAAGCCGCCGGCGCCCAGGGCCGCTAGGAACACAAACGGCCAGACCACTTCCCACCGATGCCGCGCAGCCAGCCAATAAAATGGATTCTGGTCCAACAACCGCGCCCGGTAGCGCCGCCGAGCCTCCGGGCGCCCCAGCGTCCACTGCTTCCAACGATCCCGCCAGCGCACTGAGCGCCGGCCGGGGGGCTTGTCCTGCCAGGCGTTGGGAAGCATGCGCGCGGCCAGTCCCAGGAACATCCAGGCCACCACCTGCGTGATGAGCACGGAACGCCAGAAGGCGGGGGAACCGGCCCCGGGGCTGGCGGCGTTGGCTTGCGCCACCATCGGACTGGCGCTTTCCACCAGCGCGGTCAGCCACCCAGGCCACCCGAGCCTGCTGCCCAGCTGTCCCACCAGCGGCCCCCCTAACCAAAACCAGCCCATTACCAGAGTCGAGAGGTTCAGTGACAGGCGGCCTTGGCGGCAAAGGGCCGAGAATAACAGGCCGACCGCGCAGGAGCAGAAGAGCGCATTGAACAGCGCCAGGACGCCGCGCCAGAAGTCACCCGCCTGGAGGCCTCCTTCCAGGACCGGGATGGCCAGAACCGGCACCACTGCCAGGAGGCCTTGGAAAAGGCGCGCGCCATTGGAAAGCAGTTTGCCGAGAACGATGTCCATACCCCGCAGGTCGGTCAGGAACAGCAGCCCGAGCGTGCCATCGCGCTTCTCGACGCTCAGACAGTCGGCGGTGGCGTACGCACCCGCGAAAAGGCAGTAGAGGAAGAGAAGATGCGAGACGACGGAGAATGCGCCCGCCCTGCCCGGAGCGCCTCCCCCCGCCAGGAAGACCAGCGCCGGGGCCAGCAGGATCAGGCTGGCCAACGCTGCCTTGGGTCGCGCGCGATAGGTGGCGGGCTGCCGCGCCGCCACGCGCAACTCACGCTCCACGATCGGCAGGAACGTCATGGCCACTGGCGCGGTTAGCGGGATCCGAACAACATCCCCCAGAAGCCGCCCCGCTGCCGATCGAATCGTTGTGTGGCCCGCGCGCGGAAATCGGTCTGGAGACGGCGCACGCTCCAAAGGACGAGCAGGACGTCGTTGGCGATCCCCAAGACAAACCAAAGCGCCAGCCAGGCTCGCTCCTCGAAATCCAGGCCGAACCGCTGCTGCAGATCGAAAAGGTGATAGAAGGTCACCAGGAGGAGGAACGCCCCCCACGGCAACACCAGCACGCGGGCCACTGTTTGCCCCGCGGCCTGGCTCGGGTGCCGGCTGGTCACCGCCACCCACATCCCCAGCCAGCCGATCGTAACGGCATCGGCCATCAGCATGATCATGATGGCCCCATAGAGGAGTTTGGTGAAGAGCACGTTCTCATACGCGTCTCTCAACGAGCCGTAGCAGAGCAACAGGTCCGCCACCAGAACCACGCCGATCGGGCCGCCGAACTGCCGCCACAACGCCCGCAGTTGGCCCCGGAAGATCTCGAGGGTCGTCAAGGGCGTCGAGAGCAACAGCTCCAGGGCGGCGTTGCGGCGGTCTTCAGCCAGCCGTTGCACGGCCACCGAGCCCAGCCAAAACTTCAGAATGCCATGCAGAACGACCGCCGTGACCAGGTTCATGCCGATGTCCTGCCAGGTTTCACGCTGATAGAGAAAGCCCCAAAGCCAAACCGCGCCCGCCAGGCCCAGCACTCCCCAGACATAAGCGGGCTTGAGCCGGTCGCGGGCGGCGAGCCAGAAGAACGCGTTGATGGCCAGGAGGCGCCGCCGAAAGGTCGTGCGTTGGAGCGCATTGCCGTAGCCCCACTGTTGCCAGCGCTCACGCCAGCGCAAGCCCCGGCGCGTCGAAGGCCGATCCTGCCAAACGCGGGGAGCGATCCAGCTCGCCAGCGCCAGGCAGCCCCACGCCAGCGCGTGGGCTATTCCCACCGAGTGCCAGAAACCCTTGGCTGGGACAGGGTTGAACATCTGCAGCACAGCCACCCCGAGCGCGTAGCCGGGGCTGGGATACATCATCGTCAGGATCGGCCGCTGTTGGTGGCTCTGAGCCCAAAGCACGGCGAAGAGGGGCGGGAACGCGCTCAGCAGGAACAGAAACAGGAACGTCAGGCCCGCCGCCCGGCGGCCAAGCCGCGCCAATGTCGAAAAAAGCATCCCGGTGGACAGCGACAGAAACAGCGTGTTGACGAGCACCAGCGCCACACTCCAGAACTGCCGCGCCGTGACGCCCCCCAACAACAGGGTGACGGCCATCACCGGGAATACCGCCAACAGTCCATACACCGAACTCACCGAGGAGGCCGCCAGTTTGCCCAACACCACGTCGTAGCCCTTGAGGTCCGTCAGGAACAACAACCCCAATGTGCCTTCGCGCTTCTCTTCGCTCACCGAAAAGGCCGTGAGCCGCGGCCCCGCTGTCAGGCAGTGCAGGAAGCTCAACCAGGCCAGCACGGAAAAGAGTTGCATGCCCAACTGCTGCCGGGAGAGGTGCCGCTCGGCGACCAGGTAGATGTAGGTGCAGATGCCCAGGGCGACCAGGGCCGAGCCGACGCGTGACCAATAGGTGGCCCCGCGGCGGGCGGCCACCCGCAGTTCACGCTCGACGATGGGCAGGAGGGTCATCCCGGAACACCCCAGGCGGCGGGTAGGCGCAATCCGATCTCCACCCCGCGGCACCGAGGCGGCTAGAGCGTCGGGTCGTAATTAGCGGCGACCCGGCCGTAGGCAGGCGTGACCACCTCGACGTGGCCGTCGGGCATGGCCTGATTGGCTTTGCCCTTGGCAAAAAACTCGCGCGACAGGATGCGGCGCCCGCGTTGGAAGTAGTGCCGGCCTGAGAGCACGTTGCCGGGAGGAACAAAGCGCCCGTCGTCGAGGACCGAATCATCCGCGCCTGGGTCGCCATTCTCTTCCACGAGCATCAGTTTCTTCGAAGGGTTCTTGATCCAAGCCGATTTGAAGTGGAGCGGCGGCACGCCCGGGCCATAGAGCGAGGCGATGCCGTGGTTCTTGTCTTCCACCACGCTCACGAGGGTGTAGCTGTACAGATACGGATTGCCGCTGCCCGGGCTCAGACGCCACTGGCGTTCGCGGTCCAGAACATCCTTGTCCGACGGGCAACGGAACAGGTTGGTGGTGAATCGGCCAATGTAGGGCGCAATGGCGCTGTTCTGCACGTTGGTGTAAAACTCGGGCGGAAGGTTCGGGTCGTTCGATGGGCGCCTGACGAGGTTCCAGAAAATCCAGTCTTCCTTCATGGCGACATAGGCGCCTTTCGAGGCGGTGCCGGGAAAGGTATCGTTGTGGTCCATCACATAAAGCTGGAACGCCAGCGCAAGCTGCTTGAGGTTGCTGCGGCAGACCGACTGGCTGCCTTTCTCCTTGGCGCGGGCCAGGGCTGGAAGCAGCATGCTCGCGAGAATCGCGATGATCGCGATCACCACCAGAAGTTCGATGAGGGTAAAAGCTTTGCGACGCATAACGTGGGCATATCGGAGCCTTCGGCAACCGTAGTCCACCCGCCCGCGCTGTCAAGCCGAAGCTCTTCGGAGCCCCCTTCAACCTTCAGCCTCTGGCCTTCAGCCTTGTTGCCCTGTTGGCCGCGCCTTGCGTTCCGACACCCCCGGCCCTACGCTGCGGGCACGTCGTCGGCATCCACGCGGCTGCGCACGCGCAAGGGCCGGGGACGAACGATGAGATTTGTCGATGAATATC
>Ga0233425_10001626_pt1 | contig 49096 bp, 32 predicted proteins | sample Watercolumn_Towu_2_FD_181712 | JGI IMG/M metagenome (GOLD analysis project Ga0233425, IMG submission 181712) | Freshwater microbial communities from Lake Towuti, South Sulawesi, Indonesia - Watercolumn_Towuti2014_140_MG | ecosystem: Environmental > Aquatic > Freshwater > Lake | place...
GCAGATGATGATGGCCGTGCCTTCGTACGGGTACTCCGTGGCCTTGACGTCGAACTGGATCTTGCCCTCCTCCTTCAGCACGAACTTGTCCGTCTTGTTGGGCTGGAGCCCCGCGGCTTCCGGCGGCGTGACGACGATGGGCTCGATGGCAGCGTCGGCCACGATGTTCGCATACTCGTCCACCAGCTCGTGCTTCACCGTGATCTGGTCCCCGATGACGTAGTTCTCCTTCACCGGCTTCACGTACACGTTCATCGCGATGACCGCACCCGGGTTCACCGTGAGGTCCGCTGGAACGATGTCCTCGCCTCCCGCGGCCGCTTCCGGCACGCACTTGATCTTGTACGTGCCTGCCTTGGTCGCGGTCAGCGACTTGCCCTGCACCGCAACGTCGGCTGGCGCTTCCACTTTCCACGCCACGGCAAGCTCGTTGCCCCCCACGTCCTCCACCTTGCAGAACACCGTGGAGGTGCCGCCCGCATCGATGACCGCGGGGTCCAGGCCCGCGGCGAACTTCTTGGGAGGCCCGGGCACCACCGTCAGCTCGGCGGGGATCACCTCCACCGTCTCGTTGGCCTTGCACCAGACCGTGTAGAACCCCGCCACCTGTCCGGTCAGCACCTGGCCGTCGATGCCCAGACCCTCTGCCGGCTCGGTCTTCACGCCCGGCTTGACCTTCTGGGTCATGCCGTTGGCGTCCTCGGCCATGCAGAACACTTCCACCGTCTCGCCGGCCGCGATCTCCGCGTCCTTGATGGTGGTGGTGACCTTGACCCACTGGCCGATCCCGACTTCCCCGCCCTCGTCGACCGGCTCGGTGTCCTCGGCAACGTCCGGAAGCTGCGTGTCGCCAGGCCCGCCTCCGTTGTCCTTCTGCTCCGCAACGTCCTCTTCTCCCCCCGACGCGGCCGACGACCCGCACCCCGCTGCCGTCCCCGCTGCCACCACCCACACGACCACCGCTGCCCAGTTCCGGAGTGCCCGCATCTCCACCTCCTCGGAAACAACATGACGAAGATACCAGAAACACGGGTTCCCGCGCAATGGGTTCGCCGGGAAGGTGCTGATCTTCGCGGCGCCGGACCGGCGGTCACCGCTCCTGCAGAGCAGCCGGGGGGGGCGGGTAGAGCCGGTGGACCTGAAACGATGAGGGTTTCAGCAACCGGGTAGAGTCGCTTCCGGGCCAGGATTTATGCGGCTCTACCGAGATTGGCTTGACTTCCCGCGGGGGCTTTTACTATAAAGTCTACGAGATTGGTGGCATTCGCCGCCGTCTTTGCCCATGGGCCCGCCGATTCGGCGGTCGATTCGGGGGCCGCAGCGGCTGAAAACGGAACGCAACGGAGGGTAGGATGGCAACGAAGTCGGGCGATCTGGATGTGCGGCGGTTGGTGGAGGAGCTCAACTACAAGCAGAAGGTCGAGCGCTCTCTGGACCTGCTTCGGGACGCCTGGGCTCGCTACGGAGACGGCCTGGTCGTGGCCAACAGCCTGGGGAAGGATTCGCTGGTCGTGTGGGATCTCGCCAAGAGGGTCAGCGCGAAGATCCGCGGGTTTGTGGTGACGACCCGCTACAAGCCCGCGGGGACTGTGGCGTTCATGAACGACCTCGTCGCGCGTTACCCGGAAACCCGGGTCTTCCGCAACGACGTGGAGCTGCCGGACGAACTGTACCGGACCGATCCGGACCGCTGCTGCAACCTGCTCAAGGTGGAGCCCGTGCGTCGCGCCATCGAGGAGATGAACGTGACCTGCTGGGTCACCGGGCTTCGCTGCACCGAGGGGCGCACCCGCACCGAGTACCTGGAGGTCGAGGAGAGGGACGTCGGGCTGGTCAAGCTCAACCCGATCCTGCTGTGGTACGAGCGCGAGGTGTGGCAGTATCTGGCCCTCCGCGGTGTCAGCGTCAACCCGCTGTATTCGGCAGGGTACCGATCACTCGGCTGCGCTCCCTGCACGAACATCTCCCAGGGGGCTGACGAAAGGTCCGGACGCTGGATCGGCACCAGCAAGTGCGGCGGCGAGTGCGGCATACACACGCGGCCGCTCAAGGATGCGACGCCCGGTGAAGCCGTCGAGCTGCTCCGGTCGGACCGGTAGCCATGGCCGCCTCCCAACTCGCGTCCGACCCGTCGCTGCGCCGCTACGACGACGTCCGGCAGCTGATCGGCTCGCCCCGGTCCCCTACCCCGCTGGTGAGGCTCAACCGCGTCTGCGCCTCAGGTGAGGCTTTCCTCAAGCTGGAGTGGTTCAACCCGTTCGGGTCGATCAAGGACAGGACAGCCCTCTACCTCCTGCGGGGGCTTGAAGAGCGCGGTCTGCTGGACGGCAAGGAGCTGGTGGAGCCGACGTCTGGCAACACCGGCATAGCCCTTGCGGCCCTCGCGGCCATCCGGGGCCTGCGCATCACGGTCACCGTCCCCGACGCGATCCCGGAGGAGAAGAAGGTGCTCCTGGCGATGCTGGGCGCAACGGTCATCGGCACTCCGGACGATCTGTGCCCCATCGATCACCCCAGGGACGGTGCCATCGCTCTGGCCCACTCCATAGCGGAAAGCCCCGCCAACGCGGGCGCGTACGTCATGCCCAACCAGTACGCGAATCCTGACAACGTGCGCGCACATTATGAAACCACGGGTCCCGAGATCTGGAACCAGACCGAGGGGCGCGTGCGCACCTTTGTCGCGGGGTACGGGACCTGCGGCACCATCACCGGCGTCGGCCGCTTCCTGAAGGAGCGAAATCCGGACATCCGGGTGATCGCGGTGGAGCCGCAGCCGGGACATCGCCTGCCCGGCCTCAAAAACCTCCGGGAGTCCAGGCCGCCGGAGATCCTGGATCGTTCCGTCATCGACGAGGTCGTCAGGGTGGACGACGACCCCGCGTACGACATGACCACGCGGCTCTTCCGTGAGGAGGGCCTCATCGTGGGCCCTTCCACCGGTGCCATCGTGCACGCAGCAGCGCTGCATGCAGGCACCTCCTCCGGGGTCACCGTCGCCATCTCTCCCGACGGCGGGCAGAAGTACGGCAGCTTCCTGGCGGACCGGGCAAGGGCAGACAACACCGGCCGCATCTGAACGCGGCGGGGAACGGAGCCGGACGATGAATGACACGACCCTCGCCCGCGCCAGGCAGGCCCACCTGGACAAGCTGGAGGAAGCGACCCGGAGGTTCCTGGACCGGACGATCACGGCCGCGCAGTACCGGGCCGTCCGTGTGCCGGCCGGAATCTACGAGCAGCGGGAGAACGGCCGCTACATGATCAGGGTCCGATGTCCGGCAGGAGTCGTGACCGCTCAGCAGCTGCGGGTCCTGGCCGCGGCCGCAGAGCGGTTCGCTGCCCCGGTCCTCCACCTGACCACGCGGCAGGACATCCAGCTGCACGACGTGGCCGTGGGGCAGATCATTCCTGCCGTCCGGATGCTGGCGGCCGCGGGACTCTCGTCGCTGGGCGGGGGGGGGAACACGGTCCGGAACGTGACGGTCTGCCCCCTTGCAGGCTTCTGCCCCCTGGAGGAGGTCGACGTCACCCCGCATGCGCTCCTGCTCACTTCGGCTCTGCTGTCGACCTCCGGTGGCACGGACCTGCCCCGCAAATTCAAGATCGCGCTGTCAGGATGCGGCCAGGACTGCGCAGGAGCGCGTTTCGCGGACGTCGGTCTGATCGCCGCATCCGGCAAGGCCCCAGGTGCGGGCCAGGGTGCGGCACCGGGGCCCAGGACCTTCCTCATGTATGCAGGCGGCGGCCTGGGTGCGCGCAGCCGTCCGGCCTTCCTGTTGGAGGAGTCCCTCCCGGAGGTCGAGCTGGTACCGGCCGCGCAGGCTGTCCGGGACGTCTTCGACCGCATGGGCAACCGGCGCAACCGCCACCAGGCACGACTTCGCTTCCTCGTGGAACAGCTCGGGCAAGACGCGTTCGCCAACCACTACCGGCAGGCCCGGTCACGATCAGGAGGGGCCGCTCCCGCGCTGGAAGCAGCCCCTGCCTGGACCCGGTCCCAGGACGTCACTGCCGCGGCGGACGGCCGGGCGGAGGCTCCGCAGCAGCCGGGGACCGCTGCCCAGGTTCCGGGGTCGGCCGACCTGCTGCGCTGGGTGGAGCTCAATGCGTCGGGGCAGCGCCAGGCCGGCTTCTTCTACCTGACCCTTCCGTCCTTCCTCGGAGAGGTCTCGGCCGGGTCGCTTCGCACCGTTGCGGAGGCTGTCGAGCGGTTCGGAGTCGGCATCGCCCGGGTGGTCCAGACCCAGAACCTCGTTGTCCCCGGCGTCCCCGGCACAAGCCTCTCACAGGCATACGATCTCCTCCGCGGAACCGGCCTGGCCGAACCCCTGCCCCGCATCCTGCGGGACATGACGGTATGCGCGGGAGCGTCGACGTGCCGCCTCGGGATCTGCCGGTCACGCGGGCTTGCACAGGCGCTCCGGGAACGCCTGGAAGCATCCCAGCTTCACCTGGATGCACTTGCAGGGGTGGCCGTCCACGTAAGCGGCTGCCCCAACTCGTGCGGCCGGCACCCCCTGGCCGACGTGGGCCTGGCCGGTGCAGCCCGCCGCGTCCACGACCGCCTGGTGCCGCACTACCAGCTGCAGCTCGGGACCGGCGTCCCGGGCACCCTGGCCGAGCCCGGCCCCCTGCTGCCGGCCCGCCGGGTTGCAGAAGCGGTGGAGTCGCTGCTGGCCGGGTTGGCCGAAGCCAGAGCCAAGGACCCGGCCAGCCCCGCGCTGGGCATGAAGGAGCTCCTCGATGGCTTCTCCCAGGCATGCGACTGCGCGGACCTGCAGGTGGACTGGGGAGAGACGACAGACTTCTCTCTTGCGGGCCGCGGGCCCGGAGAGTGCGGAGCAGGCGTGTTCGATCTCATCGAGCTGGACCTGGCCGCAGCCGACCAGGCACTCGGGCAGGGCAAGCTGACCGAGGCCGCGGTAGCGGCCGCGAGGGCGCTCCTGGTCACCCGGGGCCTTTCGGCCACAAGCGATCTCGATGCCCTGCGCCTCTTTCGAGACCACATGGTCGGTCCGGACCTCATCGCGGCAGAGCACCTCGGGATCCTGGAGCAGTCGCTGGATGCCCTTGGCAAACCCGCAGGAGCTCGGGCAGCTTGCGACCGTGACGGGGTGTCCGCGCTGCTGGCCGCGGTCAAGGACCTGTACGGCCGCCTGGACGATTCCCTCAGACTCCCGGTGTCCGAGCCGGTCCGGCCCGCAGCGGTTCCGGCCCCATCCGAGGTGCGGACCGAGGACCTTCGGGGCGTGACCTGCCCGTTGAACTTCGTCAGGGCCCGCTCGGCTCTGTCACGGGCGCCGATGGGAGGTGAGATGGCCTTCCTGCTGGACGCACCCGGAGCCCGCAACGTCCCACAGAGCCTTGCGAAGGACGGGCAGGAGGTGCTGTCCCTGTCGCAGGACGAGTCCGGATGGCGGCTGCGCATCCGCCGGCTTCGGTGAGGTGGACCATGCGACGCAACGACCCATGCACGGGAAGCGGGCACGGAACCGCCGGAAGCGGGGACGGGACCGGAAGCGCCCCCCGGAAGCTGTTCACCCTGGCTCTGGACATCACGGGGCTCCCCTGCCTGGTGGTGGGTGGAGGACGCATCGGCACCCGGAAGGCACTGACCTTGCTGGAGCACGGGGCCGACGTCTCGGTCATGGCACCGGTGCTTGCCAGCCGCCTGCTCCGGGAGTCTTTTGCCGGCCGCGTGAAGTGGCTGAACCGCGAATTCGTCCCGGGTAGCACCCGCGGCTTCCGCCTGGTCGTCGCGGCCACGGACTCGCCCCAGACCAACGCAGCCATCGCTGGCGAGGCCCTGCTGGGCGGCGTCCCGTGCTGCAACGTCTCGGACCGGCGCGGCACCGCGGTGGTCTTTCCGGCTACCCGCACCGTGGGCGACGCGACTCTGGCCGTCCACACCGGGGGACGTGACTGCCGCCGCTCCGTGGACCTCTGTAAGGTCGCGGCGAATGCCCTGAGCCACACGCAGAGGCTGCCCCGTCGTGCGACCCCTGGCAGGATGCCGCTCACGGTCGTCGCGGCCGGATCGAGCCCGCCTGACGGGCTCGGCCCCGGCATCGAAGGGGTCTCCCCCCGGCTGCGGGCCGGGGCTCGGTCCGCGTGCGGGCCTGCCGGAAGGCCAGGCACGGTATTCCTCGTGGGAGCAGGCCCGGGCGCCTCGGACCTGGTCACGCTCAGGGGCTTGCGCGCGCTCATGGCCGCGGACGTCATCGTCCAGGACGAGCTGCTGCCCGACGACTACCTCTCTCGCCTGCCCGTCGACCTCGGGCACGTCCGCGTGGTGCGGCTGGGTGGGAAGGGCACGCGGGAATCCCAGGGCGAGATAGGCCGCATGCTGACCCGCCTGGCCGCGGCGGGGAACACGGTGGTGCGCCTCAAGGGGGGCGACCCGGGCGTGCTCGCGCGGCTGGAGGACGAGCTGTCCGTCCTGGCGCGAAGCGGCATTCCGGCCGAGGTGGTTCCCGGAGCCACGGTCGGGACCGCGGCCCCGGCCGCGGCGTTTCTTCCGCTGACCCGGAGGGAACGCGGCCGCTCGTTTGCCGTTGCAACGGTCCGCGCAGCGGGGGGCGCAACGGTCCGGGATCTGCCCAGAGCCGACACGTTGATGCTGTACATGGGGGTCCACGCGGCGGCCAGGGTCAGGGCGCTGCTGGTTCGGTCAGGGTGGTCGCTTCGCACCCCCTGCCGGATCTTCGAGAGAGCGACCCAGCTCTTCGAGCGGCGGCTGGACACGTGCCTGAGGGATCTTCCCCGGATCAGTGCGGCCATGGCCGTAGGAAGCCCCGCCTTGCTCCTGATCGGGGCAGGGGCCGACCGGATCCCGGGCAGCGCTCCTCTGCCGAGGATCCTGTTCTTCGGAGACTCCCCCGCCCCCTACCGCTGCCTGGGCCACGTGCTCCACTGGCCTGCGTTCCACCCGGAGCTCCCCCCTGTGCTTGCGCCCGCGGAAGTGGCGCTCTTCGAGAGACCCGAGGAGGTCGACGCGATCGTCTCGCGCTTCGGCACGGCCCGGCTTCCCGCAACGACCTGGTGTGCGGGTCCGGACACGCTGGCAAGGGCCGTTGGCGCAGGCCTGAACGCTTCCGCTCTGGTGACCTCTGTCGAGCAGCCCCGGATCCTTCCCGACGGCCAGCTTCTGGCCGGGTCCGGCCGGGCGCCAGGGAGGACACGCCGTGATTGAGGGGATCCTCGCAGCGGCCGGGGCAACGTTTGCGCTGACCATGGGAGGCAGCGGCATGGCCCCGGCCTTCGCCTCCGCACTCGGCGCTCGAATCGTCGGCCGCACAAGGGCCGCTCTCCTGTTCGGAGCCTTCGTCTGCCTGGGTGCCATGCTCCTGGGTCCCGGCGTGGCAAGGACCCTGGGCAGCGGGCTGGTGGGCCCAGGCACGCTCGGTCCGGCTTCGGCCGCGGTCGTCCTCGTGGCCGCGGCAGTCTCCATGCTGATCGCCAACCTCCTGGGCGTGCCGCAGTCCACCTCCTGGGTGACGGTCGCATCCATCTCCGTGGTCGGCGTCGCTTCCTCGAGCCTCCGCACCGACGTCATCCTCACCCGGCTGCTGCCCGCCTGGGTCCTCCTTCCCGCGGCAAGCTTCCTGGTCACGAAGGCGGCCATGAGACCCTTCTACCCGCTGCGTCCGTCCAACTTCCACCGCATCGAGTGGATCACCAGGAACCAGAGGACCTTGCGGGCCCTCGTCCTTGGCAGCTCCTGCTTCGTCGCGCTGGCCATCGGCTCCAACAACGTAGCCAACGTGGTGGCCCCGCTGACCGCGTCGGGGCTCCTGGACGAGCAGTCCGCATTTGCCCTTGCCGCACCGCTGTTCGCTGTCGGCGCAGTCCTGTTCAGGGCCCCCTGTCGGACCGTCGGCTGCGCCATCGTGCCCCTGGGATCCGTGACCGCTTCAGTGGTGAACGTCGTCACCGGGACCTGCCTTCTGGCCGCCTCGGTGCTGGGAATCCCGCAGTCGCTGGTGCAGATCATGACCGCGTCGGTCATCGCAGTCCGCTGGGTCAAAGACGGCCCGGAGGAGACCGCGGCTCACGCACCGGTGAGAAAGGTGCTCCTGCTATGGCTCATCTCTCCCGTCGTTGCGGCAGTCCTCACCGCGCTCCTGCTGAGCGTCCCTCTCAACCAGGCACCGTGAGGTCGTGACCATGCGCACAACCAGGAAGACGGGCGGCGCCATTGCGGACAGCGTCCTGGACCTTGTCGGCTCCACCCCGCTGGTGAGGCTCAACCGCGTGGTGGGACCGGGATCCGCAGAGGTGCTTGCCAAGCTGGAGTCGTACAACCCTGGCGGCAGCATCAAGGACCGGGTCGCGCTCAACATGATCCGCACGGCCGAGGCCGCGGGCCTCATCGACAACCAGACCACCATCGTTGAGCCCTCCACCGGCAACACGGGAATCGGCCTGGCCATGGTGTGCGCGGCGCTCGGGTACCGCTGCATCATCGTGATGCCGGACAGCATGTCCCTGGAGCGGGTCATGCTGCTCCAGCGCTTCGGTGCGGAAGTCATCCTGAGCCCGGGCAAGGAAGACATGGAAGGCGCCGTGCGCCGTGCCAGGGCCCTCGCAGCGAGCCGGCCGAGATGCTTCATCCCCTCCCAGTTCGAGAACCGTGCCAACCCTGACGCACACCGGGACACGACGGCCCGCGAGATCCTCTCCGCGGTGGGGGATCGGCTGGACGCACTGGTTGTCGGCGTGGGGACCGGAGGGACGCTGACCGGCGTCGGCCGGGTGCTGCGGCAGCACCTCCCGGGCGTCCGGATCGTGGCTGTCGAGCCCGCGTACTCCCCTGTTCTGAGCCAGGGGCGCCGCGGGCGCCACAAGGTCCAGGGCATCGGAGCGGGCTTCGTTCCGGAGACGCTCGATCGCTCGCTGCTCTCCGACATCGTCACCGTCCGGGACGAGGACGCCTTCGAGATGATGTCGCGGCTCTGTCGCGAGGAGGGCATCCTCGCCGGGCTCTCCTCCGGGGCCGCCGCATTCGTTGCAGCTGACCTTGCCCGGACGCTGGGCCCGGGCCGCCGGATCGTCACCATCCTCCCTGACACGGGGGAACGCTACCTGGGCGTGCAGCACTACTTCCAGACGTAGCAGGCGCGCTCACATCTCCCGAACCACTGCGTCCATGCCCGCCTGCATGTGGCCCACCACGCGGTCGTAGAGCTCGGCCAGCGCGGCCGGGTCCTTCGCATCCCGGGGTCGATAGCCCGCAAGCGAGACGGGCTCGAGAAATCGCGTCACGCACTTGACGGGCAGCGGCAGGTGGAACACCGGCCCCAGCGCCACGCCCCAGGGCAGGCACAGCGTGAGCGGCCACGTGTCCACACGCAGCAGCCGCTTGAGCCCCAGCAGCCGCACGACCTCGCGGCCGTCCCGCAGCACCACGAACGACGAGTGCCCGCCCACGAACACCACCGGGCAGATCGGAGCGCGGGCCCGGATGGCAAGCTTCAGAAATCCCTTGCGGCCCGCCAGGTCCACCCGGTGCCGCATCGCATACGGCCGGAACGCTTCCAGGTTGCCTCCCGGGCACACCAGCACCTTGGCCCCGGCCCTGAGCGCGGCAAGCCCCTGCTCCGGGTCCGCACGCAGCGCACCACAGTGCATCAGGAAGTTCCCGAGGTACGGGACCTTCAGCATCATGTCGTGGGCCATGCTGTAGATGGGATCCGCGCGCCCCCGTGCAGCGTACCATGCGGCCCCCATGCCCAGGATCTCGATGAACGTGATCCCCGCATTGTGATTACCGACGATCAGTCCCGCTCCGCGGGGCACCCGCTCGATCCCCTGCACCTCCTGCCGGTGCCAGGCCCGGCAGCCCGCGTGGACCAGCGGTCCCACGGTCTCGATGGCTTCCCAGTCCAGGCTGCCCGGCCATTCCGGATTGCCGGACGTGGTGAAGACCCGCTGGAGGACGCTTGCGGCGTGTCGCACAGCAGAGCCTGCATCCCCGAGCTCGGCGTGCACTGCCCGTCCATTTCCGTCTCCGGCATCGCGCGCTGGCACGTGTCCCCTCCTGGCGGTCGCCATGGATCTCGCAGCCGCAGCAGTGTTCATATCAGACCGGTACCTCCTTGTCACGGTCGCGTGCGCCGCGGTTGGAACGCCCCTGCCGGCATGGTGTCAGTTCGGCCCGCGGATGGCCCGGGGACTCCCGTGTCCCGATGCCCCGGGGGCGAATGCTTTGCGGCTCGACCCCAGCCGCTTCAGGGTGCCACCCCGGGCCTCCGCTTGTTCCCCCGGAACCTCTCGGAGCACACGGGACCCACGCCCGCCGCGGGTCTCAGGCCTCCGTGGGAGTTCGCCATTTTACTTTTGCGCGTTTCGCCACTACAGTAGGCCCGGTGCGTCACCCTGGATGCGGAGGTGCTCCCATGATCCTGTCCGGCGAAGCGATACTCAAGGCGGTGGAATCCGGCGAGCTGGTCATCGACCCGTTCGACCCCAAGTGCGTGGGACCCGGCAGCTACGACCTTGCGGTTGCCAACGAGTTCCGGTTCTTCAAGAAGGCGCACAAGATCCTCGAGGTGAGCAAGGACGTCGACTACCAGGAGGAAACGGTCCTCATCACGGTCCCGAACTCCGAGTCGTTCATCATCATGCCCGGCGAGTGCGCCCACGCGATCACCCGGGAAACGATCCGGATGCCGCCCGACATGTGCGCCTGGCTCCAGGGCCGATCCTGCTTCGCCCGCCTCGGGCTCATGGTCCACATCACCGCGGCCTTCGTGCAGCCGGGAGTGGCCAACAAGCAGGTCCTCGAGATGTTCAACGCGTCCCCGATCCCTCTGGCGTTGAAGCCCGGCACCCCCATCTGCCAGATCATCTTCGAGCGCTGCGAGGGCCGAGGCACCTACTCGGGCCGCTACAGGGCCCAGTCCCTCTGAATCCCCTCACTTCCCGGTCGAGTCAGTCCGAGCCCGGTTCCCGGGCCACGTCTTCCCGCGTCGTTTCCGGAGATCCGCACTACAGCGTGAAGGAAACCTTCTGACCCCGGTGCACTCCGTTGCGCGTGCACCAGCCCGCGGGCACCTCGATCACGAAGCGCGACTTCACCCCCACGGTGACCGATTCCTCGGACAACGGTTTCGTCTCGCGCACGATGCCCACGATGGCCCGGGAGCTGTCCACCCAGATCATGTCCAGGGACACCAGCGTGTTCTTCATCCAGAACGGGTGCTCCTTCTCCTCCTCGAACACGAAGAGCATCCCCTCCCCGTCCGCGACCTCCTTGCGGAACATCAGCCCCTTGGCCCGCGCCGCGTCCGATGCCACGACCTCAGCCTTCACCAGCGGCCCGGCCCGACCGCCCTCGCCCTCGAACCGGATCTCCGTGGTCCACTTCCCCACCGGCGCCTCCTCCTTCTTCCCGTTGCCGCTGGCGCACCCCGCCAGCAGGAGCAAACAGCAGACAGCGGAGGCAGACGGCGAGCCGGACCGGAGGGGAGCCCCCTGGACCGGCTGAGCCCGGCTGCACTGCACCGGCCCTGTATCGCCCTCGCGGCGACGGCAAGCCGCAGCCAGGGGGTCTGCCCCGGAGGCAGACGGCGAGCCGGACCGGAGGGGAGCCTGAGACGCGTGCGCGGTCGACATGGATCAGCCCTTTGGCAGTATCTGCTGGAGGTAGTCGAAATCGTACGGAGCGAACACCTCCGGCCCCTTGCCGTCGATCTCAGCCCGCTCGTCAAACGGCCGGTAGTTGCCCGCATCCATGATCCACCCCGGGTTGTCCCCGATGTTGTGGTACTCCGCTTCCTGCCCCGGCACCATCGCGAGGCCGAGGCTGTGCCCGATCTCGTGGACCACGGTTCCGCCCACGAGATTGCCGAGCACCCGCACGGCTTCCGCGATGGCAGCGCCGCGCTCCCCGCCCGCGGCTTCCCCGGCTTCCACCGGCTCACCGCCGAGGTCCGGCACGAAGGGCCCGAAGATGTCGTCGAACCGGCTGGACGCAAGCTGCGTGCGTGCGAACCCGAGGGACGGGCTGAACAGGAGGAAGGACTTGAGGAAGACCCCGCCGTACGCGTAGTAGCCCCGCTCCTCGGTTTCCGCGTTCTTGCCGCCGATCACGTCGTTGAACCGCAGGTTGAAATTGTCCTTTCCCGTGGTGTTGTCGAGGCCCAGCAGGTTGGCGCCGTTGGGGTCCTCGCCGGACAGCTCCACGACCGAGTACTCCTCGAAGTCGTCGGGGCGCTCGGCCACGAACTGGACATTGAACGCCGCGTAGTCCCGGTTGCAGCGCTCCAGCACCTTCTGTTTCACCTGCTCTCTCACCTCGTACATGCCGAAATCGTAGAACGCCTGGTCGAAGCTGGGCAGGTACTTCACGTAGACGATCTGGAGCTGCCGCGCCACCTGGATGCTGAAGTCCAGCCCCTGGCCGACCACGCTCTCGCCGCCGTAGAATAGCTCCGGGTACGCGGCACCGGTGAACACGCCCGGCACGAGCCCCAGGCCTGCCGGCTTGCCGTCCACGTCCAGGGTCACCCGCAGCACCACCTCCATCCCCGTGTTGCCGTCGAACGTGTCCGGGAACAGGAGCATCGCGTCCTGCCCTTTGTACGAAACCTCCTTGCCGTCCTCGGTCAGGAAGGTGCCGTCGAGCACCAGCAGCGTGGCGCTCTCGCCCACCGGATCCTGGGCCAGGAAGCCGCGGCCGGTCACCTGGACCTTCTGCCCGCGGCGCACCACCGAGGGGGAAAACGCGGTCAGCAGGGTCGGCTCCAGGGAGAGGGACACGCCGCCGATCTCCGCGGACTGGGTCGGGGCTATCGTCGGGTCGGACGGAACGTGGTTCTCGAGGTGCACGCTACCGGAGAAGACCCCTGGGAGCACTCCGAAGACGGATGGGCTCAGCTCGAATCGCGCGGTGTTGCGGCCCTGCGCATCGAGGGGGACCGCCACCGACTGCAGCGACTTCTGGAGAGGCGGCGAAACGGTCTTGAACGTGCCGGTCCAAACCAGCACCGTCTGCCCCTCCCCGGAAGTCAGCATGCCCTGGCCCAGCACGTCCACCGGGTCGCCAATCCAGAACTGCTGGCCGCCGAGCCCGTCGAAGGAAGGCGCGATGTTCCGGGCTCCGTAGAGCGTGACCGACAGGTCCGCGGTATCCTTTCCCGAGTAGCCGAACACCCGCCGCGACACGGTGAGCGCTCCCACGAACGGCTGGCCCGCTGCCACCAGGTCCGCCACGAGGCCCGCGTCGACCGTGCACTCCGCCACGGTGGCATCCACGGTCTCGAGCGCCGCGGTCCACTCCACCGGAGCGCTGCCCGCCTTGCCCGAGAGCGTGAGAGTCATCTCGCCCAGTTGGGGCTCCACGAACCCGGACCCGGTCACGGTCAGCCGCGTGCCCGCAAGCACGGTGGACGGACCGACCGAGGAGAGCGCCAGTGTGCCCAGTCCCTCGGGCCCTTCCGCACCGCTGCCGCACCCGGCCATCCCTGCAACCAGCGTTACGAGCCCTGACAGCACCCACTTCCCGAGACCTTCCACGAATCCTCCCCCGCCGCGGACGCACCTAGTCTAGCCACGGCCCGCCCAATTGCAATGACGGAGGATCAGTCCCCACCGCCCCGCCACCCGTTGTGAAAGCGTCTGCCCGGTGCTATACTGGCGTGGACAAGGGAGCCCAAGGAGGGTCCATGCCAAGACCGAAGAAGGTGTCCATCGACGCCCGGCGCATCCACCGGAGAGTCGGCTGCGCCCTGTCGGCCCGCTGGTCCTACGCGGGGGCGCAGGAGGTGGGCTGCGTGCAGAACCTGTCCATGAGCGGGTTCTGCTTGAGAACGCGCTCCATCCACCCGCCCGGGTTCACGGCCGTTTTCGAGATCTACGATGCGCGCGACCAGGTCTGCGTGGAAGCTCGGGTCACCTGGGCCCGGGAGATCCAGGCCGAGTCCAGTGCGGGACTCTGGCACGAGATGGGGCTGGCCCTCGCCGGCGACCCTCCGGCGCCGTACCAGCGCCTCGTGCTGACTTCCGACATCGCGGGGGCAGTGGCCGAGCTCGAGGCCACCCCGCTCAACTAGTCCCCTCACGCTCCAGGGAGCTGCAGTGTCCCTTCTTGCACAGTCCCACGCGACCGTCATCCCGGAAACCGCTCGCGGGCCGGCAGCAGCCCTGATGCTCGCGGTCCTGACCTGTATCGCACCCTCGACCGGAGCGGCCCAGGACACCGCAACGGTCAAGATCCTCCATTTCACGGACCTGCGCGGAGAGGTGACCCCGCTAACCTGCGCCCGGGACTCCTTTGCCAGCAGGGATCTCTCCTCGTTCGTGGCACGCCTGGACCGGGAACGCTCGTCAGGCCTCTCCATCACCGTGGGTTCCGGCAACGTGCTCGGAGACACCCCGTCCGCCACCTTCCTGCTCGACCAGGGCGAGAGCGGCCTGCTCACCCTGTCGGCCCTGCTGGCACGGACCGGCGCAGACCTGTTCCTGCCCGCGCTCGCAGAGTTCTCCCTCCCCTACCGCGGCTTTGCAGAAGCCTGGCCGCTCCTCGAGCAGAACGCCGCACATTTTCGCGTGGCCAACGTCACGTGCACGCAGGAGGACGCCTGCCCCCTCCCGGAATCCCCGGGCATCACCGTGGTGGAGCGCTCCGGCGTGCGCATCGCGTTTGTCCCGCTGGCGTCCCCGGCCATCGGCTCCGTCGTCCACCCCGGCAACATCGAGGGTCTGTCCTTTCGGGATCCAGCAGAGCTCGCCTCCGTCGAGGCCGCCCGCATCCGAACCGAGGGCGCTGCGGACCTCGTGCTGGCAATCACCGCGCTCGACATCGAGGAGGGCTCCTCCGTCGAAACCCTGCGGTTTGCCCGGAATGCGGAAGGCATCGACGGCATCATCGCCGGAGGCCTCAGCGTCGACGGGCACGCAGTCTTCGACCACGTGGACTCCGGCCCCGGGCGCCCCTTCGTCGTCGCATCGCCAAAGGCCCCGGACACGCTCGGTGTCCTCACCCTGCACCTCGTGAAGTCCGGGCGCCGCTGGCGCATCGACCGCTTCGACACCGCGACCCGCCCCGTGGACTCCCTGCGCCGGACCGAGGAGGTCTCCACCGTCCTGAGCCAGCTCGTGTCCGAGTTCTGCTCCCTTGCCGATATGCCCCTCGGAAAAGGCCGCATCGATCCGCCCATGGACGCGGCAATGCTCTCCCGCTACACCATGGAGATCATGCGCCGCTTTGCCGAGTGCGACGTCGCTCTGCTCTCCGTCGACAGCGTGCGGCTGGACAAGGGGGACCGGCTGTCCGGCGTACCCGACCAGGGATTCGTGCGCCGGGCGTACGCCAAGCACGAGGTGGTCGTTCTGACCGTCGAGGGAGCGGACCTCGCCGCATTTGCTGCCTCCTGGCTGGACGGCCCCCAGTCCGCAAGAGACCGCCTGCTCATGGCCGGAATCAACCGGGATCCCGACGGCGTCCTCCTGGTCAATGACCGCCAGATCAGCACGAACCGCAGGTATCGCGTCGCAACCACGGACTTCCTCGCCAGCGGCGGCAGGAGCCTGCTTGCAGGGCTCCTGGCTTCACCCTACACCGGCAGGGAAGGCTCGGGCTTCTTCCTCGCGGAGCTCGCAGTCCGCCACTTCCGCGAGAACCGCTACCGGGACTCGGGGGCTTCCTCCATCGCGTTGGAGTCGAACTTCTCCCCGCTCTGGGACCTGCCGCTGTGGGAGCTGCTCTTCAAAGTCAACGCGGGATTCAACAGCACCTCCATCTCCAACGCCGGCTCGTATTCCGAGACCCAGCTCGCAAGAGCCGAGTACCTGGGATTCACGTCGGATGCCCAGGCCACGGTCAACCGCTCGACCCGCGACCACGGATTCTCGGACTTCACACGGCTCCAGTACGCCATGGCCGGCGCAGGCCAGGGAGCCAGCATCGAGGAGACCCAGGACCTGGTTACCGAGGAGCTGACCTACTCCTGGCTCGCAGTGCGCAACCGGTGGGGAGACCAGAGCCCGCTGGTCCCGGTCCCCATCCTGCGCAGCAAGATCGAGTCCGAGTTCTCACGCGCTCAGGACGCACCCTACCACCATCTCGAGGCGACCGGCGTCGCAGGCATCCAGTGGCTCTTCGGCCTGCGGGCCAATGCGGGCCTCGGTTACGGCTTCCGCACCGAGATGCTCGACCCGGCCGATCCGCTCCACCCCGGCGCGGAGCTGCACTACGCCATCACGAGCCTCCCTCTGTACCAGGGCTATGGAACGCGCAGCGTGGTCCTCGACTCCCGCTTCGAGCTGTTCTACTCGGATTGGTCCACGCAGGACATCCTCAAGGCCTCGGGCTCCACCCGACTGTCCGTAACGGTCTGGAGCCCGCTGGCCCTCACCCTCGGCTTCGACGCGTTCCTCTTCCGCTCCGGCGGCAGCGACCTGGCATGGTCCCTCGACACCCTCGTCGGGCTCACCCTGTCCCACGAAGCCGCGTTCCAGTCGTTCTGAACATACTCGACGTGACCGGCTATCACAAATGCAGAGTGCGAAGTGCGAAGTTCGGATGTCAACCGAGTTCGGTCCGGCTCACACCGACGGCCAGCCCGATCCGCTCGCGGCCGAAGAACCATCCGTCGCGTGCGTTGAAGTAGATTCGGACCGTGTGTGCGTCCGCCAGCACGCGGGCGTCCAGCGCATAGACCAGCGCCTTCTTCCATCCCTCGCCGCCCGGAGCCAGGACGGGCTGCGAGCCCTCCGCCCGCCACCGCATTCCGTCCCGGGACGACAGCAGCAACACGCTCGAGCGGGACCGCCCGTGCGCGTCCCGATGGATCCCGTTGTTGAACCCCCATAGCACTCCCGCCTCTACGTCCGGGATCACCTTGATGGCCCCGGCTCCCAGGTTCCTCAGCGGGTCGCCCGGGTCCGGCGACAGCACCGGCTCCGGATCGCACCGCCACGGCCCGAGGGGGCTTGCGGACCGGGCCAGGCCCACGTGTCGAGGCTCGAAAAACCCGCAGTCGGGAAGGAACACGACCCCCGCACTGTAGAAGAGCAGCCACTCGCCGCACCAGGGAACCAGGCACGGGTTGCCGCAGGTCCGGTGAAACCGCCCGTGCCACGGCAGGCTCGGCCGCACCATCTCCGCGGCAGGCCCCCATCGCCCGAGGTCCGTGGACCTCCGCAGCAGAATCCGGCTTCGAAGCGGAGCAGGCCACCGCACCTGCTCGTACAGCAGCACGTACTCCCCTTCCACCCGCCGCACAAAGGGACGCATCGCTCCGGGACACAGGGTCCCCAGCTCGCACCACCGGATGCCGTCCTCGGAGGCGAAGTGGTGCAGCCGGGGGGGCATGCTGTTCGCAAACAGGTGCCACCGCCCGTCCGGAGTCTCCTCGGGCATGAGGACCGTCGGGTCCGCGATCATCAGGCCGGGAAAGCGGGGTGACAGGATCGGGTTTCCCGGGTGCTCGGTCCAGACGTAGCTTCCGAGTCTCACGTCTTCTCGATCAACTCGATGGAAACCTCGGGAGCATGATGCAGCGTGTTGTGCACCGTGCATCCTTTGACCAGCCTGCCCAGGCTTGCCCGCTGCCGCTCGTCCAGCGAGGTCGGCACCGTGACCTTGACCACATACCCGCCGATCCGGTGCGGGTTGGAAGCTCCCTGCCATTCAAGGTCCACGGTGAGCCCCTGCACCGGCAGGTTGTTGCGCACCAGGTAGTCCGCGGCAAACACGCCGATGCACGCCCCCAGCGACCCGCCAAGAAGCTCGACCGGGGTCATGCCCGTGTCCCCGCCTCCCGGCCTGGGCTGGTCGCACACCACGGTGTGGCCTCTCTGTTCTATTTCAAATCGATATCCGCCTGTGTGCGTGACCCTCATGTCGATTCCTCCGAAGCCGCTACAGCAGCTCCTCCCGGCCCATCTCCCTGAGCTTCTGCACCAGCTTTCCCACGTCCTGCCCGTGTCCACGGCGGGCGACAAGGACTGCGTCCCGGGTCGACACCACGATGACGTCCGACAGCCCCTGCACGGCTACCGCGGGACCCCCGTCGTCAGCCACGACCACGCTGTCCGAGACGCCATCCAGGAGCACGTCGCCCAGCACGAAGTTGTCGCCGCCGCCCCGCTCCTCGAAGACCGCGTCCCAGGTGCCCACGTCGGACCAGGGGAAGTGAGCGGGCAGCACCACCATGTTGTCGCACCGCTCCATCACGGCCTTGTCGATGTTCAGGTTGGGAAGGCTTTCGAGCAGGCTCATGAGCGCTTCGCGGGTCGCGGCTCGGGTTCGGTAGAGATCCGCGGTCCTGCGGACCACGTCCGCGTAGCCCGGCTCGACCTTCTCGATCTGGCGGAGGAACACCGGCACCGAGAAGATGAACATGCCCGAATTCCAGTAGTACCCGCCCTGGTCGAGGAAACCCTGCGCGGTCGCCAGGTCCGGCTTCTCCACGAAGCGGTCCACCTTGCGGGCAGAAGGCACCGCAGGATCCTTGGAGCGCCCCTCCTCTCCGGGAAGCGCTGCCCCCTCCTTGATGTACCCGTACCCGGTCTCGGGCTTGGTGGGCCGGATGCCCAGCGCCACCGTGTACCTGGCCGCCAGCCGGAACGCGTGGTCCACCACGCGGCCAAACAGGTCCAGGTTCGAGATCAGGTGGTCCGAGGGAAGCATGATCATCAGGCCGTCCGGGTCCTCGGACAGGATCCTCCCCATGGCCAGCAGAACGGCCCCGAGCGTATTGCGTGCAACGGGCTCCACCACGAAGCAGCGCTCCCCGCAATGCGCCACCGCGTCGCGCGTGAGGTCGACCAGGTGCTCGCCCACCACGAACAGCACGCGCTCCCGGGGGACCAGCGGCACGATGCGGTTCACGGTCAGCTCGATGAGTGGTCCCCGGCCCAGCATGTCGATGAACGGCTTGGGACGCCGGCTCCGGCTGGCCGGCCAGAACCGCGTCCCTGCGCCGCCTGCAAGCACCGCGGCCCAACGATTCGATGCGCTCATGGTCTAGCTCCTCCAGAACGGAAGCTCGTTGCCCATAGCGTACCACAGGACGAGCACCGACCCCACCAGGATCGTGTACCACGCGAAGTGGTGCAGCTTGCCCTTCGACACGAGCCTCAGCAGCAGCCGCATGGCGGCAAGCCCCACCACGAAGGCCACCGCCATGCCCGCGAGCAGCACGTCGGTCTCGGGCAGAGCCGCTCCCTGCTCCACTTTCAGCGCGGACAGGAGCGCTGCCCCGCCGACAGCGGGAATGGCTGCGAGAAAGGAGAAGCGCGCCGCGGTCTCACGGTCCACGCCCAGCATCATGGCGACCGAGATCGTGGTCCCCGAGCGGCTCACCCCGCGAAGCACCGCCATACCCTGCGCGGCACCGATGAGCAGGGCGTCCAACGCGTTCATCCCGGGAAAACCCTTGTTCAGCCGTTTGAAAGGCAGCGGAAGGACGACGTACCGCGACCCCAGCAGCACGACGCCGTTGCACACGAACATCCAACCCACGAACTCGAGCGACGCTCCCATGGACTCGAACGTGTCCCCATACCGCAGCCCGATGTACGCGGTGGGCACGCACGCAAGCCCCACGTAGACGAGGCCAAGAAGCCCGGGGTCCCGAAGCGATTCCAGCAGCGGGTACCGCCGCGTCACGAGGTTCGCCGTCACTCGAAACGGCGACGTGCCGACCTGCCAGATGTCCTGCCTCAGCACGATGCACACCGCTGCCAGCGTCGCCACGTGCAGAGCCACGTCGAACGCGGTCTGCGGCTCCTGGATCCCTGCAAAGTGCTCGATGACCCTCAGGTGCCCGTCACTGCTGATCGGCAGGAACTCGGTCAGCCCCTGGACCAGGCCGAAAAGCGCTGCCTGCCACAGTTCCATTTCACACCAGGCCCATGGCTTCCTTGACGCGCTTCATGGTCCCGGAGGCCAGATCCCGGCAGCGCTCCGCCCCCTGGTCCAGGACCCCGGACACGTGCCCGGGATCGGCCAGCAACTCGATGGCACGGGCACGGATCGGCGCGAACTGCGTGATGATGTTCTCCCACAGCACCTTCTTGCAGTCGAAACATCCGATACCCGCGCTGCGGCAGCCCGCGGCCGCCCACCCGCACTGCTCCTGCGTGGAGAAGTAGCCGTGCAGCGCGTAGATGTTGCAGACTTCCGGGTTGCCCGGATCGGCCCGCCGCTTGCGGGCCGGGTCCGTGACCGCGACCTTCAGCTTCGCAACGATGCTGTCGGGCGCCTCGATGACGTCGATCTGGTTGTTCAGGCTCTTGGACATCTTGGCCTGGCCGTCCAGGCCCCGCACCCGGGAAGCAATGCTCACCTTCTCCATGGGCTCGGGGAAGACCGCACCGTACCGGTTGTTGAACTTGCGGGCAATCACGCGGGAGGTCTCGATGTGCTGCACCTGGTCCTCCCCCACGGGCACCACCTCCCCCAGGTACAGGAGGATGTCCGCAGCCTGCAGCACGGGGTAGGTGAACAGCCCGACGTTGACGTTGCTCTCGTGCTGCTCCGCCTTGGCCTTGAACTGGGTCATGCGGTACAGCTCCGACATGGGCGTCACGGTGTTGAGGATCCAGGCCAGCTCCGTGTGCTGCGGGACCTTCGACTGCACGAAGAGCGTGCACTTGCGCGGCGCATCGATGCCGCAAGCGAGCAGCACCGACGCCATCTCGAGGATCCGCTTCTGCATCTGCGCAGGCTCGTACTCGATGGTCAGCGCGTGCATGTCCACGATGCAGTAGATCGCCTCGTAGGTCGACTGCAGGTCCACCCAGTTCCGGATCGCGCCGAGGTAGTTGCCGATGTGCGGAGCGCCCGTGGGCTGCATGCCGCTGAACAACCGCTTCATTCCTCTTCCTCCATTCCCATCTCCTTGCGGACCGTGGCCAGCATCGCCTGGAACTTCTGCTCCACGTTCCCGCTCACGCCCACCCGCGCCGCGGCCCGGGCAATCGACCACCCCTCCACGAACACCATCCAGAAGAGCTTCCTCTCCGCGGGCGGGTGCCCCTTCAGGATCGCGTCGATCCGGTTGAAGACCCCAGCGTTGCGCCGGACCGTCTTGCGGTCGTCGTCGTCCTCCTCCTCCTTGCGCATGAGGAGCGACTCGGGGTCGGAAGCGTCGGTTCCCTCGCGGCCGCCGTCGCTTCCGTCATCGTCGTAGTCATCGCCGGGCAGAGCCATCACGCGATCTCCTTCTTCGCGATGATCTCCGCCACTACGCGGGCCTCGTCGTCCAGGATCTTCGCAGCGTTGGACTGGATCACGCGCTCCGCGATCTTCCCCACCACGAACACGTTGACGCTCAGGTCGCCCCGCAGCGTCTGCCGGCAGCGCTTCGGCCCGAGGCTCTCCAGCACCAGCGTGCCGTCGTTCTTCATCACCGCGGCAATGCGGTGCCGGGCCGGGATGTTCCGGAACCGGCCCCTGTGCGACGCGAAGTCGTACTCGCTCTCCTCGAACCACTCCATCCACTCCGGCTCGACCTTCTTGGGGCCGATGCTCTTGATGAGCGGCTGCGGCAGGTACCGCACCTTGCGCTTGAGCGCGTCTCCGGTGCGGACCGCGGAAACGACCTGGCAGTCGATGAGCGTGGTCATCCGCTTCTTCAGGATCTCCGGGAGCTTGTCCGAGAAGAGGATCCGCTCCAGGTGCTCGAGACTGGTCTCAAAGGTGTGCGTCAATTCGAACTGCATCGCTTCCTCCTTGCGTCGTGTTTCTGCGCCGCGTCACGCCTGCGTGCGACCCGGCGAATCGGGCCGTACGGGCGCAACGGCCTTGGGCGGCCGGCCGCCCCTCCTCCCGCGCACCGGTGCCGGCGCCTCGGCAGGTGCCGGCGCCTCGGCAGGTGCCGGTGTCCCGGCCGGTGCCGACGCTCCAGCCGGCGCCGGCGCCTCGGCCGGCGCAGACGCCTCGGCCCCCGACTGGGCCCCGCCGGACTTCGTCGCCCTGAACAGCGCTTCCGGGGGGGCGTCGAGAGCGGCCTTGAGCACCGCGTCCATGTGCTCGACGAGGATCACCTTGAGCGTCTTCAGCACGGCTGGCGGCACGTCCCGAAGGTCCTTCTCGTTCTCCTTGGGCAGGAGCACGGTCTTGACCCCTGCACGGTGCGCCGCGATGAGCTTCTCCTTGACCCCCCCGATGGGAAGCACCCGGCCCCGCAGCGTGATCTCCCCGGTCATCGCGACGTCCTGTCGCACCGGGATCCGGGTCAGCGCGGAAGCAATGGACGTGGCCATGGTGATGCCCGCGGACGGTCCGTCCTTGGGGATCGCTCCCTCCGGGATGTGGACATGCGTGTCCACGTGCGAAAACTGCAATGCGTCGAGCCCGAGGGCCACAGCCCGGGAGCGCACGTACGTCAGCGCAGCAAACCCCGACTCCTCCATCACCTTCTGCACCAGGCCCGTGATGATGAGCTTGCCGCTCGTCGTGTCGGCCGCGGGCACCACCGTGGCTTCCACGGTCAGGAGATCTCCTCCAACCGCGGTCACTGCCAGCCCGTTGGTCACGCCCGGCCCCCGGGTCCGCTCGGTCTGCCCGAAGGTGAACCGCTTCGGCCCAAGGTACGACTCGAGCTTGTCCGGAGTGACCAGGTAGCTCATGCCCGACGGCTTGCCCTTGCGGATGTAGTCCTTGGCCACCTTCCGGCACAGGGACGCCAACTCCCGCTCGAGGTTGCGTACGCCCGCTTCCCGGGTGTAGTCGCGGATGAGCGCACTGACCGCTTCCGGCGCCAGCTTCAGATCCACGTCATCCAGCCCGTTGGCCTTCTTCTGCCTGGGCACGAGGAACTTCGTGCAGATCTGCTGCTTGTCGAACTCGGTGTACCCGGGCAGCTCGATGATCTCCATGCGGTCCTGGAGCGGCAGCGGGATCCCGTCACGGTAGTTCGCGGTGGTGATGAACATGACCCGCGACAGGTCGTAGTCCAGGTCGAGGTAGTGGTCGTTGAAGGTGAAGTTCTGCTCCGGATCAAGGACTTCCAGCAGGGCCGACGCCGGGTCCCCCCGGAAATCGCTGCTCATCTTGTCCACTTCGTCCAGCAGGAACACCGGGTTGCCGGAGTTGACCTTCCTGAGGCTCTGGATGATCTTGCCGGGCAGCGCACCGATGTAGGTGCGCCGGTGGCCGCGGATCTCCGCCTCATCCCGCACGCCGCCCAGAGAGATCCGCACGTACTCCCTGCCGGTCGCCCGGGCGATGGAGCGGGCCAGCGACGTCTTGCCCACGCCGGGAGGACCGACGAGGCAGAGGATCGGACCCTTGAGCTTCTGCACCAGCGCCTGAACCGCGAGATACTCCAGGATGCGCTCCTTGGCCTTCTCGAGTCCGTAGTGGTCCTCGTCCAGGATGCGCTGCGCCTCGTCGATGTCGATGCGGTCCTGGGTGTACTCCAGCCACGGGAGCGAAAGGATCCAGTCGATGTAGTTGCGCACCACCGTCGCTTCCGCGGACATGGGCGCCATCATCTTCAGCTTCTTGATCTCGCGCTTGACCCGCTCCTCCGCTTCCTTGGGGAGCTTCTTGGCCGCGAGCGCCTCCTCCACCTCGGCCAGCTCGTTGCGGAACTCGTCCTTCTCGCCCAGCTCCTTCTGGATGGCCTGCATCTGCTCGTTGAGGTAGTACTCCCGCTGGCTCTTCTCCATCTGCTTGCGGACACGCGAGTTGATCCGCTTCTGCACCATCAGGATCTCCATCTCCGCACGCATCAGCTCGATGAGCTTCTCCAGCCGTGAAACCGGGTCGATGCTCTCGAGCAGCGCCTGGCGGTCAGCCATCTTGAGGCTCAGGTGAGCCACGATGGAGTCCGCCAGCTTCGACGGGTCGTCGATGGAAGCCATGGACATGAGCACCTCGGGAGCGACCTTCCGGTTGAGCTTCACGAACTCCTCGAAGGTGCTGTGCACCGAGCGCATCAGCGCCACCGCCTCCAGCGCCGCTCCCGCGGGTTCCTCCACCACCTCGGCCTCGACCTCGAAGTGCGGCTCTATCGCAACGAACCGCTGGATGATCGCCCGGCTCTTGCCTTCCACGAGCACCTTGAGGGTATTGTCGGGAAGCTTCAGCAGCTGGATGACGGTACCCAGGGTGCCGACCTCGTAGATGTCCTCCGGGCCGGGCGTGTTGGTCTTCGCGTTCTTCTGCGCGGCGAGGATGAGCGCCCTGTCGCCCGCCATGACGCGCTCCAGCGCGGCGATGGACTTGCTGCGGCCCACGAACAGCGGCACGACCATGTGCGGGAACACCACGATGTCCCGCAGCGGCAGCAATGGATACCTTCTGTTCTCGTTCATGTCGTTGCTCCGATGTTGGCAGAACCCGGGAGCGAGCTCAGCCGCGGTCCTGCGCTGCCTCCGGCTCGTTGCGGTAGACAAAGATGGGCCGCCTCTTGCCCTGGACAGCGGCGTCGTCCACGATGACTTCCTTGACGTTGCCCAGCGACGGCACGTCGTACATGACGTCCAGCAACAGCTCCTCCACGATGGCCCGCAAGCCGCGGGCCCCGGACTTCCGGGCCATGGCCTTGTCCGCCACCGCGCGGATGCCGGCCTCGGTGAACGTGAGCTCGCACCCGTCCATCTCGAGCAGCGCCCGGTACTGCTTGACCAGCGCGTGCTTCGGCTTGGTCATGATGTCCACCAGCGCCTCGACGTCCAGCTCGTGCAGCGTCGCCATGACGGGCACGCGGCCGACGAACTCCGGGATCATGCCGAACTTCTGCAGATCTTCGGGCTCCACCTTCTCCAGGATCTTGCCCAGGTCGCGCTTGGATCGGGACTCGACCTCCGCTCCAAACCCGAGGTTGCGCTTGCCGATGCGGGCCTCGATGATGTTGGCAAGCCCCTCGAAGGACCCCCCGCAGATGAACAGGATGTTGCTCGTGTCCAGCGGGATGAACTCCTGCTGCGGGTGCTTGCGTCCCCCCTTTGGCGGAACGTTGGCGACCGTGCCCTCCAGGATCTTCAGCAGCGCCTGCTGCACCCCCTCACCGCCCACGTCCCGGGTGATGGACGGACCGCCGGCCTTGCGCGCCAGCTTGTCAATCTCGTCGATGTACACGATTCCGCGTGAAGCGGTCTCCACGTCGAAGTCCGACGCCTGCAGCAGGCCGAGGACCACGTTCTCCACGTCCTCTCCCACGTAGCCGGCCTCGGTCAGCGACGTCGCATCCGACATGGAAAATGGAACGTTCAACAGCCGGGCCAATGTCTGCGCCAGCAGCGTCTTCCCCGTGCCCGTGGGCCCCACCAGCAGGATGTTGCTCTTCTGCAGCTCCACGCCCTTCCGATTCTTCTTGGGCTGGGAGATGCGCTTGTAGTGGTTGTACACGGCCACGGACAGCAGGCGCTTGGCCCTCTCCTGCCCGATGACGTGCTCATCCAGCTGTGCGCGGATCTCGTGCGGCTTCGGGAGCTGCTTGCTCGCAGGCTGCTTCTCGTCCTTCTCTATCTCGTCCGCGATGATCTCGCCGCAGAGGTTCACGCACTCGTCGCAGATGTACGTCCCCGGGCCGGCGATCAGCTTGCGGACCTCCTTCTGGGTCTTGCCGCAGAAAGAGCACTTCAGGAAGCCGTCCCTGTTCTTGTCCACCGTCTGACCCTCCTAGACAACTTCAAGAAACCCTGCCCCCCCCACCCACCTTGCCCATCCGACGTGCCTTCCAGCAGGGGCACGTTCACTTCCTCAGATCGAACACGTGGTCCACCAGGCCGTATTCCACGGCTTCCGGGGGCCCCAGGTAGAAGTCACGGTCCGTGTCTGCCCGGACCCGCTCCAGGCTCTGCCCCGTGTGCCGCGCGATGATGGCGTTGATCTCGTCCTTCACCCGCACGATCTCCCGGGCCTGGATGTCCACGTCCGATGCCTGCCCCGAGAACCCGCCCAGAGGCTGGTGCAGCAGGATACGCGAGTGCGGCAACGAGTAGCGCTTCCCACGACTTCCCGCGGCCAGGAGGATCGCTGCCATGCTGAACGCCTGGCCCAGGCAGATGGTCGAGATCGGACACTTCACGTACTGCATCGTGTCGTATATGGCCAGCCCCGACATCACGGAGCCCCCGGGCGAGTTGATGTACAGCGACACGTCCTTGTCCGGATCTTCCGAGTCCAGGAACAGGAGCTGCGCGATCACGATGTTGGCCACGAAATCGTCTATCGGCTGACCCAGGAAGATGATCCGGTCCTTCAGCAGCCGGGAGAACACCGTCCACTCCCGCTCCCCGCGGGGCGTCTGCTCGATGATGGTCGGTATGTAGCTTGCCTGCAACGGCACCAACTGCTTGTCCCTGCTGTGCACTGACTCCTCCGATGAAATGCTCGCGGCGCCTGCCCATCCGCGTGCGTGCCGGGCAATAATATATCGCGTATTTTTCCAAAAGCTAGTGCGGAAACCGAAATCCGGGGGTCGGGCGGGCCTACGCCCTGCCCGCGTTCCGGCGCGCAACCGCAGCCCGGGACAGCCGGATGCTCCGGTTGAGATGCCCCTGCCGGAGCATGCCGCGACGCTGCCGGCCGGCGTGGCGCCTGCGCATCACCGACTCGCCGTCCTCCTTCACCCCGAAGGACTCGACGACCTTCATGACCTTGGAGGTCCGGATCTGGGCACGCACGGAGTCCAGGCCCGAAGCCCCGGCCTTCTTGCGAAGATCCTCCGCGGAGACCCCCTCCTGCGCGGCCAGCTCGCCAAGCTTCGCGGACACTTCCTCGTCGGTCACCGAGACCCCCTCGGCCGTCGCGATGGACTCCTGGATGAAGTACAGGGCAGTCTCCCGGTACGCGCCATCCAGCTCCTCACGGCTGCGCATCTCCACGAGCTGGTTCACCGCTTCCTCGGACATCTTGCCCCACCGCCGCCGGAACCCCTCCCGCAGCGCGTCGAGCCGATCTTCCCACACGTTGCGCACCACGTGGTGTGGGATGTCGAACGGATTCTCCTCGATGAGCGCCTCGCCCAGCAGGAAATCGGCCTTGAGCCGCGCTTCCCGCTCCCGCTCCTCTCTCAGCTCGTCGCGCACGTCGCCGCGCAGGGCCAGCATGCTCGAAAGCCCCCGCACCTGCATCGCGAACTGGTCGTCCGCAGGCGGCAGCTGCTGCACCTGGGCCGTCGTGACCTCGACGTCCCACACGTACGCGGCGTCCCCATGGTCGCCCCTGCCCAGCGGCATCGCACCGACGGGCGCTTCCACCGAGAACCTGTCCCCGACCCTCTTCCCGGTCAGCGCGGTCCGCAACGGCTCCTTGCAGAGATACTCGTTCATGTAGACCATGGCTTCCTTGCGGGCAAGCCGGGTGCGGACGTCGTCGTTGGGAGTGCGAGGAGCCAAAGAGATGGTGGCGGTGCATCCGTCCGCGAGCCCGCCTTCCGTCAAGGGAACATAGCGAGCGGCCTGCTTGCGCAGCGCCTCGATCTTCTCGTCCACGTCCTCGTTGGACACCGTCACCGGGAAGACCGGAACGGCAAGCCCCTTGTAGCGGGGAGCGGGGATCTCCGGGGATACCTCCACCAGCGCGGTGTAAGTGAAAACCTGGCCGGCCGCAGGCGTGGAATGGTTCAGCATCCGCGGCATGCCCACGGCCTTCAGCTTCTGCTCCTCCAGCGCGTGGGGAAGGGACTCGGAAACGAGACGGGCCGTGGCTTCTTCCGCTATCTCCTTGCGCAACATCTGCTTGACGCGGGCCAGCTTGGCCTGCGGCTTGCGATACCCGCCAGGGATGTTGGCCCCCCTGGCGAATTCACGCGCCGTCGCTTCCAGGGCGCCGGCCACGGTCTCGGCGTCCACCTCGACCGTCACGCTGCGCTCCACACCAGCAAGCCGCACAACCGATACTTTCATCATGACCTCCGGGACGGGGATGGCATGCACAACCGGGAAGGGAACCGCGCCAGCGGTGCGAGGAGGGGGACTTGAACCCCCACGGGTGTCCCCGCTGGAACCTAAATCCAGTGCGTCTCCCAGTTCCGCCATCCTCGCGTGCTACTGTACTACTTGGTGACCCAGGAAGGAATCGAACCTTCAACCTCCGGATTAAGAGTCCGCTGCTCTGCCTAGTTGAGCTACTGGGCCAACATGCCAAATCAACGTTGCACGCCCGGCAGGATTCGAACCTGCGGCCTGCGGATTCGAAGTCCGACGCTCTATCCAACTGAGCTACGGGCGTGTAAGGCCCGCAAAGAGGGTCCAACTCGACCCATCCCTGCCGGCGCCCCGGGGTGAGTGAGGGGTTTCGAACCCCCGACCACAGGAACCACAATCCTGCGCTCTACCTGCTGAGCTACACTCACCAAAAGCCGGATTCGGTTGCCAGGAGCCTCACCGTTCCTGCACGCCTGAGAGGATTCGAACCTCTGACCTGCGGATTAGAAGTCCGCTGCTCTATCCAACTGAGCTACAGGCGTCTGCAAGTTGTCAATCGCCCCACGGGCGAGAACGTCTTATAATCGCCACCCCGCGGGGTGTCAAGCGAATTCTTGGGAGCCAAAGGTGTTGCGCACCTCCAGCTCCGCCTGCTCGGCTTCCACCACCGCCTTCTCCCACACTTCCATCTCGTCGGACAGGTCCCTGCGAAGCTGCGCCAGCTGCATGGCGCGGTCGCGCGCCCGCTCCGGGTGCACGGAGTAAATGCTGGGGTCCGCCAGCTCCGTCTCCAGGGCCGCGATCTTCTGCTCCAGCGAGGTCACCGCCTTCTCGCTCTTCTCCACGGCTTCCCGCAGCGGCTTGACCCGCCGGTAGAGCTCGTTGCGGAGCAGGGCTTCCTGCCGCTTCCGCTCCTTGCGCTCGTCACGCGCGGTGCGGTCCTGCTCTGCCGTCTCCAGGCGGTCGCCCGGCCGCGGAGTGGAGAGGCGTCGGCCGGCAAGTCCGGTTTCCCCTGACTCGGCCCGGGCAGCGGCTTCCTGCGCCCGCTTCCAGGCATAGTCGGAGTAGTTGCCCGGGAAGCTCGTCAGGACCCCTCGGTCCAGCTCCACCACCCGGTTGCATACGTTGTCGATGAACCGCCGGTCGTGGGACGCCACGAGCAACGTCCCCGTAAACTGCCGCAGCGCTTCCTCCAGGACCTCCCGCGACGCGATGTCGAGGTGGTTGGTCGGCTCGTCCATGATGATGAAGTTGGCCGGCCGCATGAGCAACTTGGCCAGGGCAAGACGGCTCTTCTCCCCGCCGGACAACACCGCGACCTTCTTGTCCACGTCCTGGCCCGAGAAGAGAAACGCACCGAGCAGTGAGCGCACCTGCGACAGGCTCTCTCCCCGGGCGATGGACAGGATCTCCTCGAGGACGGTCCGGCTCGGAGTCAACGCCTCCAACTGGTGCTGCGCGTAGTAGGCCACCGTCACCTGGTGCCCCGGCAGAACGGTACCCGAGTCGTACGGAATCGCACCGGCAGCGATCTTCAGGATGGTGGACTTCCCCATGCCGTTGACCCCGATGACCGCCACCTTCTCCTCCCGGACCACCGACAGGTCCAGGCCCGAGAACACCCTCTTCCCGTCGTAGCTCTTCGTCACCCCCTCGAACTTGAGGACGTGGCTGCCCGAACGCTCGGGCTGTGCGAACTGGAACCGGATCTCCCCCTGGACCGTCGGCGCCTCGATCATCTCCATCTTGTCCAGCTGCTTGAGCCGGCTCTGCACCTGCTTGGCCCGGTCCTTGCGCACCCGGTTGCGAGCGATGAAGTCCTCCATCTCCCGCACTCGGACCTGCTGGAGACGGGCCGCTTTCGCCTTGTGCTCGATTTCCTCTTGCTTGCGCTTCCTGTAGTAATCGTAGTTGCCGGAGAACTGCCCCAGAACGCCGCGGTCCACCTCCATGATGCGGTCCACCGTGCGGTTCAGGAACTCGCGGTCGTGAGACACGATCACGAACGACCCGCCGAACCCCTTGAGATACCCCTCGAACCATACGATGGAAGGAAGGTCCAGGTGGTTGGTCGGCTCGTCCAGCAACAGCAGCTCCGGCTCACGCAACAGCAGCTGAGCCAGCCGAACGCGCATGTTCCAACCGCCGCTCATGGTGGCAAGCGGCCTCTGGAACTCCTCCGCCGCAAATCCCAGGCCCGACAGGATCTCCTTGGCCCGGGAAAGGAACGTCTCACCACCAAGAGCTTCCAGCCGGTGCTCCAGCTCGAGCCGCCGCTGCGCAGCCCCACCCTCCCCCCACTCCCCGCCGTGCCACTTGAGCTCCCGGTACGCCTCCAGGTACTCGGGCCGCGCTGCCAGCACCTCGTCCAGGACCGTCCCCTCCTTCCGGACGTCCAGCTCCTGGGGAAGGAGCCCCACGGTCAGTCCCTTCTTCCGCTGGATGCTCCCTTCGTCGGGCGATTCCTCCCCCGCAATGATCCGGAAGATGGTCGTCTTGCCGGACCCGTTGGAGCCGACCAACCCCACGCGGTCCTGGTCCCCGACCCGGAACGACACGTTGTCGAGCAGCGAGACGGGACCAAAATGCTTCGATATGCCGCTGAACTCCAGCACAGCTCATCCGATGGTTCGAATGCAGGATTTCCCGGGGGGCCTGGCAGGACTGCGGGACAGGCCTACTTGAACACTTCCTCCCGGCCGGAAGCCTTGAGCGCCTCGAGGAAGCTCTTCTTGAGCTTGAGGAGCCGGTCAAAGCGCACCTTCTTGCGCGCATCCGTGTACAACGCGGTCGGCTTCTTGATCTCGCCGTCGATGAGCATCTCGGAGAAATCGTAGAACTTCGACTTCACCTTGTCCGCAGCGCGAACACCGGAAGCCACGGACAACCCCATCATCAGCGCTATCGACAGCATCACCAGCTTGCGCATGGCGCACCTCCAAGCTCATACCGGGGTCGAGTATACCGCGCCGCGCGCAGCGGGGCAAGCCAAAACTACAGCTGCAGGAACGTCGGGATCACGTCGACCTTCCAGACGTCCCCGCTCAATCCCCCGCTCTTGGACCACACCGGCACGCCGGTTCCCGGCTGGCCCACCGTGATGCTGACGCGGCGGGAAGCCGCGGACGGGGGATACGCGGTCGTTGCCCGCAGCTCGAACGCGCACGTGGCCCCGGCCTCCAGGCCGCCGACCTGGTATCCGCCGGCAGCAGGGTCCGCTGCCTCGCACAGCTGGGGCGGGATGAACCCCGTCAGGCCCGGGCCGCAGATGTGGCACACCTGGAGCCCGGTCATGCCGGGATCCGCCTTGGGCCACCCCACCAGCACCCAGCTCGGACCGGTCTGCGCCGGAACGAAGGGCGCCAGCACCGTCGCAGGGTTCTCTCCCACCGGCGGAGCGGGTGCGGGCTCGTTCTGGCCAAACGCTGCAGGCAACGTCACCCGGTACACGGCCGTGCCCCCGGACACCGGCACCAGCGTCACCAGCTCGTTGGGTCCGGTGGACGCAAGCCCCACCACCCCGCCGATGTCCAGCCGGAAGTAGCCCAGGAGCCGCCCCCCCGCATCCAGGTGCAGCAGCGCGCTCTCCGTGTCCGACACGGCCACCAGGACGAAGAGCGTGCCCCCGGACAGGGCCACGCCTCTCGGCTCTGCCGGCGCCCTGACCGACAGGCGCACGCTTCCGGTGTCGTCGAGCCGGTACACGTGCTGCGTCGCGGACGAGGACACCCAGAGGGAGCCGGGCTCCGCGGCCAGGTCCGTGTTCATGGACATCATGGAGTACGCGGTCTCCGGCGAGTCCAGCCACTGGACCGCCTTGCCGGCTTCCATCCGGGCGATGCCTTTCCACGTCATGTCGTGCACGAACGTCTGGACCCCGTAGAGGGTCACCCCGTCCGGCGTCTGGAAGGGAAGCGCGGACTCCCCCATTCCCGCACCGCTCATCTCCACGGTCATCAGCTTGCCCGCGGCGTTGGTGACGTAGAGCTTGCCCCCGGAAGCCTCGATCCCCCGGCAGGCAGCGCCCGGGAGAACGAACAGCTTGTCCAGCTTCGGGGAGGGGAGCCCCGCGTAGTTCGCGGACATCCCGTCGAAGTCGTCGTCCGGGTCGAGGTAGTTGCCGATGCCGTCCGCGTCCTGATCTGTCTGCGTGTACGGGTCCAGCGGGGCGTAGTCGTCCAGGTCGTCCACCCCGTCCCCGTCGTCGTCCGTGTCCACTTCGTCCTGGATGCCGTCGCCGTCCAGGTCCGCGGTCTTGAGCACGGCGCGCCACGGGTCCAGCAGCTGCAGCTCGGCGCGGTCCTCGGCCGACACAACGGTCCAAAGGGCCCCGCCCGGCCCCTCCCCGCCCCACCCCGCGGAAGTCATGTCCAGGTATTCCACCGTCGGGGCCGCCTCGTCAGGTTCCATCTTGAGCAGGAGGATGGTCTGGGGGCCCGTCAGCTTGCTGACCCGCATGAACGTCAGGTGGGGAGGCACCGGCGAGCGGGTCGCGGCAACGACGTAGCCGCTCTGGATCTCCAGCGCCCAGACTTCCTCTCCGAAGTCGAGGAACTGGTCCGCGGTCCCGCTGACCTCGAGGGTGTACACGTACTGCGTGGACGTGATGGAAAGATCCCCTTCGAGACAGGCCAGCGCCTGGTTCAGGCTCGTCAGCGCGTCGGGCACCGTGACCGTGAGCGAGAGCACGGGCCACCACGGCGTCTGAACGTCGTATGCGAACACCTGCATTCCCGCGTCCAGCACCCACAGGAACCCGCCGCAGTACGTCGCAGACCGGGCGGACTGGATCTCCTTGAACGCCACCGTGTAGGCCGGCCGCCCCGTGTCATCCATGATGATGTGCGCGCCGAAGGCATCGAAGAGGTAGCACAGCCCGTCATCGGGCAGGCACGCCACGGCCGTCGGGTCCAACGGCAGCACGTCCCGCTCCGCGACCCGGCGCACCATGAGCTGGGATCCCGGGTCGCAGTCCCACATGTCGTACTGGTTGTCGACTCCGTCGTTGTCCGAGTCGCCGTCGCACTTGTCTCCCGTCCCGTCGCCGTCACAGTCCTCCTGGAGCGGGTTGTGGAAGATCGGGCAGTTGTCGATGCAGTCGTACGCCTTGTCGTTGTCGAAGTCGGTGCAGCACCACTCTCCGCCCTGCATCTCCACGTGCGCGCTGCTCACGTAGAGGGTCCGCTCCACGGTGCCCTTGTTGCCGAAGGTGAGCTTCACCTTCTGCGCACCCCAGACCGCCGCGGGGAACCCGGTTCCCACCTGCTGCGCATTGGGCTGGGCGAACTGGCACATGTCCACGGTTCCCGCTGCCGCGCCGCCCACCGCGACGGACAGGGTCCAGTCCGCGCAGCCTTCGGGCTGAGCCAGCAGGACCCCAATCGAGACGAGCAGGATCGCGGGAGGGTAGTAGAACTCGGGCAACGCAACGGTGCGCGTCTTTCCGGGCCCCACGACCACCTTGAGCCCCTTGCCGCCCACCGGCTGGTCGGCCGCCACAAACTGGAAGTCGGACCCCGCGACCTGCCACCCCTGGGCCAGCCCATCCTCGAAGGTCTCCGAGTAGACCGGCTGGCTGGACAGGGCATAGGAGAGCATGCCGCACCCCGCCCCGGGCTTGCAGTAAGCGACCTCGCACTCCACGGGTTGGGATGGCTGGCACACGAACGCGGCGTTGCTGCACTTCCCACCCACGCACTTGTCGGATGTGCAGTCGAACAGATCGTTGCAGTCCGCGTCCTTGGTGCAGGCCGCTGGCGCCAGCCCCTTGCACACGCCTGCGACGCACACGTCCTGGAGCGTGTTCGGGTTGAGATCCGAGCAGGCCGAGCCGTCGGGGGCCTGGGACGGGAGGCACGCCCCCGTGGCCGGGTCGCACGTGGCGACCTTGCAGGGAGCCGACGGCTGCGGACACTTGTTGGTCTTTGGGGCCACGAACGCGCACTTCCCACCCACGCAGTCCACGTCGTGGCACAGCGTGCCCAGCCATGCGAGGCAGTCCGCGGGCGCTGAGCAGTCCGGAGCGGGACCCACCGGGATGTCTGCCGCCGCGTCCGACACGGGAGGGGCGTCCGCGGGGAGGTCGTCGCCCGGGGTCTCCCCGGTCCCGGGGTCCGGAATCGACGCGTCCACCGCACCGTCCACTGCGAGATCCGAAGCGCCCGGGTCGGTCAGGACGCCCGAGTCGTCTGGCCCGTCGGTCTCCGTGCTCCCCGGGTCCGTGACCGCGTCCGATGCCGTCTCGAGACCCGGGTCCGAAGAGGCGAAGTCGCCGGGGCCCGTCTCCGCCGTCGCATCCACGAGCTCACCGCCGCCCTCCCCCGAGGGGAGATCCGCCAGGGTCTCCTCCCAGGCTTCGGCCGCGGCATCCGGCGCATCCGACGCAGCGTCCGAATCCTGAGCCGGGCCCTCGCCGCCCCCGTCCGGCCCCGCGTCGCTTCCCGGGTCCCCCTTCTCGTCCGCCAGGTCCGGAAGGTCGGCTACCGCGGGAATGTCGGGCAGATCGACGCGGTCGAGGCCGCCCGCATCTCCCGTGTCCTTGGTCACGCGCTCGTCGAGCTGGTCGAAGTGCGCGTCTGCGAAAGCCTCCGAGCGCCGTGCGTCCGGAAGCGCCCCCTCGTCGGTTGCCCCGGACGAGCTCTCCGAAGAGCACCCGGCAGCGGCCGCCGCGACGAACCACAGCATCGCAGCGGCCAGGGGCGCCACGTCTCTGCTCAGACTTCCCGGGCCGGCCGACCTACCCCGTGTACGCATCAGGAAACCTCCAGGCACAGGTGCAGCCGGAGCGCGCCGCCCGCGGCTACCCGTGACACTGCAATTCTAGGGATGTCGGGCGCACGCGCCAAACGAAAACTGATTCCGTGGCGCGGCCATGCTTCTAGAGAAGCCGGGTCAGGGCGTCGTCCAGCGACTTCGCACCGGCCTTCAGGCTGAGGATCTCTTCGACTCTGAGCGACCGGGACAGCTCGGCCCGCTCCGACTCGCTCAGGGACGCGGACAGGAGCACCACGAGGATGTTGCACGTCTCCGACTGCTGGTTCAGCGCCTTGACCAACGCCCTCGCGTCGTACTCCTTGCTCTTGGGGTCGAGGATCACGATGTCGGGCCGCTCCAGGCCGACGGCAAGCCCTGCAAGGACCGGGTCCTTGAAGACCGTCAGGCCGCCCGTGCCCATGACCTTCTGCACCGCCTTGGTGGCCGCACGATCGCTCTCCACGAGGAACACCTTCTTGGTGGTGCGGTCGCGGAACTGGAACGGCATGTTGTACTTCTGGACGAACAGCTCCAGGTCCCGCCGGCGGATGCGGTAGTGACCGCCCGGAGTCCGGTAGGCCTTGAGCAGGCCCTTGGCAATCCAGTTCTTTATGGAGGCAATATTGGCGCCGCATACACGAGCAGCGTCAAACGTGGTGAACACGTCCTTGCCGCCGAGATCCTTCTTCTCGCTCATGTCTCCCTCCTGCCGCTGTAACCACGAGATATCGACCAACTCTCTCAAAACACGAAATCAGGACGGGTCTGAAACAATCTTGCCGTCTCCGACGACTTGGAAAATTACAAAAAATGATCGCTTTGTCAAGTCCGATGAACTAGGGGCCGAACGCGATGGTGCCGAAAGCCTGCCGCACGTGCACCCGCAGGCGCTTCTCCTGCGGGTCGTACGAGGCGCACGGAGCGCAGTCTGCCACGCGGTCGACGCCGGCTTCCGGCAGCGGCTTTCCGTCCAGGGTCACGTTGCCCGCAGCGGAGGGAAGCACCGGGGAGTGAAGCAGGTCGAACACGAAGACCGCACCCTCGAAGGCCGGAGTCAGTGCGGTGAACGAAAGCGAGGCGGTGACCCCGTCCGGTGCGTAGGAGAAGTTGGGCCCGAGGGCCGTCTCGAAGGTGCTGGACTCGGGTCCAGGGAACACCCGGACCTCCAGCTCCCCGGCCGTGTTGGCGAAAGAGTCCACCCCCTCGGCAGTGGCCGGGGCCAGCGTGTCCACCGTCTCCCGGAGCAGGGGGACGATGGCCGACTGGCGGACCAGCAGGGTCAGCGAGCCGAGGGGCACTGCGAAGGTCTCGCTGCCCGGCCCGGAGTGCAGGGTCCGGTCGAACCAGTGGATCCACGTTCCGGGCGGGATCTGGGTCTCCACGGTGGCTCCGCCCGCATGGGACGGTGCGACCCAGAGCCAGTCGCCGAGGAGGTAGTGGAAGTCGGGGTGCACATTGAGCTCGGGGTACACGAGGCCAAGGGGCCGCTGCACCGGCACGCCGGTCTCGTGCGCGGCGACCGCGTACGCCTGGCGGTATGGGAAGAGCCGCACGTGCAACCGGGCGAACTCCCGGAACACGTCGAGTGTCTCCTGGTCATACTGGGAGATGACGGTCCCCCCGTCGTCATCGTCCTCCTCGTAGAGGGTGAAGTCCCAGGGGTTGTGGTTGACCCCGCCGCCGCCGAACTGGAGGACCGTGGAGAGCGCGGTCTGCTGGACCCAGCGCAGCAAGACCTCCTTGGTGGGCCTGTTGTGCCGGTATCCGCCCGTGTCCGAGCCGTAGAACGGGTAGCCGCTGACGGACAGGGACAGCCCTCCCGCGATGGCAGCGGGCAACCCGCCCACGTGGCCGTCCTGCCCGTGGAGTCGGAAGTCCGAGTCCAGGTCGCCGGGCCAGCAGACGGTGGTCACGACCTGGTCCCCGTGGCAGCCCGCGCGATTGAGCAGGAACCCGTCCCCCTCCAGCACGTCCTGGTAGGTCTTGTGGTAGAAGTAGTGGTACCAGTGATGCATCGTTTGCTCGGTTTCCCCGTTGAAAAACGAGAACGACGCCTTGTAGCTGCCGACGCCGGGCCAGGAGAACCCGGTGACCACGTCCTCCCCGTAGTCCAGCTTGAACCCCTCGATGCCGATGGCCGTGGCGTTGCCCAGCAGGTCCTGCCAGAGCGCCACCAGCCCCGGGTTGGTGAAGTCCACGAGCTTGCCGAACTTCTGGAACTGGATGTCCTTGCTCTCAACGAAGTAACCGTTCGACTCGGCCTCCGCATAGGCTTCCGGAACGTCCTGGCTGAGATAGGGAGCGGACCAGATGGCGACCCGGTACCCCATCGCGTTCAGGTCCTGGACCATCTTCTTGGAATCCGGGAAGCGGTCCGGGTTGAAGACGAACGACTCGTGCCCGGTGGCAAACGGGCGGTCCACCCACAGCCCGGAGCAGGGGATGTCGTTGTCCCGCATGGCCTGGGCATCCTCCATGACCATGGCCTGGCCCGAGACCTCGTTGCGCCATTGCAGCACGCCGAAGACCCATGCGGGCGGAAGCGCCGGCTTCCCGGTCAGCTCCACGTACCGCGAGAGCACCTGCAGCGGCGTGTCTGCGAACAGCACGTGGAACGCAAGGCTCGGCGCGCTGTAGGTCACGGCCACGCGCTCGGGGTCGGCCTTGCACACGTCGAACACGCCCGGGCGCCGCTCGTCCACGAACACGCCGCTTCCCAGCGTTGAAATCAGCAACGGGATCGGGAAGTGGGCCTCGTTGTAGCCCGACTCCAACGCTCCGTCCACGGTGTGGTACAGGTGCCGGAAGGTTCCCCGCCGGGCCACGTGGTCGAAGTTCTCGCCCAGGCCGTAGAAGTTCTCCGTGGCATCCTTGGAATCGTAGAGAAGGGACACCAGCACCTCGTTGTTCCATTCCCGGGGCGACACCAAGAGGGATACGATCCCCGGGCCCCCGACCGCGATGGACAGGTCCACCAGGCGACCGGGCTCGACCTCGTAGGTCAGGACCTGGCTTCCGTTCCGGTCGTCCGTGTAAGCCACGGGATTGGCCAGGGGCAGCCATTCCACGTCCTGCGGCGGGTACTGGGGGTCATAGCGGACGTCCTTGTCGAAGTCCTTGACCACTCCCACCCGAAGCGGAGCGTCGCTGGCTGCAAACACGACCTTGTCGCCCGAAAACGCGGTCAGGGCGAGCGGATCGGGCACGATCTCCACGGTGTGACCGGCCCCGTCGTCGGCCACGACCTTGGCCGGAATGCCGGGACCCCCTGCGTCAGGCATCGCGTCTCCGCCCGTGTCGCCGGCCCCGTCCCCTTTCACATCGGCCGCGGCATCGGACTGGGCGTCAGCTCCCCGGGCATCCGCCGCATCCTGAATGGCATCGACCCGTTCCTGTGAGCCCCCACCGCACCCCGACCCGGCAAGAACCGCCACAGCGGCCGCCACATGAGCAACCCATCGAAAAGCGTTCATCCGGCTCCTCCAGAAGTCCCCCGCTGTCGACCCGAACGTAATCTACGAGGTTCCGAAGCCCGTGTCCATGCCCCCTGTGCGAAAGTTTTTCTTGATAATTGCTACCGACAAGGTAAAACTCCCGTGTTCGCGGGAGGTGCATATGCACGCGGATGACGATACGACGGGGAAGACGGGGGCCGAGCGCAGACGATTCCAACGCTCGGACCTGGACTACGAGCTGGCCGTAGACATCCACGGCGAGCATGTGCCCTACACCGGCATCATCAAGGACATCTCCGAGGGTGGGCTCTTCATCGCGACGGTAGCAGAGCACAAGATCGGCCAGGTCCTCCAGATTCGGTTCACGTTCCCCTCTCTGGGCACCCCGGTGGACGTGAAGGCCCGGGTGCGGTGGTACAGAGACGAGTTCTCGGCCGGCGGCGCGTCCATCGGCGTGGGCGTGCAGTTCGTAGATCTGCCTGACGAAATAGCCAAGAAGATCAACGCCTACCTGAAAGACAAAGACGTCCAGTTCTACGAAGACGGCATGTAGCCCCTGCCGTCGCCGGACTCCTCAGTCCGACACCTTCCACGTCAGGTCGATCCGGCCCACCGGAGATGCCAGCTCCAGCGTGAAGGAGCGGGTTCCCTCGTGCAGCAGGGCCGCACCCTCGCCGCTGCGAGAGTCGAAGCAGACCGTGTACCCCTCGAAGAATGAATCCAAGTAGGGGAAGAAGTGCACGTAGGCCAGGTCGTCGGCCTGCACGGTTCCCACGTGCGAAGAACGCACGCGCTCCCCACCGTCCGTCTCGAGGTGCAGCCTCCAGATCGAGTTTCCCAGGGCGAAGTCGTTCCAGTCCCTCTGACCCGCGAAGACCGCCATGAAGAAGCACTCGGCATGCTCCCGCCGAGAGTCGAGCTCCGAGCGGACGCGGGCTGCCTCCTGTGCGGTGGGCCTGAAGACCCGGGCATACTCCTTCAGGTACGCTTCCTGGAACGCACGGGACAGGAAGGTCGCGTGCACCACGACCTGCGTCTCGAAGCTCGTGTAGATCCGGTCGCCCCGTGTCCAGTCGGCGAGCGTGGCCGCGTAGTCCTCCTCCACCGCCGGATCCGGAGGCCCGAGGCTCAGCGCGGCCGGGCCGCACGCCGCGAAGGTCAATGCCGAGCAGACCGCGAGCAACACCACTTCCCGCATACGCGCCTCCCACTTCCACCTTGTAGCACCGATTCCATCGCCGCGCCAGAATCCGCGGCCGGGTTTGACTCCGCAGGCGCTGCGTGGTCTGATGCCGACACGTCAATTGGCGAGGTGCAACACATGAGAGGTTCCAGCGTGATCGTTGGGTTGGTTCTCGTGTTGGCAGCGGGGTCGGCAGCCGCGGATTGCGTCCCTGACTGCGCGGGCAAGACCTGCGGTGACGACGGCTGCGGCGGCTCCTGCGGCGCTTGTGCCGCGGGCCTGGAGTGCAAGGCCGGGATGTGCATGCCCGCGGGGTGCACCCCGGACTGCGGCGGCAAGCAGTGCGGATCCGACGGCTGCGGCGGCTCCTGCGGAGAATGCCCCGAGGGGCTCAACTGCAACTCCGGGTATTGCACTGCGTGCCCCCCCGACTGCTCGGACAAGGTATGCGGCGACGACGGGTGCGGGGGCACGTGCGGCGAATGCGCGGAGGGCGAATCCTGCCAGGAAGACGGCACGTGCGCGGCCGGCTCCGGGAGCGAGTGCAAGGAGGGGGAGGAGTGGAACGGCACCGAGTGCGTTGCAGAGACGGGCGGTGGCTCCTCCGGAAGCTGCACCGCGTCCGGCGTCACGTCGTCGGCCGGGCCGTCGGCCGCTTCCGCGGAGGCGCTACGGCTCCTGGCGTTGCTGCTGTTGGCGGCTGTGGGACTCCGCTTCCGCCAGGCCTCACTGGCCTGAGCCCGCAGGAGCGTACTGCCCTCGGAGCGGGACGCTGCATCGTTCTGCCGGAATCTGCCGTCCTGCTATCAGTTGCCGTCCTGCGATGAGTTGCCGTCCTGCGATGAGTTGCCGTCCTGCTAGAAATTGGCGGTTGAAGCGCTTCCGGCCTGACCGGGGTCGCCCGGGTTTCCCATGGAAGCGCCGCCCGCTCCACCTGCCCCGCCTGCGCCAACCGCAAAGGTGTTGTTGGTCTTGAGCGTCGCGAGGCTGGCACCGCCCTGGCCCGATGCGAAGATGCAGTACGACGCGCCTCCGCAGCCCCCGCCGCCGCCCTCTCCGTGGCCGCCGAGCCCGCCGTTGCCGCCCGCACCGCCCGGCGCCGCGCACTTGGCATTGGCGTAGTCCTCGGCCCCGCCCTGGCCGCCGCCGCCGCCCGGTCCTCCGGAGCCGCCGTTTCCGCCCGAGCCTCCGGTGCCGCCCACTCCGCCCTCGAACAGGTTGTCCGTCACCGCAGGGGTGCTTGCAGGCGGAGCGTCCCACGCGAGGAAGAGCCCGAAGGACCCGCCGCCTGGGGTTCCAGCGAGTCCGCCCGTGGCGCCGCAGCCGCCCGACCCGCCGCCGCCGCCCGCGCCGCCGACCTGCGTGCGCGCCGAGCAACCGGAGCCGGCTTGAGCCCCGCCGCCCGCTCCGCCACCACCGCCGCCGCTGGCGTTGGCCCCGCTCGTCCCGGTCTGGCCGGAGCCCCCCTGCCAGAGCCCGGCGACGACCTTGCCCTGGCCCGCGATGGCCGTACAGCCGTTGCCGCCTGCGGTATCTCCGTTGGCCCCGCCCGCGCCGTTCTTTCCCGCGTTGCCCACTTCGTTTCCACCGGTTGCCTGGTGACATTCACCGCCGGGAAACGTCGAGCAGTACCAGACCTCGCGGTCGTAGCCTCCGGTTCCGCCCGCTCCCCCCGAAGGACCCGCTCCGGCCGTCCCGTTCTCGGCCGAAGAGGGCGCCGCGTTGTAGGGCATGGGGCACGTGTTCCCGCCGCCATTGCCGCCCGTGGTGGCCGTCCCGCCGGAGCACACTCCCGCGGCTCCGGCCCCACCCGCCCGGGGAAGCGCTGGAACCACCGCGTTGCAGGTGCCGGTATTGACGCCGTAGGCATTCCCTCCAGGGGCTCCCTGGACGCCCGCTGCTCCGTTCTTGCCGGATTCGCCGGCTCCTCCACTGCCCCCGGCCCCGCTCACCACCCGGTTATCGGACAGCACGAGAGCGTTGGTGCAGTTGCGCACGTAGATCGCGTAGCTGCTTCCTCCGGGAGCGTTGTTGTTCTTTCCCAGCACGGTGAAGCCTGACAGCACGGTGGAGCCCGGCGCTCCGGCAATGCCGATCGCGTTGACGGCTCCCGGCTTCTCGGGAGCAAACGCGCCCCCCATGATGACCGTCTCGGCCAGGACCGGGTCGTGCTTGAGGAAGTCCGACGTATAGCCGCCGTAGATGCGGACCCCGGCGGCCAGGGAGATGGAGCCGCCGTATACTCCCGTTGCAACGTAGACGTCCTTGAGGCCTGTGGCCACGCTGCGGCTGATGGCCGCGGGCAGCGTCAGCAGGGGCGCTTCCAAGGTGCCCGGGTTCGCGTCCGAGCCGTTCTTGGCCACGAACAGGGCTGCAGACACGTCGCCGTCCACGCCGTCGCAGTTCTGGTCCACGCCGTCGGGCGTGTCCTGCCCGGGCTGGGGCGCACACTCGCACCCGTCGGCCGGGTTGTCATTGACGTCGACCCATCCCGACAGGCACTTCATGACGCAGTCGGGCACGGCCTTGAGCGGGTCGCAGACTCCGGTCGCATGCGGGAAGGGGAGGAACGTGCAGTTGTTCCCGCACTGGCCGCAGTTCGTGTCATCCACGTATTTGCCGTTCACCAGGAAGGCGTCGTCGACCACGCCGTTGCAGTCGTTGTCCGCCGCGTCGCAGACGTCTTCGGGGAGCTGGCAGGAGGACCATCCCTGCGGGGTGCAGCTCTGGATGCCGTAGCATACGATGAAGGGCTCTCCCTCTCCCGGAGAGGTGGGCCAGGTCGCGGAGCACTTCTTGGAAAGCTGCGTGTTCTTGCCGTCGCACTCGCACGAGTTGGTCAGGGGGATGCACTGGAGCGAGCCGTCGTAGGTCTTGCAGGAGTAGCCTGACGGGCAGTCCGCATCCGTCGCGCACGACTTGCCGCAGAACTTGCCCTCGGGCAGCTGGACGCACCGGGCGGACTTGAGCACGCAGTTCTCGTCCAGCACGCACGGCTCGCACAGCGTGGAGGTGTTGGCCGCGCACTGGTATGCGTTGAGCTTGTAGAAGCCGGGATTGCAGGTCTCGACGACGCACTCGGGCAGTGGGAGGGACGCGTCGCACATCGCGGTCGCGTTGGGGAACCCGAACTTGCAGGTTGCGCCGCACGCGCCGCAGTGGTCGAAGGAGGCGTACTTGCCGGCCGGATCCTTGAAGTCCTCGTCCACGAGGCCGTCGCAGTCGTTGTCCTTGTAGTCGCAGGCTTCGGCCTGGGCCTCGACGGCCTGGCAGACCCAGCCCAGGGGCCCGAGGCAGACCGACTTGCCCTTGCAGGTGCCCCAGGGGTTGACCTTCTCGCAGTCCAGGCTCTCCGGCAGCCCATCGTCCACCACCGAGTCGCAGTCGTCGTCCAGGCCGTTGCACTGTTCCGCCGCGGGCTCGGGCGCGCTGCACTGGGACCAGCCGTCGACCGGGTCGCAGGTCTGGAAGCCGACGCAGGAGCCGAGGTCGTTGGTGCTCGAGCACCACCGTTTGCCGCCTGCGCTGGCCGCGGTGCACTCGCAGCTCCCGGACAGCGGCTGGCACAGCGATCCCTCGCCCGGGTAGGGCAGGCAGGCGTGGCCGTCTGCGCACCCTGAGTCGTCGGGGCACGAGATGGCGCAGCGGAGGGCCCCGTCCAGGGTGACGCACGTGCCGCCGAGGCAGTCGGCGCTCGACTTGCACGGCTGGCAGGTGGTGTCCGGAGGCACCACGCACTGGAGCGGGCTTGCCGCGACATACCCGGGGTCGCAGACGTCCACCACGCACTTGGGCTGCTGGTAGGATGCGTCGCACTTCTCGGTAGCGTTCGGGATGGACCCCGCACACGCGTTGTTGCAGACTCCGCAGTGCTCCGGCTTGGTGTACTTGTCGCCCTCCTTGAAATCCTCGTCCGTCAGGCCGTCACAGTCATCGTCGAGGTAGTTGCACTTCTCCGCGGTCGGGACCTGTGCCAGGCATTGCCACCCCATCTTGCCCACGCAGACGGATTCGCCGGGGCAGCTCCCGAACTCGGTGGTGTTGTCGCAGGGCTTGGAAGGCGGCAGGTCCTCGTCCACGAGGCCGTCGCAGTCGCTGTCTACGCCGTCGCACTCCTCGGCCGCGGGCTCGGATGCATAGCAGGCGGACCAGCCGGCGGCCGGGTCGCACACCCTGAAGCCGACGCAGGTTCCGAGCTGGTTGCTCACCGAGCACCACTGCTTTCCACCCGCGGTGGCAGCGGTGCATTCGCAGCTCCCGGACAAGGGCTGGCAGAGCTTGGCCAGGCCCGGGTACGGCATGCAGGCGTGGTCGCCCCCGCAGTCGCCGTCGTCGGTGCATGGGGTGGCGCATCGCTGCTGGCCGTCGATGGACACGCACTCGCTGCCCAGGCAGTCGGCCTTGCTCTTGCACGGCTGGCAGTCCGTGTCAGGGGGCTGCAGGCACTGGAAGGGGCTGATTGCGACGTAGCCCGGATTGCAGGTGTCGACCACACACTTCGGCACATCGTATGCGGGATCGCACTTGGCCGTCGCGTTGGGGATCATGCCCGTGCAGTTGATGCCGCACGCCCCGCAGTTGTCGAGAGACGCGTACTTGCCCGCGCTGAGGAATCCCTCGTCCACGCTCCCGTCGCAATCGTCGTCCGCGTAGTTGCACACCTCTTCGGAAGGGATCTGCGCGGTGCACTTCCAGCCCTGGGCGCCGAGGCAGACCGAAGTCCCGACGCAGGTGCCGAACGGGTTGTCGCTCAGGCACGCCTCGTCCGTGGGGAGACCTTCGTCCGCGGGCCCGTCGCAGTCGTTGTCCATGCCGTCGCACACCTCGGCAGACGGGACCCCGGCCGTGCAGCCGCTCCAACCGACCGCGGGGTCACAGGTCTCGTATCCGAAGCAGGCCCCGAACTCGTTGATGACGCTGCACCCCTTCTGCGCGCCCTTGGACTCTTCGGTGCACGCGCAGCTCCCGGTCCCCGGCATGCAGATGTCGCCGTCGGCCGGCGTGGGCTTGCAGGAGTAGCCAGCCGCGCAAGCTCCCTCGTCGCACGGGTTGAGACAGAAGGCGCCCTCCGCGGTAGTCACGCACCTGGCGAAGAAGCACTCGTCGTCGCTGAGGCAGGGGCTGCACGCGGTGTCCTGCGGCAGGATGCACTGGAAGTCGTTGAGCTTGTAGTAGCCGGAATCGCACTCCAGGACCCGGCATGCGGGCACCGGTGCCGCGGTGTCGCAGTAGGCGGTCGCGTTGGGGAAGGCTCCCTCGCAGGACTTGTTGCACGCGCCGCAGTGAGCCATCGTCGTGTACTTGCCCTCCACCACGAATCCCTCGTCCACCTCGCCGTCGCAGTCGTTGTCCTGGTAGTCGCAGGCTTCCGGCGCGGGCAGGGCCGCGCTGCACACCCAGCCCAGCGGGCCCGCGCAGAAGCTGAACCCGTCACAGCTTCCGACGCCGGGAGTGCTCTTGGCGCACGCCTCTCCATCGCCCAGCCCGTCGTCGGGGACGCCGTTGCAGTCGTTGTCCAGACCATCGCAGACCTCGTCCGTCGGTGCGGCAGCGCTGCACGCGGACCAGCCGACCAGGGGGTCGCACGTCTGCAGCCCGGTGCAGATCCCCTCATCCCCGGTCGCTGTGCACGGCCGCTTGGAGCCTGCCAGCGCGGCGAAGCAGTCGCACGTTCCGCTGACAGGCAAACACCAGACCCCGTCTTCCCCCTCTACCTTCTGGCAGTCGAAGGTCTCCGGGCATGGCGTGAGCTCACAACTCTGCGAGCAGAAGCTGGCGCCAAACGCGGGCACGCATGCACCGCCGCCGCACTCCACGTCGCCGGAGCAGGGCTTGCACAGGACCTGGCCTTCCGGAAGGCACTGGTACTCGTTGATCTGGAAGTAGCCGTCGTCGCACTCGCCCACCACGCACATCGGCACCGGCTTGCTGCCGTCGCAGGCGGCCGTCGCGTGCGGCAGAGTGCCCGTGCAGTCGTGGTTGCACGTCCCGCAGTGGCTCACCGTCGCGTACTTCCCGTCCTGCTTGAACTCCTCGTCCACCTCGCCGTCGCAGTCGTTGTCCTGGAAGTCGCACACCTCGACCGCGGGCTTCGGCGCATCGCACTTCCAGCCTTCCGCACCCAGGCAGTAAGACGAGCCGCTGCACGTGCCGATACCGGGGATCTCCTGGGCGCACTCCGGCACGTTCAAGCCGTCGTCCACCTTGCCGTCGCAGTCGTTGTCCAGGCCGTCGCAGGTCTCCTTGGCCGGAGTGCCTGCCGAGCACTCGGTCCACCCGGAGGCCGCGTCGCACATCTCGACCCCCTTGCACGTGCCATAGAGACCGGAGACCTCGCACGGCCGGACCTGCCCGTGGGTCTTCAGGATGCAGTCGCACGTGCCGGAAGCGGGCAGGCAGAGCGGGTCGGCCACGTCTGCGGGACAGACGTAACCGGCGGGACACTCCTTGGCGTCGCCGCACGGAACCGTGCAGTAGTTGCCGCCGCCTATGGCCGTGCACACGCCGTCCACGCACTGGTAGTCGAAGTCGCAGACCTGGCACAGGGGAAGCACCTTGGGGACACACAGGAAGACGACGTCCGGGCCGAAGCCCGACGTTCCTTTGCACTCGTACTTGGGGTCCGGGCACTCCTCCACGCAGGGCTGCGTGCAGAGGTAACCCGAATCTCCCAGGATACAAAAGCCGCCGGCGCACTGTCCGTTGGTGCCGCACGGGCAGCCAAAGCCGAACGGCTCCTGCATGCACTCCGCCTGTGCCTCTCCGATGTCGTAGTGTCTCCACCACGCGTCGCCGCGCAGGTCCAGGGCATCGCCGCTTCCCCTGGCGTCGTCCCCGCTGCCGACGTCCAGCCCTGAGGTCAGTTCGAGTTGCGGCTTGGAGTCCGACGACGACGAGCCGCACGACAGGACGGTGCAGGCCGCCACGGCCAGGCACAAGATGCGGACTGGCGAGTCGCTGTTTCTCATGGGCAGTTTCTCCTCCGATTCCGCTCCCCCCCGGAGCGCTTTCCCCACGGCACACTATAACAATAAGAACTAGAAAGGTTGAAGTGAATCGGCCAGCCAATCGAATTCTGCACGACGCGGGCGCCCGGAAGGTTTTTCCGGGGCCCAAGCGGCTTCGTGTCGGGGGTTGACTCCACACGCGCGGTAAGTATGCTAGCCCGGTTGTTCCAGGGCGGCACGCAGTGTCTGCCTTGTCCGTTCGAAAACCCCCGGTGAGGTGATCCATGAGGAAGCTCCTGCTTGTAGCGTTCGCGACGTTCCTGGCAGCGTGCCAGGCCGAGACCATGACTCCGCCCCCAATCAATGGGGCCGAGCCCGCGTCGGTTTCGGGCGGTCACATGCTGCCCGCTTACCAGACCGCGGAGGAGAAGGCGATCGGCAAGGCGGACCAGTTCACGGACTACAAAGATGCGAACCCGGACACCTACGGCATCACCGTTGCCCCGACCGTGGGCGTGCGGCCTGCGGCAGAGTGGGAAGCGACCGACAAGCTGATCATCACCTACACCGGGAACCTTCCGACCGCGGTGGACAACCACCTCGTGGCCATCGTGAAGGGCGCGGTCGACGTCACGGACCTCTATGTGGTCGTAGCTTCGGCTTCCAAGGCGAACGAGTTCACGACCATGCTCAAGAACGCGGGCATGGCGCAGGCCGTCATCGATGCGAAGGTCCACTTTGTGACCCTGCCCAACGACTCGGTGTGGACCCGCGACTACGGTCCCATCTCGCTGGTGAGCAACGACGACAAGGTGGGATTCATCGACCCGCGATACTACCCCAACCGCATCTACGACGACGCCATCCCCACCAAGCTGGGAACGATGTGGGGGGTGACGACCTACCGTGCGCCGCTCGAGTTCGAAGGCGGCAACTTCATGTCGGACACCAAGGGCAACTGCTTCACGAGCCAGGGCGCTCTCTGGGCCAACGCCTCCCTGACCGAGCAGCAGGTGACCGACTACTTCAAGAGCTACTTCGGCTGCAAGACCTTGACCTACCTCGAGCCCCTGGAGGACGGCACGACCCACATCGACATGTTCTCCAAGCTGGTGAGCGACACGGCCGTGGTCGTGGGCAAGGGCACTGCCGCCACGTGCACCGCGGCCAGCATCGCGACCATGGACAAGGACGCAACCCTCTTCGAGTCGCTGGGCTACGCGGTGCACCGGATCCCCATGCCGAACCAGAAGGACGGCGTGTGGCGCACGTACACCAACTCCCTGATCGTCAACGGCGTGCACCTGTGGCCCATCTACTCCATCAACAAGGACCTCGAGGCCGAAGCTTCCAACGTGTGGAAGGCCGCGGCACCGACGTGGACGCACGTGGGCATCCTCTCCGACGAGATCATCACCTGGGGCGGAGCGACCCACTGCGTGACCCAGACGACCTACAAGGGCCAGGCCGCCGGGGCCATCGAGCCGGCCCCGGCCATGGCGTGCAACGGCGACTGGTCCTGCTACCCGGGCGTGGTTTCCGAAGGCTGCGGCGAGATCAACAACGTGGGCTGCTGCGATGGCCAGACGCTCAAGTACTGCGAGAACAACGCGCTCAAGGTCTTCAACTGCTCCAGCATGCCCAGCTGCGGCTGGCAGGCCCAGAACAGCTTCTACGACTGCGGCACCGCGGGCGCTGCGGACCCGTCGGGAAAGAACCCCAAGGCATGCCCGACGCAGTGCGTCCCGGACTGCACGGGCAAGGCGTGCGGTGACGACGGCTGCGGCGGCAGCTGCGGCACGTGCCCGGCCGGCCAGTCGTGCCAGGCAGGCGTGTGCGCGGCTTGCACCGCGGACTGTGCGGGCAAGGCGTGCGGCGACGACGGCTGCGGCGGAAGCTGTGGCACGTGCCCGGCCGGCCAGACGTGCCAGGCCGGTGCGTGCGTGCCCGGCGGCGGCCCGGACCAGTGCCTCGGCATGGGCCAGCCCAGCGCACCCGATTGCGGTGACGTCTCCTTCGAAGGATGCTGCGATCCTGCCGGCCGCCTCCTGTTCTGCGACGGCGGCCAGCTGTTCTGCCTCGACTGCGCGGGCCAGAACCCGTCCTGCGGATGGTCGGCTCAGGCCGGCTTCTACGACTGCGGCACGGACGGCTCGGGCGATCCCTCGGGCGCCAACCCCCTCGACTGCGTGTCCTGCAACCCGCCGTGCGCCGCGGGCTTCGCCTGCAAGAACGGCCAGTGCGTCGCGTGCACCCCGAGCTGCGCGGGCAAGACCTGCGGCAGCGATGGCTGCGGCGGCACCTGCGGCACCTGCCCTGCCGGCCAGCTCTGCCAGAATGGCCAGTGCGCCGCGGGCGGCGAGTGCGCGGGCGCGTGCGGCGGCCAGGGAGCTTCCGGCTGCTTCTGCGACGAGTCCTGCTTCCAGTTCGGCGACTGCTGCGGCAGCGTCTGCACGGACTGCCCCACCCTGTCGGGCTGCGGCGGCGGCGGCTGCAACCCGCCCTGCGGGCCCGGCCAGACCTGCCAGAACGGAATGTGCGTGCCGGGCGGCGGCGGCGATTGCGCCGGCGCGTGCGGCGGCCAGGGAGCTTCCGGCTGCTACTGCGACGAGGAGTGCTTCAACTACGGCGACTGCTGCGGCAGCGTCTGCGAGGACTGCCCCACCCTGTCGGGCTGCGGCGGCGGCGGCTGCAACCCGCCCTGCGGGCCCGGCCAGACCTGCCAGAACGGAATGTGCGTGCCGGGCGGCGGCGGCGACTGCGCAGGCTCCTGCGGCGGCGGCGCCCCCTCGGGCTGCTACTGCGACGAGGAGTGCTTCAACTACGGCGACTGCTGCGGCAGCGTCTGCGAGGACTGCCCCACCCTGTCGGGCTGCGGCGGCGGCGGCTGCAACCCGCCCTGCGGGCCCGGCCAGACC
>Ga0233425_10001627_pt1 | contig 49080 bp, 51 predicted proteins | sample Watercolumn_Towu_2_FD_181712 | JGI IMG/M metagenome (GOLD analysis project Ga0233425, IMG submission 181712) | Freshwater microbial communities from Lake Towuti, South Sulawesi, Indonesia - Watercolumn_Towuti2014_140_MG | ecosystem: Environmental > Aquatic > Freshwater > Lake | place...
TGCCCCGCCCCGGGGTGCCCGACCCCTACCGCGACCAAGCCCGGACCGAAGGATACGTGGCCCGGGCCATATATAAATTAAAGGCGCTGGACGAAAAGCACCGCCTGTTCCAGCCGGGACAAAAGGTCTTGGACCTGGGCTGCTCTCCCGGTTCCTGGCTGCAATACCTGGCCTCCCGGGTGGGAGCAAGCGGCCTGGTGGTGGGAGTGGACGTGAATCCGCCCGCCATCAAGGTGGCGCCGCCCGTATACTTCGTTCCCGGGGACGTGAGCGGCCTGGAGCTGGAGGCCGTCGGGGCGGTAAGTGATTTTTTTGATGCGGTGGTCAGCGACATGGCCCCCAAGACCACGGGCATCAGGGAGGTGGATCAGGAGCGCTCCCTTAACCTGGCCCGGGCCGCCTGGGAGTGGGCCAAAAGGGTGCTCCGGCCCGGGGGATTCTTCTTGGTGAAGGTCTTCGAAGGGCCTGGAGTGGCGCCCCTGGTCCGGGAATTGGCGACCGCGTTCAAGATTTGCCGCCGGGTGAAGCCCCCGGGCTCCCGGGCCGCCAGCAAGGAGATCTACCTGCTGGCTCTGAACCGGCTGAAAGAAAAAAGATAATTATTCACCACAAAGACACAAAGAGCACAAAGTGACACAAAGAATAAAAATATACTTTGTGAAACTTTGTGTCCTTTGTGCCTTTGTGGTTAAAAAATTGAAGGAGGAATAGCCCGTGTCCGGCCATTCCAAGTGGAGCACTATCAAGCGCAAAAAAGGGGCGTTGGACGCCAAGCGGGGGAAGATCTTCGGCAAGCTCACCAAGGAGCTCACCGTGGCCGCCCGCTTAGGCGGCGGCGACCCCGCGGGCAATCCCCGGCTTAGGGCCGCGATGGCCGCGGCCAAGGCCGAGAACCTCCCCAAAGACAATATGATGAAGGCCATCCGCAAAGGCACCGGCGAAGGCGGCGGCGCAGCCCTGGAAGAGCTGATCCTGGAAGGCTACGGTCCCGCGGGCGTGGCCCTGATGGTGGAGAGCCTTACGGATAACAAGAACCGCACCGTTTCCGACGTGCGCCACCTGATCACCAAGTACGGCGGCAACATGGGGGAGCCGGGCTGCGTGGCTTGGATGTTCGACAAGAAAGGCGTCATCGTCTTCGACCGGGAGAGCGTCAAGGAGGATGAACTCCTGGAGGCCGCGCTGGAATGCGGCGCCGAAGATCTTCAGAGCGACGAGACCCAGTTTGAAGTGCTCACCGACCCCACCGGTTTTGTGGAGGTGAAGGAGGCCCTGGAGGGCAAAGGCTTTCAGCCCACCCTGGCGGAACTGCAATTGCGCCCCAAAAACACGGTGCGCATCGATGAGGAAAAGCCGGCCCAGCAGGTGCTTAAGCTGGTGGAATTGCTGGAGGATCACGACGACGTGAACAACGTCTTCGCCAATTTCGATATTCCCGATCAACTCCTGGAGGCCCTGATGTGAGCCGGGTGATCCTGGGGGTGGATCCCGGCTCCCGGCATACCGGGTTCGGCGTCATCCAAGGAGAGCGGGATAACCTCCTGCACCTGGATTCGGGACGCATCCTGGCCGGCTCCCGCCCGGCGTTGGAGAATCGCCTGCGTCAAATTTATGACAGTCTATCGACTCTGATCCGACAGCACCAGCCCCAGGCTTTGGCCCTGGAGGAAATTTTCCTGGCCAGCAACGTGCGCAGCGCCTTCATCCTCGGGCAGGTCCAGGGAGTGGTGCTCCTGGCCGCGGCCCAATCTTCCCTTCCCGTTTTCCAATATTCCGCCACCACCGTGAAAAAGGCGGTGGTGGGCTACGGCCAGGCCACCAAGGCCCAGGTGCAATTGATGATCGAGCACCTGCTGGGGATTAAAATCACCAACGAACACGCGGCGGATGCTTTGGCGGTGGGCGTCTGCCACCTGTTTCACAGCAAGTGGCCCCGGTGATGACGGTTTTCGGTTTTCGGTTTTCGGTTTTCGGTAAGACCACAGGACCAGCTATAAGCCAGCTAAAGGTCATTATCCCGTTTACTTGCGCAGTTCTTTTCCTGATTACCTCGATTGCATTAGCCCAAAAATCAGACCTTCGACCCTGGGATGCGCCGATGGTCTGCCCCAGGTGCCAATCGGACCGAGTGGTCTATATCCTCTACGGCGAGCCGATATTGGATGAGGACCTGAAACGCTCTATCGATAGCGGCAAGGTGGAACTTGGCGGCTGCGAAGTTACCCGGGACAGCAAGCGCTGGGAGTGCCGGAAGTGCAAGTATAGCTGGGGAAGTGTAATTCCTGAAACCAGTAACACCCCATGAGCCGGTGAAAGGGTAAAATGGTTTCACACGTTGTAATCTGACTAACAATCAGTAACCAAGAACCAAGAACCAAAAACCAGAGACCGAAAGACCGAAGACCGAAAACGGTATCTATATGATTGGTTTTTTAGAAGGCGAACTCCTGGACAAACACCCCGGCCAGGCCATGGTCAAAGTCGGAGGGGTGGGGTATCTGGTACTGATCCCCCTGTCCACCTTTTACGCCCTGCCCGAGCCCCCGGCCCCCGTCAGCCTGCAGGTGCATACCCGCATCCAGGACGACGCGTTCAACCTTTACGGCTTTATCACCCACGAGGAAAAAGACACTTTCCTGAAGCTCTTGGACATTCCCCGCATCGGCCCGGGCATGGCGCTGAAAATCCTGAGCGGCATCTCCCCCCAGGAATTCGAGGAGGCCCTGTCTTTAAACGACTCCCGGCGGCTGGCGGGCATCCCCGGCATCGGCAAGAAGTCCGCGGACCGTATCCTCCTGGAGCTGAAAGGCAAGGTGATCATCGCGCCCCGGACCCGGCCCGGGGTCCCGGGGGACCGGCCTTACCAGGACGCCCTGTCCGCGCTCCTGAACCTGGGCTACCCCAAAAACGTGGCGGAAAAGGCTTTGGACCAGGCTCGAAGCCAGGGCGCGGCGACGGTGGAGGACCTGCTGCGCCAGGGCCTGAAATGGCTGGCGAAGTGAATAGTGGCCAGTGGTCAGTGGTCAGTAGTCAGTGGCCAGTGGCCAGTAAAATAAGTAATAAGTAATAAGTAAAGCAATCAGTGATCAAGTGATCGGTGGTCCATGTCATATTCCCAAATCATAGCCTTTAACCCTTTGAATGTGGGGGTTTTATGCGAATCGAAATAAAATATGGTTCTAGTCATGGGAACCACCCAATTGATCTAAGTATTAATGAACTCAATGAACTCCGAAATTCAAACGAACTTCTAATAAGACAAGATTATCCAGCTACAAAATCCCTGCATATAACAGGGAACCCGGATAAGTTGGAACTCTTAGCAGCCGCACTGCTGAATAAAGCGATAGAACTTCGGCTCTTAAGAGCTTAAAGTCAATTAAACGTTAAAAGGATATCTTTCGTAGGGGCGAACCTTGTGTTCGCCCCGGACGTTCCAGGGGGAACACAAGGTTCGCCCCTACATGTAATGCCTTTTTAACATTAACTCGACATTATAGGAGTTCTCAATGATGGATAATTGGGCCAGAATATTTTTTGCAGACAGCCGCTCCATGGCGGAGTTGGAGGACCGAAGTATCGATTTGGTGGTCACCTCGCCTCCCTACTGGCATATTAAGGATTATGGGGTCACAGGACAGATCGGCTACGGGCAGAGTCTGCATGAATACCTGATTGATCTGTATCGGACCTGGAGCGAATGCTTCCGGGTCTTGACGGAAGGCAGCCGTTTGTGCATCAACATCGGGGACCAGTTTGCCCGGTCCAGCATTTATGGGCGATATAAGGTCATTCCCCTACACGCCGAATTTATCTCCCAATGCGAGCAGATCGGTTTCGACTTCCTGGGGGCCGTCATCTGGCAGAAAAAGACCACCATGAATCCCAGCGGCGGCGCGGTGATCATGGGCTCCTACCCTTATCCCCCCAATGGCCTGGTGGAGATCGATTACGAGTTCATCCTGATTTTTAAAAAGCCTGGAAAGGGGAGGGCGGTATCTAAAGAAATCAAGGAAGCCTCGAAGTTGACCAAGGAGGAGTGGAAGGAGTATTACTCCGGCCACTGGCGCTTCGGGGGGGCCAAGCAGGTGGGCCATGAAGCCATGTTCCCCGAGGAGCTGCCCCGCCGCCTCATCCGCATGTTCACCTTCGTGGGGGATACGGTTTTAGACCCCTTTCTGGGGAGCGGCACCACCGTGAAGGCGGCCCTGGAATTGGGGCGGAACGGGGTGGGCTATGAGATTCATCAAGATTTCCTCGGCCTCATCCAAGAAAAGTTGGGGATGAAGGACCGGCTGCCGCTTTTCCCAGAAATCGCCATCACTTCCCGCAAAAAGACGCCCCGCCTGCCGCCCCCGTCCTACCAACCCCGACTGCCCGACGCCCGGCCCCTGGGTGAGGCGGACGAGCCAGGCCCGGTCCTCCACAAGGTGGTGGCCATCGTGGCTCCGTCCACCCTGAAGATCGACACCGGCGAACAGATTAAATTTCTGGGCGTCCGCATCACAGAAAAAGATAAGGCCCTGGCTTATTTATATGACAAAATCCTGGGGAAAAGTATAATATGCAAGGTTCCGGACGGGGCGCCGCGGCAGGGAGACCCCATACCGGCTTACGTGTATTTAAAAAACCGGATATTTGTCAATAAATACCTGCTGGCCGCGGGGTTGGCCGCGCCGGATATGGAAGTGGAACATAAATTTAGGAAGAAATTCCTCAAAGTATGGGAAGTCCATAAAAGCGGATAACCGATAAGATGAGATATGGAACCTCATGAATTTAAAAAGAAAATTGCAGAAATCTATGAGATCGCTAATGAATTAGGAAAAGCTTTTAATATCGATAGGTGCACACCAGATGGTCATTTGATCGGTGCCATTGGACAGATTGCTGTAAAAATTGCATTTAATCTTGAGTTTAGCTCACCGAAGGATGGCCACAATTGCACGTGGCCAAAAGGATCAAAACAGATAAATATACAAGTCGGGTGTAGCGGGAAGGGCAAAATTGCATTAAGAATTGAGCCAGATCACCTTATCGCTTTGGAAATTGGACAAAAAGGACAAATTAGATTGCTATTCAATGGACCTGGGCATTATATTTGGTCCAAAATTAAGCATCAAAGAAACCCACAGAAATATGTGTCCTATAATTTATTTGATTCTTAATAAGGGAGCTTAAACAATGGCGGTGATAAGTGAAATATTAGAAAAAGTGTTGACTCTGAAACCTGCAGAAAAAGCAGAGTTAATTGACAAGCTCATTGCCAGCCTGGATATGCCCGACCAGAAGATTGACGAATTGTGGGCCAAAGAGGTGGAAGGTCGAATCGATGCTTTTGAACAAGGCAAGATCAAGGCTTTGACTCTGGAGAAGGTACTCGAAAAGTATAAATAGGATCAGCCAATGCGAATCCGGTTTCTAAAGATCGCAGAAATCGAACTGGATGAGGCTATCCATTATTACAATAACGAAGCTGCTGGTCTTGGAGATTTATTTCTAATAGAGGTATTGAAATGTCTAGATAGAATCGCCATATTTCCCCGATCATGGCATCCTTGTTCAAAAAGAACCAGAAGATGTCAAACACGGCGATTCCCTTATGGAATAATCTATCAAAATACGCAAAGATGAAATCCTGGTAATCTCCATCGCAAATTTACACCGAAAGCCGGATTATTGGGAAGATAGATTATAGCTCCTCTCACATATCGACCGTGTCCCCAGGAGGTTGTCAATGCAAGATATTGAAATAACCGGCGCCAAGACCAACAACAATTCCCTGCGCACCTGGATTAATCAGGTGGCCGGTCTCACTAAACCGGATCGTATTTATATTTGTGACGGTTCCGATGCAGAATACCGGTCCCTGTGCGACGATTTGGTGGCAAGCGGGACTTTTATCCGGTTGCATCCGGAAAAACGCCCCAACAGTTTCTTAAGCCGCTCCGACCCCCGGGACGTGGCGCGCATGGAAAGCCGCACCTTCATTTGCTCCCTCAATAAAGCCGACGCGGGTCCCACGAACAATTGGATCAAACCGGCGGACATGAAAGACAGATTGAACGCCCTGTTTGACGGCTGCATGGCCGGGCGCACCATGTACGTCATTCCTTTCAGCATGGGGCCGTTGGGTTCCCCCATCGCCCATATCGGCGTGGAGATTTCGGACTCCGCCTATGTGGCGGTGAATATGCGGATTATGACCCGCATGGGCCAGGCGGTGCTGGATGTCATGGGCGACGACGGCCACTTTGTCAAGTGCCTGCACTCGGTGGGCGCGCCCCTGGCGCCGGGGAAAAAGGACGTCCCCTGGCCGTGCAATCCGGATAACACCTACATCACCCACTTTCCGGAGGAGCGGGCCGTTTATTCCTTCGGTAGCGGTTACGGGGGCAACGCCCTGTTGAGCAAAAAATGTTTCGCCCTGCGGATTGCCTCGGTGATGGCCGAGGATGAAGGCTGGCTGGCGGAGCACATGCTGATCCTGGGAGTGGAAAACCCGGAAGGCGAACGAACCTATGTGGCCGGGGCCTTCCCCAGCGCCTGCGGCAAGACCAATTTTGCCATGATGGTGCCCCCCAAGGGATTTGAAGGTTGGAAGGTATTCACGGTGGGCGACGATATCGCCTGGATCAAGCCCAACCAGGAGGGGGAGCTGAGGGCCATCAATCCCGAGGCCGGATTTTTCGGGGTGGCTCCTGGCACTTCCATGAAATCCAACCGCAATGCTATGTTGACCTTGACCAGGAATTGCATTTTTACCAATGTGGCGCTCACTGATGACGGCGATGTCTGGTGGGAGGGAATGACGGATGAGCTCCCGGCGCACCTGATCGACTGGAAGGGCCAGGATTGGACGCCGGATTGCGGCCGCCTCGCGGCGCACCCCAATGCCCGGTTCACCGCGCCCATCCAACAATGCCCCACTTTCGATGCGGAATGGGACAATCCCGAAGGCGTTCCCATCAAGGCCTTTGTCTTCGGGGCAAGGATGAGTAAACACGTGCCCCTGGTCTTTCAGGGCTTCAACTGGTCCCACGGGGTGTACCTGGCCGCGACCATGGCTTCCGAAGCCACGGCCGCGGCGGAAGCAGGTTTGTCCGTGCGGCGGGACCCCATGGCCATGCTGCCGTTTTGCGGCTACAACATGGCGGACTATTGGAACCATTGGCTGAACGTGGGGCGGCATCTGGCCAATCCTCCGCGCATCTTCCGGGTGAATTGGTTCAGGAAAGATGAGAACAGCAAGTTCATGTGGCCCGGGTTCGGCGAAAACATGCGGGTCCTCAAATGGGTGGTGGACCGGGTGCGGGGCCGGGGTTACGGCGTGGAAAGCCCCATGGGCTTCATGCCCCGGCATCAGGATATCCACTGGGAGGGATTGGAATACGATCCGGATAAATTTTACGAACTGATGTCCGTTGATCGTCAAGAAGCGGTAAAAGAGGCGAGATCCCACGAGGAGCTGTTCGACAATTTTTTCGACCGGCTGCCCAAGGAATTTATTTACCTCCGGGAACTGTTTAAATCCCAGGTCTGGCGGTCGCCTAAGGTATGGGAATTGGCAAGGGCGATTTTTTAGTTTTCATTTTTCAGCTTCCGGTTTTCAGTTGGAATAACCGATTGCCAGTAAAACCGCTTCTTTATGTTTACATTTAATGAACGTCAATTTCCTTGAAATGTGAGGCACCGGAACATTTAGCACACCGTCATGTACACGGCGGCCAACCCGGCGAGGTTTGAGAGAGTGTGGCGGTAGATACTGTAATCAGGTTTGGATTTTTCCCGTTTGTAGTCACGTTCGAAACGGCGGGTTGTCCTAACGATCCGCATTCAAGTGCTCAAGAAGTTTGTCAGCAGAGCCTTCCCACGCAAATTCACCGCGCCGCGCAGCTTTCATGGCTTCAATGGTTTCCTTGTTGGGCACAAGAGGTTCAAAGGGTAGTTTCTTTTCGTAGGCTATGCGCGTCATCATCATACGAAAAGCATCGGATACGGTCAGCCCGATCGAAGCTAGCACAGCTTCGGCTTCCTCCTTAACGTGCTCGTCAATGCGAGCACGGACAACAGCATTTTAGGCCATCATGTAGCCCTCCTTTCTAAATATTACTGAGCTACATTGTAGCACAAAATAGCCCACATCAATTTGTTTTCAACTTTATTTTCTGTCTAAACTGCAAACCACATTACAGCTTCAGCCCCGGGATGGTATCCAGGCCCAACAGGTGGAGGCTGATAAAGAATCCCAGGATAGCCCCGGCCAGGCCCAAGGCCAGCCAGTCCCGGGAGGTCAGGCGGAGTTCCAGGAGATAGGTGCGGCCAGGGCGCATCTGAAACCCCCGGGACTCCAGGGCCCAGGCCATGGTCTGGCTGCGCCGCAGGGTGAGGAGAAAAATGGGGACCAGCAGTGGGAGGTGCCGTTTCAAACGGGTGAGGGGACCGCCTTCCTCCCACACCAGGCCCCGGGCCTCCTGGGCCTCCTTCACCCTCTGGGCAGTGAGGAAAATATCCGGCACCCAACGGAGCGCCAGGGCAAAGGCGAACGCGGCGGCAAAGGGGAGCTTCAGTTTCACCAGCCCCCGGAAAAGCTCTTCCACCGGGGCGGTGGCCATAAGCACCAGCCCGGCCAGCATCATGGTCCCAAGCTTCAGGAAAGTGGCGCAGCCGAAGGCCAGGGATTCCCGGCTCACCCGCCAGAAAAGCGGGGTAGGTCCCTGAGCCAAAACGGACCAGACCGTGACGCTGAACAGGGCCAGGATGAAAAGCAGCCAGCGGAGGCGGTAAACCTCGCACCAGGCCCGGGCCAGGGCCACCTGGACCAGGACTGCGCAGGTGGCGCCGGCCACGATTTCCGGACGCTGGGGCAAAAGCGCGGCCAGGAAGACGGCAGCCAGCAGGGCCATCTTGGTCCGGGGGTCCAGGCGGTGAATAGGAGTGGACCCTGAAGAAAGGGCATGGGGATTATTTTCTTGCATCCGGGTTTAATATTGCCGATATTGAATTGTTAATTAAATATAGGCAAGAAGGAAGCAATGCAATGGTTAAAACAGTGGTGCTGGCCTTAATTTTTCTGGACGTGGTTCTCAACGTGGCGGGCCAGCTTTCCTTGAAATACGGCATGTCGCAAATGGGAAACTTTGCCATCTCCGCCAGCACTCTGCCCCCGGTCTTTCTCAAAGCCGCCACCAACCTCAACGTGCTTTTGGGCCTGGTCTGCTACGGCCTGGGCTTCCTGGTGTGGCTCATTGTGCTGGCCAAGGCGGAGGTGAGCTACGCTTATCCCCTGATCAGCCTGGGCTACGTCTTCACCGCCATCCTGGCCAAGCTTATGTTCGGAGAGGCGGTTTCCTTCACCCGCATGGCCGGCATCCTGGTCACCTGCCTGGGGGTCTTCCTCATCGCCCGGAGTTGAGGGCCGGGGGCCGGTTATGATGCCGCCGCGTCTAATCCTCCGGCGCGATCCAGATAATATTCTCTTTGTTGACGATGACCACCTGGCTGGAAGTTTCTTCCAGCTTGGCCCCGAAGACCACGATGAAGGGATCTTTGTTCCGGGTGAAGAGGTCGCTGACCCGGTTCAGCACGATCTCTTCGTAAAAAAGATTCACCTGCCCCCGGAGCAGCGAACCGTCGATCAGTTTCATGGTGACCTGCCGCGGTTCCCGTCTCCGGGTGATCATTTTGACGTCCATCCGGCTCGCCTCCTAAGTGGTTATTTCTGCAAACTGCGGGCCAATTCCCGGGCCCGGGCCAGGGTCTCCTCCAGGTCGAAGGTGAGCAGACGGCGGTCCCGGACCACCACCCGGCCGTGGACCAGCACGGTCTGGACGTCCGCGCCGCCGGCGGCGTACACCAGGTGGGAATAGGGGTCGTAAATCGGCGTGAGATGGGGTTGGTCCAGGTCGATGACCGCCAGGTCCGCCTTCATACCGGGAGCCAGCGCGCCCACCTCTTTTTCCAGTCCCAGGATGCGAGCGCCGTTCACCGTGGCTAGGTCCAGGGCTTGGGTGGCGGGCAGGGCCGTGGGGTCCAGGCGGTGGACTTTTTGCAGCTTGGCCGCAGTGTCCATCTCCTGGAGCAGGTCCAGGTTGTTGTTGGAGGCGCAGCCGTCGGTGCCCAAACCCACGGGCACACCTTTGGCCAGGAGGTCCGCCACCGGCGCGATGCCCGAAGCCAGCTTCATGTTGCTCTCCGGACAATGGGCTACACCCGCGCCGGACGCGGCTAAAAGGTCCATATCCGCGTCCGTCAGCACCACCCCGTGGTCGGCCAGCAGGCGGGAATTCAACAGTCCCAGCTTATACAAATGCCCCACCGGAGTGACCCCGTATTTGTCCTCGCAGTCCGCCACTTCCCGGTGTGTCTCCGAGAGGTGGATGATGAGACGGGTGTCAAAGCGCGCCGCCAGCTCGCCGCACTGCTGCAACAGGTCCGGGGAGCAGGTATAGACCGCATGGGGCTGGATGGCCACCCCCACCAAGGGGTGGTCCCGCCAGGCGCGGCAGAGCTCTTCGCTGTACTGCAAACCCGCGCTGGGGGGGCCGTAATTGGGGGAAGGAAAATCATATAAGACCTCCCCCACCACCGCGCGGATGCCGGTTTCCCCGGCGGCCTGGGCCACCTGCCCGGCCCAGAGATACATGTCGCAGAAAGTGGTGGTGCCGGAAAGCAGCATCTCCGCCACCGCCAGTTTGGTCCCCCAATAGACGAAGTCCCCGTTCAGATGGCGTTCCGCCGGGAAGATATGACTGTTAAGCCATTCCTCCAAAGGCAGGTCGTCGGCCAGGCCCCGGAACAGCGACATGGCTGCGTGGGTGTGGGCGTTGATCAGGCCGGGGATGATCAATCCCTGGGGGTAATCCAGAGTCTGGGCCGGGGCGTAGCGTTTGGCCAGCTCATCAGGGGCGCCCACGGCGACGATCTCGGCGTCTTGGACGGCCACCGCGCCGGGGGAGAAGATGTCGCGCTCCGGGTTCTGGGTCAGGACCCAGGCCCCGGTGATTAGAAGTGAGACGGTTTCTTTGTCCGTGGCTTTCAATTATCCTCCGCGATTAGTTCCAAGTTCCTGGTCCCAAGTTCCAAGTTAAAAGACATTCCGGGAGAACGTGGAACTTGAGACTCCTGCGAAGTTCCTCTATCCTGTCATTCTGAGGGAGCGAAGCGACCGAAGAATCTCGTTCATGGCGGCAAGCTTTTCCCCTAGGTGCTGATGATTACAAGCAGATTGGAAATCATGATCGCCATAAACCAGATTCGCAACGAAGCTTCGCGGCGTTCAGAATGACAAAAAAGGGGTTTTCGCGGAGTTATCAACTTGGAACCTGGAACCCGGAACTATTTTTTTAACCGAACACCCCCCGGCTGAAAGCCTCCTTAAACCGGGACGCGGTGCCCTTGGGTATCTTCAAACGATAAGTCCCGGGTGTCAGGGCGGCCCCTTTGATCCAGGGATTGAGGCGCTTGATGGCCTTGTAATAGCTGCCGCAGGCCTCGGCCAGGGTTTTCACCGGCGCCTCCCGGGTGATGGTGAAATTCACCTCGTCGCAGTCCTGGGGCGGATAGAGCTGGTCCGGGGGGATATAGAAACCGTAGCGCTCCGGAGACTCCAGGACGATCTTGGCGGCAATAATGCGGTGGACGTAACGCTCCGTCTCCTCCGGCAGGCTCAGGTAATAATAGTTTTTCACTCCCTGGGCGGCCATCTCCTTCTGGACCCGGCCTTCGCCGCAGTTATACCCGGCCAGGGCCAGGGGCCAGTTATGGAAGAGGCGGTATAAATCCTTGAGGTAGCGCAGGGCCGCGTCGGTGCTGGCGGTAAACTCCATCCGGTCGTCCACCGCGTCGTTGATCCGGAGTTGAAAGCGCTGGGCCGTGGGGGCCATGAACTGCCAAGGGCCCTGGGCCCCAGCGGAGGAACGGGCCTTGGCCCGGAGGTCGCTTTCCACCAGGACCACGTATTTCAAGTCCCCAGGCAGGCGATGGTCCCTAATTTTCCGCTCGATCTCGGGGAAATAGCGGTGCGCCCGCTTGATCCACATGGTGGTCTGGATGCGGCTCCAGACCGTGGTGGTGAACTCCCGGTCCAGGTCCTCTTTGACCGCGGGGTCCTCCAGGGGCACATGCTCGCCGCAGAGGGTAGCCTTATCCGGCGCCCGGAAATAGGGCAGGGTAATGTTTTCCACGGCCGCGGCTGCAGACGGAGGCGAAACCAAGGGCGCGGCCGGCCCCGCGCCCAAAAGACCGGGCCAGAACCAGCAGCCCGCGAAGAATATCAGAAAAATTAATACCATCAGGGCATCTCGTGAAAATTTTGGTAAATGTCTAATTTCCATTTACTGTAGCGGTTTCAGCCTGTCAAGTCCAGGCGATTAAGGCGATGAAGGGAAAAGATTTACCACAAAGACACAAAGTACACAAAGTTTCACCAAGGAAAGAATATATGGTTTGGTGCAAAGCACCAAGTCATACAAAACATTCTCTGTGGCCCTTGGTGCTCTTTGTGTCTTTGTGGTTAATTTTTTTCCTCTTTTTCGTCTTCCGCGGCACTTTAAAAAATTAAAAATGCTTGACTTGGTAAGGTATTTATGAGAAATAATGAGCTGAATTATTACTCAGCAGGTGAAGTTTGCCCTGGGGGATTGAGGAGTAGCACGGCAGTATCCGTGAATTTCGATCTTATGTAAAAGGAAACGGCATCTGGGGAAAGTTCATCAGGACGCCCGGGGTGCCTTTTTTTATTCGAGGCAAAGCATGATCAAAGTCACCTTGGACCACGGCCAGACCCGGGAGGAACCCGCAGGGATCACCGTGGCCCAGGCATTACAAGACCTGGGAGTGGCCACGGATCACAAGGCCGTGGCCGCCAGCGTGGATGGGGAGTTGCTGGACCTGGCCCGGTCCCTGGACCATGACTGCACCGTGGCCCCGGTGTGGCTGGAGTCCCCCCAGGGTCTGGAGATCATGCGCCATTCCGCGGCCCACGTAATGGCCGAAGCGGTGCGTTCGCTCTTCCCGGGGGTGAAAGTGGCCATCGGCCCCGCCATTGAAGCCGGGTTTTACTACGACTTTGACGTGCCCGAGCCTTTTACTCCGGAGGATCTGGCCCGGATCGAGGCCAAGATGGCCGAACTGGTGGGCGCGGATATGCCCTTTAAGCGCCGGGAGGTCTCCAAAGAGGAAGCCCTGGGGCTCTTCAGGGAGTTGGGCGAAGATTATAAAGTGGAACTCCTGGTGGAGATCCCCGCGGATTCGGTCAGCTTATATCGCCAGGGGGACTTCGTGGACCTCTGCCGGGGGCCGCACGTGCCCTCCACCGGCTATCTCAAGGCCTTCAAGCTCACCGGCGTCTCCGGCGCCTACTGGCGCGGCGACGAAAAGCGGCCCATGCTGCAGCGGCTGTACGGCACCGCCTTTGCCAACCCTGAGGATCTGGCCCGGCACCTCGAGCTCCTGGAGGAAGCTAAGCGTCGGGACCACCGTCGCCTGGGCCGGGAGTTGGGGCTGTTTCTCATCGAGGAGGAAGCCGGGCCGGGGCTGGTGATCTATCTCCCCAAGGGCGCGTTGCTCCGGAGCCTCATCGAGGATTTCGAGCGCAAAGAGCACCTGAAACGGGGTTACCAGATGGTCATGGGCCCCCAGATGCTCAAGGCTGATCTCTGGAAACGTTCGGGCCACTGGGACAACTACCGGGACCACATGTATTTCGCCCAGGTGGAGGAGACCCTCTACGGGGTCAAGCCCATGAATTGCCTGGCCCATATGCTGATTTATAAATCCCGGGTGCGCTCCTACCGGGAACTGCCCCTGCGGTTCTTCGAGTTGGGCACGGTGATGCGCCACGAGCGTTCCGGAGTGCTCCACGGCTTAACCCGGGTGCGCCAGTTCACCCAGGACGACGCCCACATCATCTGCACGCCGGAGCAGGTGGAGAGCGAAATTCTGGGGGTTCTGGATTTCGTTTTTGAAGTGATGACCATCTTCGGCTTCGAATACGAGGTGGAGCTCTCCACCCGGCCGGAGAAGTCCATCGGCACCGACGCGGAATGGGAACTGGCCACCGGCGCGCTGCATAACGCCATGAAGGCCAGGAATATCCCCTACTCCATCTGCGAAGGCGAGGGCGCGTTTTACGGGCCCAAGATCGACGTCAAGCTGAAGGACGCGCTGCAGCGCCGTTGGCAGTGCGCCACCATCCAGTGCGATTTTACCTTGCCGGAGAGATTCGACCTCACCTACGTGGGCCCGGACGGCGGCCGCCACCGGCCGGTGATGCTGCACCGGGTGGTTTTGGGATCGCTGGAGCGCTTCATGGGCGTCCTGGTGGAGCATTACGCGGGGGCCTTCCCGGTGTGGCTGGCCCCGGTTCAGGCCATCTTGCTGCCCATCACCGACCGGGTGCATGCCTACGCCCAGGAGGTGGAGGGGGTTATGCAGGCCGCGGGCCTGCGGGTGGAGCTGGACAGCCGCCCGGAGACCCTGCGCTATAAGATCCGGGAAGCGCAACTCCAAAAAATTCCCTACATGGTGATCATCGGCGACCGGGAAGCCGAAAGCCGCACTCTGTCACCCCGGTTGCGGGACGGCACCGAGTGGAAGGATATGCCGGTAGATACTTTTGTGCAGCGAGTGCAGGAGGAAGGGAAGATTCCTGCTCCTATTAAAAGCCCATAAATCCAGGAGGTTACGGCCATCCAGAAGCAGCGCGTGAGAATCAACGAGCAGATCAAGGTTCCCGAAATCCGTTTGATCGGGGCAGACGGGCAGCAGGTCGGAGTTATGCCCGTGAGGGAAGCCCTGGCCATGGCCGCGGAGGCCAACCTGGATCTGGTGGAAGTGGCTCCCCAGGCCAATCCGCCGGTGTGCCGCATCATGGATTATGGCAAGTACAAGTATCAACAGAGCAAGAAACAGCAGGAAGCCAGGCGGCGGCAGACCACCATCCAGGTCAAAGAGATCAAGGTGCGGCCCAAGATCGAGGAACACGATATGGCCTTTAAGATGCGCAACGCCCGGCGTTTTTTGGAGGACGGGGACAAGGTCAAAATCTCCGTGATCTTCCGGGGCCGGGAAATCGCCCATACCGACCGGGGTTTCCGGATTCTGGCCCAGATTTCCGAGGCCCTGGCCGATATCGCCACGGTGGAGCAGCACCCCAAACTGGAAGGCCGGAACCTGAGTATGATCGTCACTCCCAAATGATAGTTTTTGGTTTTTAGTTTTAAATTATGATTAATTGATAAGTCATCTTTGGCGAGGGAAGCCGGCTGCTTCTCTGAACAAGCCGAAGAACGAATTATTTACTAAAAACCAAAAACTAAAAACTAAAAACTAAAAACTGTTTTTAAGAGGTTTACGTTATGCCGAAGATGAAGACCCATCGGGGTGCGGCCAAGCGCTTCCGCGCCACTGCCAGCGGCCGTCTGAAAAGGAAGAATCCCAATCAGCGCCACATCCTGACCAGCAAATCCCGGAAACGCAAGCGGCACTTAAGGCTGCCGGATTATCTCACCGGGACCGATGAAAAGAACCTGAAACGCCTCTTACCCTACGTCTGAAATAGGAGCACCCCATGTCACGCGTGAAAAAAAGTGTGGCCTCCCGGGCCCGCCGTAAGAAATTCTTAAGCATGGCCAGCGGTTACCGCAGCGGCCGCCGCCGCCTCTACCGCTCCGCCCGGGAAGCCGTGGAAAAAGCCCTGACGTTCGCCTACCGGGACCGCAAGGTGCGGAAACGGGAATTCCGGGCCCTGTGGATCGTCCGCATCAACGCGGCCCTGCGGCCTCTGGGCATGTCCTACAGCAAATTCATCGGCGGCCTGAAAAAAGCCCAGATCAACCTGGACCGCAAGGCGTTGGCGGATTTGGCGCTGTTTGATCCCACGGGCTTCGCGAAGGTGGCGGAATTATCACGGCAGGCGGTTTAGCTATCAGCTTTCAGCTAAAGAAAAGATTTTTATGCTCGTTCCCGAGCTTTGCTTTGGATACCAGGATAATAATCGAAACGAAAAACGAAAAGCTGAAAGCTGACCGCTGAAGGCTGATAGCTAATGTTCAAAGACCGGGAAATTCAGGAACTCCAGGAAGTTGGCCTTAAAGAAATCCAGGCCGCCCAAAGCGCCGAGGACCTGGAACGCTTGCGCGTTAAATACCTGGGGCGCAAAGGAGCCTTAACCCAAATCCTGCGCAGTTTGGGGCAGTTGGACCCGGAATCGCGGCGTCGTTTGGGCCAAGAGGCCAACACCGTGAAGCAGGCCGTGGAAGAGGCTCTGGCTCAGGCTTTGGAAGCCCTGAAAACTGCGGCCCTGCTGGCCGCGGTCCCGGCTGTGGACGTCACTCTCCCGGGCCGCCGCCTGCCCCAAGGCCGGCTCCACCCCCTCACCCAGGTCAATCAGGAAGTCTGCGACATCTTTCTGCACCTGGGTTTCGAGACCGTGGAAGGCCCGGAAGTGGAGCTGGATTACTACAACTTCGAGGCCCTGAATATCCCCGCGGACCATCCCGCCCGGGACATGCAGGACACCTTTTATTTCAACGATAGGGTGCTGCTCCGCACCCACACCTCGCCCATGCAGATCCGCACCATGGAACAGCGGCGGCCGCCGGTGAGGGTCATTGCGCCGGGGCGGGTCTACCGCCGGGACTCCGACCTGACCCACACTCCCATGTTCCACCAGGTGGAGGGATTGTTGGTGGACAAGGGCGTGACCTTTGCCGACCTGAAGGGTGTGCTCACCGCGTTCGTGCATCAGATGTTCGGCCCGGAGGTGGGGGTGCGCTTCCGGCCCAGCTATTTTCCCTTCACCGAACCCAGCGCGGAAGTGGACATCGAATGCGTCATCTGCCGGGGGGAAGGCTGCCGGGTCTGCAAAACCACGGGCTGGCTGGAGGTTTTGGGCTCGGGCATGGTGCATCCAGCAGTCTTCGAAGCCGTGGGCTACGACCCCGAGGAATACACCGGCTTCGCCTTCGGCTTGGGGATCGAGCGCATCGCCATGCTCAAATACGGCATTGACGACATCCGGCTCTTCTTCGAGAATGACCTGCGGTTTTTGCGGCAATTCTAACAAAACTTCATCCATTCAAACTTAAACTTATCAGAATTTGCCCAATCTTCTTGATTGATATCTCAAATATTGAGATATTTAAATATGACCTGGGATGTCAGGTTATCTACGCAGGTCTGCAAGAACCTGAGGAAATTGCCCCGGGTAATCGTGGATATTTTTCAAATCCTGCTGGCCGAGATGGAACTTTCCGGTCCTTTGAGGCATGGCTGGCCTAATTTTGGCAAGCTTTCCAAGAAGGACTGCTATCATTGTCACCTGCAAAAAGGCAGGCCAACATATGTGGTCGTTTGGAAGATTACTGACAGGAAAGAAAGAAAAATCGAGGTGATCTACCTTGGAACGCACGAACGCGTCAATTACCGGCGAATTTGTTGAAGTCCGGTTTCGGATTCCGGTGAAGAACTTGGAAGAGGTTAAGAAAACCCTGGCCTCTTATGGAGCCGAGGAGACCGGGGAATCCGTCCCTTGGAGAGAGGTCTTTCCCAACTTCAACGCCGGGGTGGCCCTCCGGGGAGGCAGGAAAAAAGAAGGTCTTACCCAGAAGGAATTGGCCCGTTTAATGGGCGTCAGCCAGGCACATATCTCGGAAATGGAGCACGGCAAGCGGCCCATGGGTAAGGAAATGGCCAAAAGGCTGGCCAAAGTACTCCAGGTGGATTATCGGGTTTTTTTGTAAGACAGTAAGACCTGCTGTTCTCCCCTATTTCTGCACTGCAAACCGATCGATGATCCTGGCGGAATAGTTTCCGGCATTCCAGTCCACGCCCACGGCCTGGAACTGGGCGTCATTCTCGTTCACGTCCCCCACCACATAGTTGTAAAGGGAAAAGGCGCGGACCTTCCTGCGGTCCTGTTTCACCTTGAAGATTTGATCCGGCAAGGCCCCCGCGGCCCCGGTCAGAACCTGGGTAATGCGGCGGGTGATCCAGGGGGCCACCGCTCTGGTGATCTCCCAGCGGGAATAGATGTGTTCGTGGCCGCAAAAATAGGCGTCGAATTTGGCGCCCTCCATCATACCCCACATGGTTTTTTTCACTGAATCATCCGCGGTCCACCCTTCCGGGGAAAAGGCCGGGCCGTGGCTGAAGGCGAACTTAAATTTTTGCGAAGCCCCCCGGGCCTGGCCGGAAAACCAGGCTAATTGCTCCGCATCCAGGCCGTTGTCCCAGTTGGCGCCGTCGGGTTTAAAGCCGAAGGTATCCAGGACCACAAAAAAGGCGTTTTCATGTCCCAGGGAATAGGCCAGTTTCTTATAGTTGGGGGGGCCGTTGTCCGGCATATTGAAGTGAGGCGGGTCGGAGAAATCCTCCTGAAATTTCTGCTCCATTTCTTTGGAAGGCGGCCACCCCTTGGACGGATAAAGGTCCCGGTTGCCGACGCAGACGTAAATCTTGATGCCCGCCTGGGCCAGGGGGAGCATGGCTGCTTTCCAATCGGGAATATAATAATGCCTTCTGGCAGGGTCGGGCGGGTCCGCCAAATCCTGGTAGGCCTTGGTCACCAGGTCGCCCAGAAAAAAAACCATCTCCGGCCGGGGATTCAGTTCCAGGATTTGTCCTCTAAGATATTCCAGGCAGGCCAGATTGAGTCCCCCTTTGTTGGTCTCGTTGTCCGGACTGTCGGCCATGACCACGAATCGGAAGGCATAAGAGTGGGAGCAGACGGAAAGAAGGACCGCGATGGCGAAAATTGCCGCCACGATTCCACGATTGGGCTTGCCTAGGCTAATTTTCATAATCTTCTTCTTATCATACCCCTAGAAAAATGTGGCGATCTGAAGTATTAAAATGTACCAGAATTTTTGTTAAGAGGACCATACAATCTTGAACTCATAATTCGGTTTCCACGGGGAACAAACTCAACTGCTAATCCATAAATAATTGTAAATTATTTTATAAGATTTAGACAATCTATCAAAAAGAGAAAAATGTCAAAAAAAGGCCGGAGCTATGCTTCCGGCCTGAATTCCTAATCTAATATCTACTCCTGAAGCAACACTTAAGCGTCCGGCTGCATGCCCAGGTGGTGCATGACCCGGCGGTTGAAATAGGCGGAGTTGTCCTGGTTGCCCATCATGCCGAAGCGCACCTTGAGGGTGGTGATCTGGTTGGGGCGGGTAATAAGCTGAATCTTCACGGTGATGTCCGGAGGCTGCACCGCCTCGATTTTCGACTCCAAGGGGCCGTATTGCTGGCCCGCGACCTTGAGCTTCAAGTCGTTGCAGGCCAGCAGGCAGGCGTTCCACACCTCCTGCATGGGCCGGGGATAATCCTTCTCCATGGTGCCTTCGACCCATTTATAGGTGCCGATGGCCGCCACGCCCCCGGCGCTCATGAGCAGCATGGGCACGCAAGCAGAGATGAAAAGCACCCCCACCAACAGTCCCGCCAGCTTTACCCGCAAATGTTTGGTCATCATTTAAGCTCCCCCTTTCCGGGCGATATTGCCCTGTCTTATGCCATGAATTTTAGAGTGTGTCAACGCCCCCCGGAAGCCGCCTGTTGGCCGAAGTCGCAGTACGGCAGGATGGGGCAGACGGGGCATTTGGGTTTCTGGGCGGTGCAAATGGCGCGGCCGTGCCAGATCATCTGGTGGGAGAACCTGGTCCAGCGCTCTCTCGGCACCAGGGGCATGAGGTCGAATTCGATCTTCACCGGGTCTTGATTCCTGGTTAGGCCGATGCGCTGGGAGACCCGGCCCATGTGAGTGTCCACCACGATGCCGGGGATGCCGAAGGCGTTTCCCAAAATGACGTTGGCGGTCTTGCGGCCGATGCCGGGGAGTTTGACCAGTTCTTCCAGGGACGCGGGCACTTGGCCCCTGTGCTTCTCCGCCAGGGCTTGGCAAATCCCCCGGACGCTTTTAGACTTCTGGCGGAAAAAGCCGGTGGGGTGAAAGGCCGCCTCCAGTTCCGCCAGGGGCGCGGCGGCATAGGCCGCGGCGTCGGGGTATTTTTTGAAGATGGCCGGGGTTTCCTTATTGACCCGGACGTCGGTGCATTGGGCCGAGAGCACGGTGGCCACCAGCAGCTCCAGGGGGTTGGTGAAATCCAGGGTGACGTGGGCGTCGGGGTAGTGCTCATCCAGGATTTTGAGAACCGGCCCGATTTTTTCCCCGGGGGTCATGGAGCCTCCTGCTTCGAAAAGTGGTCAGTGGCCAGTGGCCAGTGGCCAGTAAAAACCAAGGGATGCCGCACAGAAATGCACAAAGTAATATTTATCTCACGCAAAGGCGCCAAGGCGCTAGAATTTATCAAGATATTATTAATAATTTTTTGCGCCTTTCTTTGCGTCTTTGCGTGAAATTTAACGTTCATTTAGGATTTGGAGCAAGGCTCTCCCTCTTTTTCTCCAGGTTCTCCAGGCGGTACTTGATGGCCACGGCTTCCACTTTATCGGCCCCGCCGTTTTTCCCCTCAGTGTGGTCCCGGCCGGTCTTGACGATGATGGCGTCGGCCCCGATGGCCTTGGCCTGGGCGGTTAATTCGGCCAAGACCCCGGGCGTCAGGGTCCCGGAAGGCGGGACCGCGGACGGACCGGCGCACTGCAGGAAGGCAAAGGCCTGGTGAGGCCGGGACGGGGATTTGGTGAGGACTTCCACGGAGTCGGTGGGGGGGTATTTGACCCCCAGGTAAGGAGCATAGCCGGAAAGATCGACATATTGCCTGGGGTTCATGCAGGTCAGCCCCTGGAGGTTGGCCTGCTGGGCCGCGGCAAAAAAGGCCCGGCGCTCCGTGTCGGCTTGCGATTCCGTCCCGGCGGCGCAGCCGCTGAGGAGGAGGGCCGGAAGGAGCAGGAAATAGGGAAGTTGACGGGTATTCATAAAGATAGAGATGTGTCCTGCGGCTCATTTATGATTATCTTGATTTTACCATATGGAGATGGGAGTAGAGGCATTTTTGTTAATCTCATTTTTTTAATTGGATGAACAATTCAGAAATACGGGTCACACCCTGAAAGTAATGATAAATGAGCCCGCCGGCCAGCAGTGACAGCAAGAGGGTGAGGGCAAAGGGAATCCAGGTCGCTTTAAAGACGCTGCCCATCCAATTGCTCTCCTCCAGCCGTCGGGCGCGGCGGGCCAGGCCCCCGGCGAGGAGGGCCTGGAAGGCCGCTTCCGAAAGGATGAAAGGCGCCTGGTACACCAGGTAGATGCCCGCGCCGCAGATCAGCGCGGCAATGGCCAGCAGCGCCAGGGCCACGAGGCAGCCTTTGGGGTCGTCAAGGTCCAGGGAGGAGGCCGCGTCCCCCACTGCGTCTCCGGCCGCGGAGGCCGCGGCGCTCCCCGTTTCCGTGCCGGCGGCGGCGGATTCGGCAGCGGCGCCCTCGGTGAGGACCGCCGCGGATTCGGCAAAGCTGCCGCTGGCTCCGGCCCCGCCGAAATTACCGCCGCCGCCCCCGAAGCCTTGGCCGGAACCGCCGGACGTCCCGGAGGATGAGGAGCCGCCGGGGATATTCAACCAGCCGCCGGAACTATCCCGTCCGGTGCGGCTCGCAGGCGCAGGAACCAGGAATTTAAGCCAGAGCTTCACCCACACAAAGAAGAGAAGATAAGCAAAGACCACGGCCAGGGGGTAGCGCACCACTACATTATGCAGATGCAGGGCCAGCATAATCCGGGTCGCCAATAGACCGGAGAAGACCGTGGCCAGGAGGATCAGGGACATGTGCCAACGCAGGCGGTAGCGTCTGCGGAAACGGGCGGCAAAAGAAGAGCTCATCATCGCCTCTTGAACCTGGCCAGAAGTTTTTCCGTCAATTCCCCGAATTCCGGAACCTTGAGAAAGACCATGACCAGGGCGTAAAGGCCGATGCCCAGGGTGATGGTTGCTCCCAGGGCCGAAAGTTGCGCCAGGAGTCCGCTTCCCACCCGGGAGAGGAGAAGGGGATGCAGCCAGGCCACCGCCAGGCCCATGGCCAGGGACGCGCTGGCTACTTTTGCCAGGGTCGCCAGCAGCGGCCGCACCCGGAGTCCTCCCAAGAGCCGGGCCAGCATGATCCAGAGAAAGAGGAGGTCCACCATGGTGCTGAGCGAGGTGGACAGGGCAATGGCCCGATGCTGCAGGCTGCCCAGGGTGAGATTGATGAACATCAGGTTAGCGGCCACGGTCAAAAACGAGCCGATCACCGGGATGCGGGTATTGTTCAGGGCATAGAACACCGGCACCACGATCTTCACCCCCGCGAACGCGGAGAGCCCCAGGGCGTACCAGCAGAGGGCCGCGGCGGTCTGTTGGGTGTCCCAGCCGGTGAAGCGGCCGTGCTGGTAGATCAAGCCGATAATGGGTTCCGAGAGAAAGATCAGACCGCAGGTGGCGGGGACGGTCACCAGGAGGGACAGTGCAAGAGAGGAGTTAAGAGCGGCTTTCAAGGCGTCATGGTCATGCACGGCCGCGTGCCGGGAGACCAGGGGCAAAGTGGCGATGCTCAGCGCCACCCCGAAAAGGCCCATGGGCAGGTGGAAGAGGCGATAGGCATAGCTCAGCCAGGAGAGGCTGCCCTCGGGACAACTGGCGGCATAGAAGGTATTGATGAAGATATTGAACTGGGTGGCGGAGAGCCCCACCACCGCCGGCAGCATGAGCTTGAAGATGCGGCGCAGTCCTTCATCCTGAAGATCCAGGACCCAGGCGGGCCGGAAACCGACTTTGAGAAGGAGGGGGACCTGGGAGAGGAGCTGGAGAGCCCCGCCGATCAACACCCCCCAGGCCATGCCGACGATGGGCTGAATCCCGAAAAAAGGCGCGGCCAGGGTCAGGCCCACGCCGAAGACGATGGCCCCCAGATTGAAGAAGCTGGAGGCCAGGGAGGGAACAAAGAACTTACCCTCGGTGTTCAAGATCCCCATGGCCAGCGCGGCCACGGAGATGATGAGCAGGAAGGGGAACATGATGCGGGTCATCAGGGTGGTCAGCCCCAATTTCCCGGGCACCAAGACAAAATCCCGGGCCATCAGGCCCACGATCTCCGGGGAAAAAAACATCCCCACCAGAACCACGCCCCCCACCAGCAGGGAGAGGCAGACCAGCACGTTGTTGGCCAGCCGCCAGGTGCGCTCTCCCCCCTTGAGGTGCCGGTATTCGGTGAAGACGGTGACGAACGCGGAGCTTAACGCCCCTTCCGCGAACAGGTCCCGGAGGAGGTTGGGAATGCGGTAGGCCACCACAAAGGCGTCGAAGGCGTAGCCGGCCCCGAAGAGCGCGGCGAAGACCTGCTCCCGCACCAGGCCCAAGATGCGGGAGGCAAAGACCGCGATACTCACCGCGCCCGCGGCCCGGGCGATTTTTCCAGTTTGGGTGGGGGTGGATTCGGGCAAGGCTTTTTTTGGGTTTTGGGTTTTCGGTTTTTGGTTTTCGCTGTTCGCTTTTTGCTTTCGATTGTGTTTTTATAAGAAGACTTTGTAAGAAGTATGCAGGGCCTTAGCCAAACGCCGGGCCATTTCTTTGCCGATGGGACGTTTAGCGTTCTCCATTTCGGAAATGTGATGAATTTTTATCCCGACACGTTCCGCCAATTGCGCCTGGGTTAAACCTTCCCGGGTCCGTGCTCCCCGCAGGGCGTTGCCCGCGTGGAAATCAGGAAATAATTCCTCAAAGTCATAGAGGCGCTCCTGGCCTTCGTCCTCTATCAGTTCCAGCGCGGCTTGCATAAAACGCTGCATCCTGGCTGCCAGGGGCGCCGGCACCCGGATGGTTATATCAACAAATTCTCCAGTAGTCTGCTTCTTCATGGATTTCGACATTACCTATAATTGGTAATGTTGTCAAGAAAGGATTTGATTGCACAGGTTTTCCAACCAGGGCAGGCTTTTCAGCACAGCATGGAAAGACTGTAACGCCGCTTTAGAACTTGTGGATAATTTTTATCCCTTAAAGTGGGGGCGAGGGCATGATTGCGATTATGGGTCAATTACAACTACCTGCCCAAGACGCCCCCCTCACCCTAACCCTCTCCCCCGAGGGGAGAGGGGATAAGTACTCGAATATCCATAAGTTATTATCTTAAGGATAAGCCAAGTATTCCCCTCTCCCCCCTGGGGGGGAGAGGGCAGGGTGAGGGGGGGAAGGCCCGCAAGTACCGAATATACGGTCCAAAGACACCACCACCTCCCTGCCCTCCCCCCTCAAGGGCATAAGCGCTAACTTTATAAAAATAAAATTTCATAACCTACTGATTTTAATGCAAAATCAAAAACTAATAACAACCCAAAAAGTCGCCTTAAGTTAGCGCTTATGCCCCTCAAGGGGGAGGAGAAAAGTGGGACACGATTGGCTTTCTTTTCTTTTCGATTCCGAAGCTAAGGCAATAATCGAAAAAATTATTGGAAATACCCTGCAATGCAAGTCGCGGATTTGCCGTGATGGGCGAGGCCAGGAGGGTTTTCCCGGGTTTCCGGAAGTCTCAATGGGCGTTGGCGGCCAGCTTCTGGTCGGTGGCGGCGGGCTGGGGTTTCTTTTTCTTGATTTTGGGGGTCTTGGCCTGCTGTTTGGCTGCGGCCTTTTCTTTTTTGGGGGCCGGAGCTGCGGTTTTCAGGGTTTTCCCCGGGCTGCCGGGTTTTTTCAGCCTGGTTTTGCTTCCGGGCCGGGGAAAGGAGGCGTTTTTGCCCTCCTGAAACTGGGCCGCGGGGGTCTCGGGATGCAAGGAGGCATAAACGGGCTGGCCGGAATCGGTATGGGGTTTGATGGGCATGATTTCCTGGCGCGGCATCACCCGGCCGGAGTTATAGGAATCGTGCCCCCAACTGGCGGCGAGAATTCCGGCGGTACTCAGATTTCCATATTGGGAAGGGAGCCCGATGATGGCAATGAGAATAATAATCCCCACGCCCACCCCGGTGGAGCCGACCAGGGTAAGCTGTCTTCTCCGGCGCAACAATTGATAAGGTTGGAAGCGCCGGCGACTACGCCTGGTCCAGGCCCTGATGAGGGCGTAAGTTCCGTATGCGCAAAGGATAAAGGCTAAAGTAGGAAGCACCAACTCTCCATTTGGCAGGGTTGCTCCAGGATAGCAGCATGATTTCCGGAAGTCAACCTTCCCTTAAAAATAGGAGGGGGACCTCTCCTCAGCTTAAATATCGGTATTTAACTGGAAAACTAAAAAATCGCCGAATCGCGTCATATTATTGACACAAATTTTTTTTTGGCGTATAAATTGACGGGGGTGCGCGATTATGGAACAGGGCAACGCCAATATTCTGGTCATCGATGACGTGCTGTCGGTGCGACAAAGCCTGCAGGAAATTCTCGGCGCCGAAGGCTATGAAGTGGAGACTGCGGCCGACGGGGAAAGCGGACTGCAACGGGTCAAGGATCAGCCCTTCGACCTGGTTTTGACCGACCTGGCCTTACCCGGCCTGGGGGGCATGGATATCCTCAAGTATCTGGTGCGCCATCAGCCCGAATGTTCCTGCATCATCATTACCGGCTACGGCACCATCCAGAATTCCGTGGCTGCCATGCGCCTGGGGGCCTTCGATTACCTCTGCAAGCCGGTGGACCCCCAGGAACTGCGGCTGGTGGTGTCCCGGGCCCTGGAGCACCGCCGTCTGAAGCGGGAAAACCTGCAACTCAAGAAACAGCTCCATAAACGCTACGGCTTCGCCAACATCGTGGGCAACAGCGACGCCATCACCCAGGTCTTCGAACTCATCAAAAAGGTGGCGGATACCGACAGTACCGTCCTGGTCCTGGGGGAGTCGGGCACCGGCAAGGAATTGATCAACCGGGCCATACACTACAACAGTCTGCGGCGGGAGGGGCCCCTAATCCCGGTGAACTGCGCGGCCATCCCGGAAGAGCTGCTGGAAAGCGAACTCTTCGGCCATGAGCGGGGGGCCTTCACGCACGCGGTGCGCACCCGCATCGGCCGCTTCGAACAGGCATCCGGGGGCACCATCTTTCTGGATGAGATTGCGGACATGAGCCCCAGCCTCCAGGTCAAGATTCTCCGGGTCCTCCAGGACCGCTCCTTTGAACGCATCGGCGGGGTTAAGACCATTAAGGTGGATATCCGGGTGATTGCGGCCACCAACCAGGACCTGGAAGAGATGGTGCGCCGGGGCCGCTTCCGGGAAGACCTCTATTACCGCCTCAACGTCATCCCCATCCGGGTCCCGCCCTTAAGGGAGCGGGTGGCGGATATTCCTCTGCTGGTGCAGCATTTCCTGCACGAATTCAGCCGTAAAAAGAAAAAGCCCAACAAGCGCCTCTGCCCGGAGGCTATGGACCTCCTCTTGAGCTATTCCTGGCCCGGCAATATCCGGGAACTGGAGAACCTCATGGAGCGGATGGTGATTTTAAGCGAAGGGGACGAAATCCAGGTATCCGAATTGCCGGAGCGGTTTCGCAGCAAGCCTGCCGCTGCCACCGCCAAGTCCCAGGAAATACCGGATCAGGGCATTCATCTCACCGCGGCGGTGCAGGAGTTTGAGCGGGACCTGATTCTGAAGGCCCTGGACAAGAGCAATTGGGTGAAAAGCCGGGCGGCCCAGTTGCTCAACCTGAACCGCACCACCCTGCTGGAAAAAATGAAGAAACAAAATATCATGTCCGGAATAAATCCTGCTCCTTCTACTAGAAATTTTATCTAGCGTCAAAATCGTGACAAATTTTTAGCCATTTTGACGGCTGCCATGTGCGCAGCCGTCGTTTTTTTTGGCATCCGCTCCTGGGCTCTTTCCGAATTTCCCCTGATATATTCAGGTTTCCCGGCTCTGGTATGAGTCTTGCTTTTTGTGCCCAAAAAGCGAGGGAGAAATGTCCGCAAAGCAGATGAAATTGGGATTCCTGGGAATGGCCGGAGCCGGGCTGCTGCTGGCGGGGTTTCTTCTGGCCGCGGGGCCGCTGCCGGCCGCGGCCCAGGCGGAGCCGCCCGCGGCTCCCGCTCCCGGTAAAACGAGAGACCCATATTTTATTCTCAGCGGCGAATTTTTCGAGGCCATGCAGCGTATGAGCAAAGCCGGCGAGCGCACTTACGGGGACCGCCAGGAGCCTCTCCTGGAGCAGATCGCGGTGGCCACCCAATACGTGGTGAAGACCAACCTCACTCTCATTAAGCAAAATGATCGCATCATCCAACTGCTGGAAGAATTGAACCGGAAACGACCCATCCAGGAGAAGCAGGTCAATGACTAGATTCCGGGGTTTCTGGGTCTGGATGGTTCTCGGCTGCTGGCTGGCAGGCGGATCTCCGGCCGCGGCCTGGGCCAAGGGAAAGGCGGACCGGAAGCAGGCGGCCCAGGCGGTGGCCCAGCCTGAGGAGAACTCTGAGCGCCCTGCGGTCAAAAAGCCCGTTAAAAAGGCCAAGAAAGGCAAGAAGGCCGAACCCGAGCCGCCTGCCGCTCCCACGGCCGCGGCGCCGCCGCCCCCGGGAATTGAGGACCCGCAAACCTTGCTGCTTCGGGCCCGGGAGTTGGAGAACCGCGGGGACGTTGCCGGCTGCCTGGAGACCCTGGCCAAGTTCGTCAACGTCCATTTCCGGCACCCGGAGCGGGCCGCGGTTCTGCAAAGAATGGCGTTTCTGGCCCAAGACCGGGGGCAGGGGGATAAGGCCCTGCAGATCCATGCTCTAACGGTCTTCCTCTACCCCGGCAGCCGGGCCGCGGCGGAGTGCCGGTGGCAGATAGAAAACCTGGAATTTTGCCGGAACCTCCGGGAAAGAGACCCTTTGGCCGTTTTCAAGGATTATTTGGAAGGTGCAAAATCCCAGTCTCCGGGAGTGGCCCCGGCAAAGCTCAGGGAGCCGCTGCGCCAGGGCTGGCAGGCAGTGGAGCAGGTGCTGCGGCGGACCTGTCCCTGCCCGCTGCCCCTGGTGGAAGAAGCTCTGGCCCTCTGGGAACTGCACCCGGAAGGGACCCAGCCTCCGGAGGCGGCCCTGATTTTGGGGGAACTGCTCCTGAAAAACGGGCTCTTAGGCGAGGCCCGAAACTTCTTGCTGAAGGCCCGGGAGCAAGGTAATCCGGCAGTGCGCACCCGGGCGATGGTGGGCCTGTTGGAAACGGCCTGGGAATCCAGAGACCTGGGCGAATTTGCCGGGGCCTGGACCCTCTGGCGCCGGAACCGGGGCGAAGCCACCCCGGACCTGAAGGCTCGCCTGCATAAACTGCCTTTGCCGGAGGCGCTTTTCTCCAAAACCCCCGAGGCCGGCCCGGAGGATAAAAAAGTGGAAGACGACGCCCTGGCCGCGTTGCTGGATTGGTGGAGCGGACGGGCGCCGGATGCCTCCCGCCAGGCGGAACTGCTGCACTTTTTGCCGCATTTCCTGAACCGTCCGTTGCCCCCGGGGGTGAAAAAACGGCTGCTGCTGCAAATGGCGCAACTCCAATGGTCCCAGGGGCATTACCCCCAGGCGGCCCAGGTCTATGAGCAATTACTACGGGCGGACGCCCAGGATGAGAACTCCGCGTTCTATCATGACCGCCTGGCCCTGAGCCAGTTGCAGGGGCGGCGGCCGGAAGAGGCCCAGCAGATTTTCCGGGACCTGAGCCATGAGGGCGATAATTTTTGGCAACTGGTGTCCCGCACCCGGCTGGCGGACATGGAATTGGGACGGCTGCAGGCGGAACCGCCCCAGTAAGGACGGTTTTCTGTTTTCGGTTTTCGGTTAAAAGAGAAAATAGAAAACAAGTAATTTTTAAGTATTAAAAGCAAATTGGCATAATCCAGAGGACCCGCGCATGGAAAAGAAGGCCATTCTCGTGATCGACGCCGATCCCCATTGGGAGGATTTCCGGCTGCGATTAAACAAGTCCCTGGAAGTGGAATTGATCCAGGTCGCCAGCGAAATCCGGGGCCGGGAATTGCTGCTGCAGCAACACCACTTCTTCCTGATGGTAGCCCTGAGCGAGACTTTGTCGGAACCCGGGATCACCGGCCTCCTTGCCGAAATCAAGCAGGAAGCCCCGTTTCTCCCGGTTTTCGTCGTCTCCCGGAGGCCCACCGTGGAAGGCGCGGTGGCGGCCATGCGCCGGGGCGCGCAGGATTACCTGTCTTCTCCCTTGAACTGGGATAGGCTCAAGGAGATCCTCACTCCGTATCTGAAAAACGGCAATGCCTCCGGGGGGCTGGCCGGCGGCAAAGGGCGGGAAGAATCCGGGGGCGCCAGGCCGGTGATCACCCGGGACCCGGTCATGCTGCAACTGCTGCGGATGGCGGAGGCAATAGCCCCCACCAAGGCCACCGCGCTGATTCAAGGGGAATCGGGCACCGGCAAAGAGATCCTGGCCCGCTTTATTCACGCCAAAAGCGACCGGGCCCAGGGGCCCTTCATTGCCCTCAACTGCGCCTCCCTGCCGGAAGGGCTGCTGGAGAGCGAACTCTTCGGCCATGAAAAGGGGGCCTTCACCGGGGCCATTATGCGCAAGTTGGGGAAATTCGAGCTGGCCCAAAACGGCACCATTCTGCTGGATGAAATCAGCGAGATGCACCCGCATCTCCAGGCCAAGCTGCTCCGTGTGCTCCAGGAAAACGAAATCGACCGGGTGGGGGGCCGCCACCCCGTACCCATCAATGTCCGGGTCATCGCCACCACCAACCGCAACCTCCAGGAAGCCATCCAACAAAATCGTTTCCGGGAAGACCTGTTCTATCGTCTCAATGTGATTTCTTTTAATCTTCCGGCCCTGCGGGCCCGTCGCGGGGATATTCCCCTGCTGGCGGAGTACTTTCTGCATCGCTACGCCAAACTCTTCGGCAAGGGTGCGGTCAAGTTCACCAGCCAGGCCCTGGCGGCGCTGGAAAACGCGGAGTGGCCCGGTAACGTCCGGGAGCTGGAAAACGCCGTGGCCCGGGGAGTGCTGCTGTCCCAGGGGAGCCAGGTGCAGCCCCGGGATATCCTGGCCGACCCCCAGGCGGAGGTCATCGCGGCTGCCCCGGCGGCCGCGGGGGCCCGGGTGAAACTGGACAAACCCGTGACTTTAAGGGAAATGGAGCAGAACCTGATCTTTCAGGCGTTGGACGAAACCGCGGGCAACCGCACCCATGCCGCCAAGCTCCTGGGCATCAGCGTCCGGACCTTGCGCAATAAATTGCACGAATACCGTTCCATCCCTTTCCCTGGGGCCAACCAGAGTTCCCAGGTAGCTTAAATTTAGTTCAAAGTTCAAAGTTCAAGGTTGGGCGTAGTTGCCCATGGGATCCAGGCATAACAGATAAATTGATGAAAGGTTTATGGCAAAGCAGTCATCAACTTTGAACTTTAAAATTTGAACCTTGAACTTTTAGATGTAGCACCATCAATCCGGAGGGAATAGAAGATGGCTTGGGACAGTTTCACCGACGGGGCCATGCGCCTGTTGGAAAAATCCCTGACCTGGCGGGTGCGGCACCAGGAGATCATTGCCGGCAATATCGCCAATCTGGACACGCCCAATTATAACCGGAAGGAGATGGACTTCCAGAATATCCTGGAAAGCTACTCCCAAGGGAATCACCTGGAAATGGGCCTCGCCCAGACCAACCCGGGCCACATCAGGGGCCCGAAATTGAGTCAGGCCATGGTGCAGGAGAGCTCCGAAGAAGTGGACCTGGACCATGAGATGGTGCGCATGGCGGAAAACCAGATCTCTTACAACGCCTCGGTGCAGATGCTCATCAAAAAGCTGGATTATCTGCGGACCGTCATTGATGGAGACCGGAAATGAGCATATTTAAATCCATGGACGTGAGTGCCTCCGGGCTGACCGCGCAGCGGCAGCGCCTGGATATCATCGCCGAAAATCTGGCCAACGTCCACACCACCCGCACCACCCAGGGGGGGCCGTACCAGCGGAAATCCGTGATTTTCAGGTCCCGGCCCGCCGAAGATAATTTCGCCTCCCTCCTGAACACTCCGGAAAAAGTGGAGGTGTCCCACGTCGTGCAGAACTCCGAAGGCATGAGGCCGGAGCATGATCCCGGACACCCGGACGCAGACGAGAAGGGCATGGTCCAATATCCCAACGTCAACCCGGTGTCGGAAATGGTCCATCTCATGCTGGCATCCCGGGCCTATGAAGCCAACGTGGCGGTCCTCAGGGCCGGCAAGTCCATGGCCAACAAGGCCCTGGATATCGGCCGCTAAAAGACGGTTTTCAGTTTTCGGTTTTCGGTAAGAAGAAAGGGTTAGGGTAATCAGAGATGAAAATTGGGGCGACCGATCCTAACTGGGTTAATTTCCTGGAGGGCCAGGGGCCGAAAGGCCCGGGGAATGGCAAAGAATTCGGCAACCTGCTGAGCGAAATGGTGCAGGAAGTCAACAAAATGCAGCAGGAGAGCAATAAAAAGATCGAGGGTTCCCTGCTGGGCCAGGAGGACCTGCATGAAGCCATGCTCTCTTTGGAAAAGGGCAGCCTGGGCCTCAAGCTCCTGCTCCAGGTGCGCAACAAGATGATCCAGGCCTATGAAGAGTTGAGCCGCATGCCTCTTTAAGTATTAGTATCCCCGACGGCCTTCCGGGCCGGGGGGCAAAGCTTCACCGAGCAGTCGGCATCTTAGTTTATTGCGGGGGAATGGATGGATGCATTGAGACGGTTCCTTCTGGATCTGACCCAGCGGTATCAGGCCCTGCCTGCGGTGCAGCGGCTGGTGGTGACCGCGGCCCTGGTCGCCGGGGTCCTGGCCCTGGTCTTTTGGGGATACTTGGGCGGCAGTTCGGAATACGGGGTCTTATTCTCCAACCTGGCCCAGGATGACGCGGCGGCGATTACCAGTAAGCTCAAAGGCAAGAAAATCCCCTATAAATTGGACGCGGGGGGCGGCACCATCATGGTGCCCAAGTCCGACGTCTATGAGATGCGGCTTTATCTGGCGGGCGAAGGCGTTCCCAAAGGCGGGGGAGTGGGTTTTGAGCTGTTCGACCGCCAGGGGCTGGGAACCACGGATTTTGTCCAGCGCCTCAATTACCAGCGGGCCTTGCAGGGGGAGTTGGCCCGCACCATCTCCGGCATTCCGGAAGTGATGGAGGCCCGGGTGCACATCGTCACCCCCAAGGAATCCCTCTTTGTGGATGACCAGAAAAAGGCCTCCGCGGCCGTGGCCGTGAAGCTGCGGCAGGGCCGCGCCTTAAGCCCGGCCCAGATCGACGGCATCGTCAACCTGGTGTCTTCGGCCGTGCCGGAACTCCACGCCGGCCAGGTGACGGTGGTGGACTTAAACGGCCGCATCCTCAGCAAGCCCCAGGATACCCTGACTCCCGGCGGTTTATCCACCACGCAGATGACCTTCCAGCGACAGGTTGAAGAGAGTCTGGAGCGGAAGGTGCAGTCCCTCTTCGATCAGGTCCTGGGCCCCAGAAAGTCCATCGTCCGGGTCTCTGCGGACCTGGATTTTCAAAAGATCGACACCAAGGAAGAAATATTTTCTCCCAATAAGGATCACGTCCGGAGCGAACAAAAGACCACGGAGCGCAGCAGCAAAGGAGAAGCCGGCGGCAGTCCGGATGCCCGCTTTGAAATGGGCAAAGGCACCATCACCCCGCCGCCTCCGGGGAAAGGGCCTCCGCCCCTGACCGCGCCCACCACCCCGCCTCCTGCGGCCAGCAGCGGCACGGAGCGCCAGAGCGAGGTCCGCAATTTTGAAATCAATCGGACCATGCGCCAGATAATCGACCAGCCGGGCAAGATCAAGCGGGTGTCGGTGGCCGTGGTGGTGGACGGCGTTTATAAAGGCAAGGCCAACACCTTCAGTCCCAGGCCCGCGGAAGAAATGCGGCAATTCACCAACCTGGCCAAAAAGGCCATGGGCTTCGCGGTGGAGCGGGGCGATCAGTTTGAGATTTCCTGCGCGCCTCTGGCCCTCCAGACCCCTGAGGGAGTAATGGCCGCGGGCTCCCCGGGAAGCTGGAAAGATACGGTGATGGAGTCGCTGAAGATCGGCGTCTTGGTCCTCATCGCCCTGGCCGCGCTGATGTTCCTGCTGCGCAGAAAGCCGGTTGCCGCGAAACGGCCCCTGCAATTGGAAGGACCGGCTGGGGCTCCGGGCGCGGCTGCCGCTTATGAGAGACAGATGGCGGCCCTGGCCCCGGGGGAAGAGCTGGCCTTGCCGCCGGGACATCCTTTGACCTTGCCGCCGCCGCCGACGCTGCCGGACGAAGTGGACGGCAAGGCGAGGATCGTCCAATTGATCAATACCTATCCGGACCGGGCGGTGGAGGTTCTGCGCCTGTGGCTGCATGAAAAATAGAAGCTTTGGCAGGATTCTAGAGTTTTAGAGCAAAGAAAAGGGGAATAAATGGCCATCAAATCGGAAAGATTAGGCGGCGCAGAGAAGGCGGCATTGCTGCTTCTCAGTCTAGGGGAAGGAAACGCCGGGGAAATCCTGAAACGCCTGGACGATAAGGAAGTCCAGGTTTTGGGCCAGAGGATTTCCCGCCTGGAAGTGGTGTCCACCAAACAACTGGCCAACATCCTGGATGAATTCCATAAGATGATGGAGGCGCCGGAAGCCCTGGTGGTGCGGGGGGATCAGTTCTTCAAAAACACCATCTCCAAGACCATGGATATGAAGCGCCAGCTGGATCTGATCGAGAGCCTGGACCTGGACACCAGCCCCGAGTTCTTCCAAAAGATCAAGAAATTGGATTCCCGCACCCTGGCCAGCTATATGCGCAATGAGCATCCCCAGACCGTGGCCCTGGTCCTGGCACACCTGGAGCGGCCCCAGGCCGGCGCGGTGCTGGCACAATTTCCGGAAAAACTGCAAATGGAAGTGGTGCGTAGAATCGCCAATTTGGACCAGGTCTCCCCGGCGATCATCGAGGAGATCGATACCGCGCTGCGGGACGAAATCTCCCTGGTGGAGGAAGTGGGCGGCCGGGCCATTGGCGGCGCCCAGTCGGTGGCGGAAATCCTCAACCAGATGGAACGCGCGGTGGAGAATAATATTCTGAAGCGTCTGGAGGAAGAGGATTACGAATCCCTGGCCGAAGACATCCGCCGCTACATGTTTACTTTTGAGGACCTGCTGGGGGTGGAAGACCGGGGGGTTATGGCCCTGCTGAAGGAAGTCAACACCCAGGAACTGGCCCTGGCCCTCAAGGCTGCATCCGAGGACCTGAGGGAGAAGTTTTTCCGGAATATGTCCTCCAGGGCCGCGGAGATGCTCCGGGAGGAACTGGAGATCATGGGGCCGGCCCGGCTCCGGGACGTGGAAGCCGCGCAGCAAAAAATCATTCAAATCGCCAAGCGCCTGGAAGGCGAAGGCCAATTGGTGCTGGCCGGCAAAGGCAGCGAAGATGTCTTTATCTAAAGACCCCCCCATGGCAATCGAGGTGGAGGAGTTCGCCTTCCCGGGATTTGATGCCGATGGGCCGCAGGAGCGGGTCACGGAGTTCCTCTTTCAGCCCTTTGATTACCGGGAGGCAGGACTGGAACCCACGCCGGAGGAGTTGGAAGAAGCCAAAGGGATCGTGGGGGAAGCCAGGAAAAAGGCCCAGCACATTGAAAGGCAGGCCTACGAGGACGGCTTCCAGCAGGGGCAAAAAGACGGCAGGGAAGTGGGGGAGCGGAGTCTGGATCAGCAGGTGCAGCAGTTCCGGGGACTGGTGGCCGCCATGGCCCGGGAAAAAGAAGAACTTTTCCGGCAGCGGGAAAAGGAACTGCTGGAGCTGGTGCTCCTCATCGGCCGCAAGATCGTGGTCCGGGAGTTGAAGCTGCAGCCGGAGGCAATTTCCGAAATCGTGGCCGGTGGTTTTGCGGTTCTGGCCGAATCGGAAAATATCAGGCTGCGCCTCAATCCCCAGGATCACGAAATTCTCCATTGGGCCTCTCGGGAAACCTGGCCTCCGGGAGTGGAGCTGGTGGCGGACGGCACCATCAGCCCCGGCGGGTTCGTGATGGAAACGGCCAACGGCGATATCGACGGCGCCTTGAAGAGCCGGTGGGCCGCGGTGGCCAAAGTGGTGCAGGAAGCGATGCAGGCGGAAAATGGACGCAGCGAAAGCGATTGATTGGGAGAGCCTGCGGAGAAATCTCCAGGAAGCGGACCCCTATTCCCTGACCGGCCGGGTCCAGGAAATGGTGGGCCTGGTGATTTCCAGCCGGGGGCCCCAGAGCGCGGTGGGGGGGGTCTGCCGGGTAGAGCTGCCGCCGCCCCGGCGTCCCATCCTGGCGGAAGTGGTGGGATTCCGCAGCCGGGAAGTGCTCCTGATGCCTTACGCCGAGGTGCACGGCATCCGGCCCCAGTCCCGGGTGGTGCTCACCGACCGCCAGGCCGCGGTGCCCGTGGGCGCGGGGCTGTTGGGCCGGGTAATCGACGGCTTGGGAAAACCCCTGGACGGCCGGGGACCGATAGCCTCCCAGGCACATTACCCTTTATACAGCACCCCCCTGAACCCCTGTGAGCGCAAGACCATTGCCCAGCCCGTGGACGTGGGCATCCGGGCCATCAACGGTTTGCTCACCCTGGGAAAAGGGCAGCGTATCGGCATTTTTGCGGGCTCCGGGGTGGGGAAAAGCACGCTCATGGGCATGATCGCCCGCCACACCAAATCGGACATCAGCGTCATCGGGCTCATCGGCGAACGGGGCCGGGAGGTCAAGGATTTCATTGAAAAGGACCTGGGTCCCGAGGGCCTGGCCCGCTCCTGCGTGGTGGCCGCCACCTCCGACAGCCCGCCGTTGGTGCGCCTCAGGGGCGCCTACCTGGCCACCGCCATTGCTGAATATTTTCGCGACCAGGGCCATGACGTCATCCTCATGCTGGATTCCATTACCAGATTCTCCATGGCGGGCCGGGAAATCGGCTTGGCCATCGGCGAGCCCCCCACGGCCCGGGGCTATACGCCTTCGGTCTTTTCGCAACTGCCCCGGTTGCTGGAGCGGGCCGGAACCTGCGGGGGCAAGGGGAGCATTACCGGCATCTACACCGTCCTGGTGGAAGGGGACGACATGCTGGAGCCCATCGCCGACGCGGTGCGGGCCATTTTGGACGGGCACATCGTCCTCTCCCGGGACCTGGCGGACAGGGGCCATTATCCCTCCATCGACGTCCTGGGAAGCATCAGCCGGCTCATGCCCCAGGTTTCCGACCCCGAGCATATCCGGAACCGGGAGAAATTGGTCAAGGTGGCGGCAAGCTACCGCAAGGCCGAAGACCTGATCAACATTAACGCCTACGTCAAGGGCTCCAATCCGGACATCGATTACGCCCTGGAAAAGAACGACGCGGTCAACCGCTACCTGCGGCAGGCCGTGGCCGAGCCGGTCTCCCTGGCCCAGGCCCAGGCGGAGCTGGCCGCCATCTTCGCCCCATGAGCCCGGTAGGCCGTTTCCGCTTCTCCCTGGAGACGGTTTTAAAGGTCCGGGGGTTGAGAGAAGAACAGGCCAAGGCGGAGGTGGCCCGGGCCCAGCAGGAACTGGAACGGAGCCGCCGGGCCTTAAAAGAGACCCTGGAGCTGCAGAGCCGGAAGATGGCCGAATTGGCGGAAGGGGACAAGGAATGGACGGCCCAGGATTTTATCATCTTCCGGGCCTATCTGGAGCATTTAAAGACCGCGGTGGTGGGATTTAAGCAGCGCATTGAGGAACAGGAAGCCGCAGTCCAGGAGAAAAAGGAAATCCTGAAAAAACGCTACCAGGAGCGACGGCTGCTGGAACAATTAAGACAGAAACACTACGCGGCCTACCGCCGGGAATTGATGAAGGACATGGAGAAAGAGACGGAAGCCATCGTTTTGGGGCGTTGGAACTTGTGAAGATCGTTTTCCGTTTTGCGTTTTTCGTATCGGATTGAGGGAATCTAAGTTTTTGGCGAGATTTTTGCATTCCATAACCGAAACTGAGGAAAATGGATTTTATTGCCGGGTTCAATCAAGCTAGAGTGAAGTTAATAGACGACTTTTTTTTCCAAAAACGAAAAACGCAAAACGAAAAACGGCAAAAGAGGAGACACCCATGGAGCGCGCCGCCACTCAAACCTGGCCCGGTTGGAACGTCCTGGCCTGCTGCCTGCTGGCCGGCCTGTTGGGGAAGATCGCGATTTCCGCGGTCTTGATGGCGCCCAAGGGGTTTGCCCCCTGGGTAGGACCGCGCGCGAGCGAAGCGGCCACTCCCGGGAAAACCGAGACCCCCGGGGAGAAGCAGGCGGCGCCCACCGTGCCCCGGGTCTTGTCCCTGCTGGAAAAGGAGCGCCAGACTCTTCGGACCCGGGAACAGGCGGTAACCGCCAAAGAAGAGCATCTCCGGGTCTTGAAGGCCGAGGTGGAGACCCGCCTCAAGGAACTGAACGCCATTCAGCAGCGGGCCATGGAGTTCCTGGAGGAAGAGAAAAGGATGCAGGGGGAGCAGAACCGGCACCTGGTGGCCACCCTGGAGGCCATGCCGCCGGATCGGGCCGGCAAGCTCCTGGAAAAGATGGACGACGAGGTGGCCGCGCAACTGCTGCGCCGGCTGAAGGGCAAAGAAGCCGGGGCCATTCTCAGTCTGCTGAATCCGGATAAGGCGGCGCGGCTGAGTCAGAAGCTGCTTAAATAATAGTTTTTAGTTTTTGGTTTTTAGTTTTTAGTTGAAATTCGGGGGCCATGGGATTTATTCCCCAGGTCCCCAAATCTTTTTCGAAACAAGGAAGCTGATTGGACCAGTCTTCCTGCACCTTCGGCCGTATCTTATCCAATAGGCTTGACCTATGATTAACAGGCTATTATTTTTTAGCCAAAACCCCGAACCCCGAACCCAGAACTAAAAACTAAAAACCAAAAACTAAAATCTGTCTTTAAAGGGGGAGCCCATGACCACACCCGCCACCACCCGGCACGCCGTTATCCTGTTTCATTTCGCGGACCGCATCAAGGCCGAACTCCTCATGGCCTCTCGCCTTTTAAGAGCGGTATTGGCGCTGCCTCCGGAAGAGCGTCCGGGAGGGGGGAAGGTCTTTTTGGAATACCTCAAGGGCCTGGAACAGGAAATCAACCTGGGCTCCACGCAGATTCACGACCCGGAAATGGTGCGGGTGAAGACGGTGCTCACCGGTCTCCTGGGCATGGCCGACGCCGGCATGTATAAGGACATACAGGAACACCTCACCTGGATGGTCACGGTGATGACAACCTATGCCCAGCGGGGGCTGGAGTTTTTGATGAAAGAGAAGGTGATGTAGGGGCAGGGGGTAGGGATTAGGGGCCAGTAGTCAGTGATCAGTTTTTGCTGATTACCGGCCACAGATCACTTTCTTCTAAATCCTCAGTATTCCGCTTGGATGATGGGGAATCTCTCTTTTTTCCTTAACTTGAAATCGCAAAGAAATTTCTTGACAATAATAGACGACCGGTCTATTAATATCTCAAGAGATACGCGGTTAAGGATATGGTTAAGGAAGACACCAAACAGAAGATCATCGAGGTCGGCGCGCAAATCATCCACCAGAAGGGATTTCATCATACCGGTATCCAGGAGGTGATCAAGGCCGCCGGCATTCCCAAGGGGTCCTTTTATTTCTATTTTGCCAGCAAGGAAGATTTCGGGATCGAGGTAATTGATTATTTTAGGAATAAACACCGGGAGATAGTGACGCCCATCGTCAGCGACACTTCCCTTTCCCCGGTTAAACGCCTGGAAAGACTTTTTGACTGGTATATCAATCGCTTTATAGAAATGGATTACACCTGCGGCTGCCCCATCGGCAACCTGTCCCAGGAAATGGGTGATCTCAGTTCGGCTTTCCGTAATAAGCTGAAGGAATCCTTTGATGGGATGGTGCAGGTGATCGTGGGGTTGCTGCAAGAGGGGAAAGAGACGGGGGAAGTCCCCCGGGACCTGGACCTGGAGGAGGCCGCCAACTTTATCGTCTCCGGCTGGCACGGGGCCTTGATCCGCATGAAGATCGTCAAAAATACGGAGCCTCTGGAAAACCATAAACGCTTCATCCTGCACACCTTGTTGAGGCAGGCGGATTAAGCCCAGGGATTCAGAAAATTATGGGGATTAATATTTCACGAAGGATAATAGACCGGTCTAATATCATCAATACTTAATCCAAACTTATGGAGGTGCGTTATGAAAATCATCGCGGTCTTGGGTAGTCCCCAACCCCGGGGGAATACCGCCGGTTTGGCCCGGGCCTTTCTGACCGCAGCCCGGGAACAGGGGGCCGAAGTGCAGGAATATCTGGTCAACCAGATGAACTTTAAGGGCTGCCAGGGTTGCCGCGTCTGCAAGACCAAAGAAGATGCCTGCATCCTGGAGGACGATCTGACCCCGATTCTGAACGCCGTCAAAGAGGCCGATATTCTGGTGCTGGCTTCGCCGGTCTATTTCGGCGACCTCAGCGGCCAGTTGAAATGTTTCTTCGACCGGACCTTTTCCTACTTAAACCCGGATTTCAGCAGTCGCCTGCCTGGAGGCAAACACGCGGTGCTGGTCCTGGCGCAGGGCAATCCGGACCCGGGTCAATTTGCCGATATCTTCCCCCGCTACGAGCGTTGGCTGAAGTTATACGGCTTCGAAACGGTCCATCTGCTGCGGGCCGTGGGAGTGCGGGAGCCCGGCGACATCGCCGGGCAACCGGATTTACTGAGCCAGGCCGCGGCCCTGGCCAGGAACCTGGCTGCAGCCTAACAAGTTGTTGAAAAAATATCTTCCAAAGGAGGAGAAGAAATGTTCATCCTGGATCATGTGAAACCTGAAGAGGCCACCGGGAAGGTGGCCGAGGCCTATGCCTTTGTTCCCCCGGGTGTGCCGGTGCCCGAGCCTTTGCTGATGATGAGCGTCAGCCCGGACCTCATCCACCTCTGGACCCAAAACATTATCCGGTATTTCCGGAATCATGACCGGCTGGACATGGGGCTGATGGCCGCAATTCGCTATCTGCTGTCGTGCGAGAACAGATATGATGCCTGCATCAACTTTAACGCCGGCCTTCTCCAGCAGGCCGGGGGCATGTCCGAGGCGGAGCTGGCAAACATGAGAGCCAATCCGGAAAAAGCCCCCCTGGAGGAATCACAAAAGGAAATGCTGCTTTTCGTTCTGAAAGCCGTTAAAACTCCGGAAAAGGTAACCAGGGCGGATGTGGAAAAATTGCATGAGTTCGGCTGGAGGGACCTTGATATCTTCGACGCCACTTTTATCGGCGCGTTCATGAAGGCCGTCAGTATCCTGGGGAAGGCCTTTACCGCCTGATTTTTATTCTCACGCAAAGACGCCAAGGCGCAAAGGCGCAAGAATTTGAAATAATAAATACTTTGCGCCTTGGCGTCTTTGCGGCTTTGCGTGAGGTAACCTAAAAAATCAGCAAGGATACTAGCGCGGCCCCGGCGATGACCCAGAGGAGGTTGATCTTCAGGCCGATGAGGGCCGCGGCGCCGGCCAGCATAATCCCCAAAGTCTTCCCGTCAATGATCGCGGCCCGGCCCATCTGCCAGAGCACCAGGACCAGGAAGCCGACGAGCGCGGCCAGGATGCCCCGGATCGCCTGGCGCATCCATTTAGCCTCCTTAATGGCTTGGTAAAAGGGCGTCAGAAAAATGATCATCAGGGTGGGGGGCAGAAAGACGAAGACAGTGCTCACCAGCGCGCCCGGCAGTCCCTTGATGCAGAAACCCGCGAACGCGGCCAGGATCAGCAAAGGCCCGGGGGTGGCATAGCTTAGGAGAATGCCGTCGAGAAACTGGCGCAGGGTGAGCCAGCCGAAATGGTCCACCACCTCCCATTGGAGGATGGGGATCATGACATAGCCGCCGCCGAAGCTGACGACCCCGATCTTGAGGAAAATCAGGGCCATTTGCCCCATGACCCGGTCCAGGTGGAACAGGCCGATAACGAAAGCGGCAATGGAGAGCAACGACAGGGAGACTTGCAGCAGGATCGATCCCGGCGGGGGCCTCCTTTCCCGGGCTGTTTTCCGGGGCTCCCGCTCAGGGTCAAACTTTGCCCCTAATAATAGCCTGCCTAGGGCTGCAGCCAGAAAGACCAGGAGATAATTGGCCTGGAGAGAGAGCGCCGACAAGGCCAGGCAGGCGATGCCCCAATCCAGCCAATGGCGGCCCGCGGCCCGGCCCAGGTTCCACAAGGTCTGCAACACCAGGGCGATGACTGCCGCGGCCAACCCCCGGGATACCGTCTGTACCCAGGGGAGGTTGCCGTATTTAAAGTACAGGAAAGACAGGCCCAGCATGAGGAGGAACCCGGGCAAGATAAACGCTCCGGCTGCGGCCAGCGCGCCTTTAACCCCTCGGAGCCGCCGGCCCAGGTACGCGGCCAGTTGCACCACCGTGGCCCCGGGCAGCATCTGGCACAAGGCCAGGCCGTCCAGAAATTCCCCCTGGCTGAGCCATTTTTTCTGGTCCACCACCCGCTTCCGGATGGGTTCGATCATGGCCAGGCCGCCGAACGCGGTGGTTCCCAGGTGGAGGAAGGTAAGGAAGATGTCGCGGGTCGTGGGCATCGGCGCAGGGGCCAGTGGTCAGGGGTCAGTTTTAGCTATCAGCTTTCAGCGGTCAGCTTTCAGCTTTTTTTCTGGTTCCCAAGCTGCGCTCGGGAACCGGCTTGGAGGCAAACCTTGGCTTTGCGGATTAGGAGTTGATCAGCCGCCGGAACGTATTGGTGGCACAGGCTTTCCAGCCTGTGCGAAAAACACTTTAAGGGCAGGGGAACGAGGGGACGAGATTCTTCACTCCGCTGCGCCCCGTTCCGAATGACAAATTGTTTCTTTAAGCTGATAGCTGATAGCTGACAGCTTGTTTCTTTAAAGCTGAAAGCTGACAGCTTATTCAATCAAGCGATAGACCTCGATAATGGGAAGTCCGTGCTTCTCCGCCATCTCCTTGCAGGCCTCGTATTCCGGCAGGACGCGGCGGTGGCCGCCGTATTCCATGACTTTGACCCGGAGGGGGCCGTAGGGGGTGTTGATGGTCTCCTGGCGGCGGCGGGCGGCGATGCGCTCCATTTCCTGGACCCGGACCCCCAGGGTGGTGGAATCGAGGAAGAGGCGCTCCAGCAAGCCTTCCCGGGCCGCAAGCGGCGCGATGACCGTAAGGCGCACTCCCGGGCGGTTTTTCTTCATCTGGATGGGGGCCAGGGACACGTCCAGGGCCCCGGCGGCGAAGAGCGCGGCCATCAGTGGCTCATACAACTCCGGGTTCATATCGTCGATGTGGGTCTCAAGAACCAGCACCCGCTCTTTGAGGGCCGGGGCTGCGGTCAGAGGCTCCCCCAGGTAGACCCGCAGCAAATTGGGGTGTCCCGGCAGGTCCCGGGAGCCCGCGCCGTAGCCCACTTTTTGTAACCGCAGGCGGGGGCAGAGTTCGCTTTCGGCCTCCAGGGCCTGGAGGATCGCCGCGCCGGTGGGAGTCACCAGTTCGCCGGGAATATCGGTACCGTAAACGGAGAGGCCCCGGAGCAGTTCCAGGGCCGCGGGCGCGGGGTTGGGGAGACGCCCGTGGGCCGCGAAGATCATGCCCCAACCCATGGGCAGGGGGCTGCAAAAGACCCGGGTGATCCCCAGTTTTTCCACGCCGTAGGCCACGCCCACCACGTCCGCCAGGGTGTCCAAGGCCCCCAGTTCGTGGAAATGCACTTCCTCCAGAGGCTGGCCGTGGATGCGGGCCTCCACCTCTCCCAGGAGGCGGAACATCTTCAGGCTGAGGTCTTTTACCCGGGAGCTGAGAGAAGCGGCGGAAATAAGGTCCCGGATGTCCCGGTAGGTCCGGTGGGGCTGGTGGTGGGGGCCGGTGATCTTCACCAGCACCCCGCTTAGGTGCTCCTTGGTGACCCGCTGGACTTCAAAGCGCACTTCCTCCAGGCCGAGGAGATTGGCGACTTCCTCCAGGTCGGCGACTTCCAGGCCCAGGTCGATTAAGGCCCCCAGGGTCATATCGCCGCTGATGCCCGAGAAACAATCGAAAAAGGCCCAGCGTTCAGACGGATTTGGGTTCGACAAAGAGCTCCACCTCCTTCACGGCCCGGGAGTCGGCCTGGCGCACGGTGAACCGGAGATTCCGGAATTGCAGGCGATCGCCGGGGCGGGGTAGGTCCCCCAGTTGGTCGATGAGAAACCCGGCCAGGGTTTCGTAATCCCCAGGGGGGAGGTCCAGGTGCAGGGCTTCATTGAGGGTTCCGATTTCCATGCGCGCGGCGATGAGGTAATGTCCTTCCTCCAGCTTTCTGAAAGGCGCGACTTCCTGGTCGAATTCATCGGCGATTTCCCCCACGATCTCTTCCAGCAGGTCTTCGATGGTGACGATGCCCACCGCGCCGCCGTATTCATCCACCACCGCGGCCAGATGCACAGCCTGGCGCTGCATCTCCGCCAGCAGCCGGTCGATTTTTTTCAGCTCCGGCACATACTTCAAAGGCCGCAGGTAAGCCCGGACGGAGCGCTCCGGGGTTTCTTCGCCCAGGAGATCAAAGGCGTGGAGCACGCCGATGAGGTTGTCGATGCGGCGGTGGTACACCGGCAGCCGGGAAAAGCGGGAGGTGCGGAATTCCTCCAGGGCCTGGGCCACGGTCAGGGTGTCGGGCACGGCCGCGACCCGGACCAGGGGCACCATCACCTCTTTCACGGTGCGCAGGCTGAAGTGCAAAATCCGGTGGATGATGCGCCGTTCCGGGGTTTCCAGGTCCACTTCCGGGCCGCTTTTTTTCACCACCAGGTGCAGATCTTCCCGGCTGATAAAGGGCACCTGGCTGGGGTGGCGGGAGCCGGTGAGAAAGAGGAGGGCCCGACTTAAGCCCGCAAAGATGAGGGTTACGGGGTAAAGGAGCTTAGACACCGCCCAAAGAAATGGGGCCAGGCGTTGGGCCAGAGAGTCGGCCAACTGGCGGCCGATGGATTTGGGCGTGATTTCCGCCAGGATCAGGATCAGGGGCGGCAGCATCACGGCTGCCACCAATTCCCCGGCCCTATCCCCCAAGGCTTCGATCAAAAACGCGGTGACCAGGATGCTGTTGCTGATTTCGGCCAGATTGGAGCCCAGGAGAGTGCTGGCTACCAGGCGTTCAGGGGCATTCAGCAGCTTCAAGGCCAACGCCGCGCCTCGATTGCCCTGGTCCGCCCGCTCGTGCAAGCGGTGGCGGTTGGCGGAAATCAAGGCGATCTCGGAACCCGAGAAAAAGGCCTCCAGCAGGAGAAAGGGAATGAAGATGAGAAACAGGCCGATGATCATGGCTGCCGCCGCCGGACCTCCAGCTCCAGGATCCGGGTGCCCTTCCTTTTAATCACCTTGAAGCGCAGGTCCTGATAAGAGACCCGATCGCCCTCCGCGGGCAGCTCTCCGAAAAGATTGAGGACAAAGCCGCCGATGGTATCGAATTCAGACGCGGGCAGCTCCACTCCCAGGGTTGCGTTGAAATCCGCGAGGGACATAGAGGACTTGACCCGCCAGACGCCGGGAGCGACTTCTTCCAAAAACTTCTCTTCCACCTTGAACTCCTGGGCGATCTCTCCGAAGAGCTCCTCCAGGATGTCTTCCACCGTCACCAGGCCCACCAGGGTCCCGTATTCGTCCACCACCAGGGCCAGGCGCAGATGCCGGGCCTGCAACTCGGTCAGCAGGTCAAAGGCGTGTTTGTTTTCCGGCACGTAGTAGGCCGGATGCAGCAGGTTGTCGATGATCGAGGCGCAGGCCGTGCCGGGGCAATGGTCCAGAAGCACCTTGGCATGGAGAATGCCCAGGATCTCGCCGGGCCGGTCCCGGTAAACGGGAATCCGGGAGAACCGGGAGCGTTTCACGGCCTGGATCATCTCGTCGATGGGCATATCATGCGGGAGGGAAAAGATTTCGGGCCGGGGGACCATGATCTGGGCCACCCGTACCTCCCCGAAGTTCAGGAGGTTCTGGATAAAATCCCGCTCCAGGGCCTCGATCATGCCGCCCTGGTGGCTTTCTTCCACCATGCGGGCAAAGTCGTCCTGGTGCACCGCGGGCACTTCCAGATCGGCCCGGAACCCCAGGGTGGCCAGAATGCCGCGGCTGACCTGGAGGAGGAGGATGCGCACCGGGGTAAAAATGACCATGATCACCCGCACGAAAGGGGCCACCAGAGGCGCAAACCGGGCCGGGTAGGTCAGGGCCACGGATTTGGGAATGATCTCTCCCAAGAGCAGCAGGATGGGGGACATGGCCAGGAGCGCCACCCATTTGCCCTTGTCGCCCCAGATGCTCAAGGCCAGGGAAGTGGCCAGGACCGAGGCCAGGATGGTGACCACCTCCACCCCCAGGAGCAGGGTGATCAAGAGTTTCTGGGACTGCCCCAGGAGGGACTCCACCAGCGCGCCCCGGGCTTTGCCCCGCTCCTTGAGGCGCAGGCGGTCCAGGGGGGTGAGGGCGAAGAGAGACGTCTCAGCCGCGGCGAAGAGGATGTACAGGGCCAGCAGGCCGCCCAGGGCCAGCCAGCGGGGGAGATGGTCGATTTCCATGAGCGGTATTATTAAAGAACCAGGTTAAGGTCTCCAAATATCTTCAATTTCCTGCATCTGGCCGATGGTGAAGCACAGCGCCTTGATCACCTTGATGATATTTTCCTTTTCATCCAGGGAAAGTTCCCGGCCTTTTCGGGATTTCAGGTATTTGTCCAACACCTGGTAGCCGCCGATGTGAAAATTCCAGACGTCTTCAGGCACAGGCGCGAAATATTGTTCGTTATTGAAATAAAGCCTTTGTTGGGGGGCGGCGTAAACTGGTTTTTCCACCTGGTCGCTGCCTTTGGTGATCTCCACCTTCAGGGTGGCGGGGATGTCTTGCAGCAAATGGGCCTGTGCCAGTTGCCAACCGAGGGCCGACAGTTTTTCAAAGGTTTCCCGGTCATCAGTGAAGGGAATGCGGGGAAAGTCGATTTTCAGAAATTCGGCATATTTTTGCCTATAAGTAGGGCTGTGCAGCACGGCGTAAATATAGCCCAGAATTTCTTCAGGCTCGTAATGATGGCCGTATTTCTGATCGATGAAGGCGCGGAACTTCGGAGAAAAGTTTTCCCGGCGCGCGTTGTAGGGAGCTTGAAGTTCCTGGGCGAAAAGGTGGTTGTTGGGGTTTTTGTTCGGTTCTTTGTCTCTGGGGGTGTTGTATATATAGAGGGGGAAGAGATAGCTAATGTCGTAACGAGAAACCGCTTTGTGAGTAATAATATGATCGGTTGCTAAGATAGACCATTCATCTTTGGTTAGCCTAGTTGTGATTATTGCAATATTGCTTTCCTTATTAAACATGTTGCTCATGATCTGCTTGACAGTACGCCAAACTATGGAATCATCATAGAGAATGTAACGCATGTCGAAAGGCCTGTATGTTACAGGCAATATTTTATTACCGATATTATTATCATTATATTTTTGAAAATTATCCCACGCTTTCAAGATATCCCATCCTGTTTTTTCCCTTACTGAAAACAGTTTATAAAGTTCTTTGCTTCGCTCGCTGTCTCGAAAACTTATAAAGCGTTTTAATAAGGGTTGTTTTTCATAATCCACTACAAATTCATCATGTGCTGTTGTCATGCCAACGCCATTAATCGGAAAAATATCAGTAATTTTCAAGCCTTTATCGTAAGCGGTACGCTGAGATTCATCCTGGGGAATAAACAGATAAAAAGGGCTTTCGGGCTGTATTTTTTCCCAAGGAGAAGTATCAAACTCCATCTCCATACAAGCGCGATATTTGGCCTGCCGTTTGCCCCAAAGATCGGCATGGAAAACCTGCCGTTCCAACCCCGGCTGCCGCACCATGAGGGAGATGCACACGCCCTGCTCGATATCGAAGACGTTTTTGTCCTCGCCGCCGTCCGGGGCTTTTTCTTTTTTCTTGGTGTTGCCATGCAAATCAAGGACGTAAATCTGGTTGAAGGTCTGCATCAAACTTTGGCGCATGCCCCGGAAGGTGGGATTGTCCAGAAAGGAATGATTGGTGATGATGCCCACCACGCCTTCCTCCACCTGGTCCATCTTCCATTGGGCAAAACGGATGAATTTGACGTAATCGTCTTGCAGCCACTTGGGATTTTTTTCTCCCAAGGGTTGGCCGTCAACCCGTTTATAAGACTCAATCAGCCCGCCGATGAAGGTGGAAACCCTCTTTTTTTGAAATTTGCCGTTGTTTAATGGCAATAAGGTCTCCCGGTAACTCGGATTCAGGGAATGGCCGGAATAAGGGGGATTGCCGGTAATTACCAGAATGGGCTTGTTTTTGATGTCTTGGGCCAGTTCCACTTCTTTGGACAGCGCCGGCAGCAGCCAGTTTTTCTGGGGTTCGATGGGCTCCAGGGTGTTGGTGAGATAAATTTGCAGTCTTTCCTTGGACTTCATCCGGAAGCCAAGATCGTGGAGATACTGGGACAGCTTCAGATGGGCGATGGTGTAAGGAGCAATCAGGTATTCGAAGCCGTACAGATTTTTCAGGGCGTGCTCGGAAATCAGTTGATCCCGCATCCCCTCCGGCACGATCTCCAGAATTTGCTGCAACACCTCCAAAAGGAAGGTGCCGGTGCCGGTGGCGAAGTCCAGGACGGTGACCCGCCGGCGGTCGGCAAACCCATCCCGGATGCCAAAGGTGCTTTTCAAGATGTCGTTGATCGCCCGCACGATAAAATTCACCACGGGCGGGGGGGTGTAATAGACGCCCCGGCCCTTGCGCATGTGCCGGTCATAAGCCTTCAAGAAATCTTCATAGAAATAGACATAGGGGTCTTTGGCAAACAAGAGCCGTTCTTCCTCGGTCTGCCCCCAAAGGCGGCGCTGGCGTTTGCTGAAGGCCAAATCCTCCTGGAGCGCGGCCAGGTCCAGGTTATTCATAATGCTCAGGATTTCTTCCACCAGCCACTTGATGTGGCGGTACTCCTCCCGGTCCAGTTCCTCCAGGAAATCCACCAGTTCGCGGATGAGTTCGAAATTCGCGGGAATGAACCGCTTGGCGTTGTTAAGCGTGATGGGGTCGCCGTTGCCGCTGTTCAGGCGCGCCAGAAACAGGCCGTAACCCAGCATCTGGGCGAAGGCGTCGGCAAAGCCCGGGATATCCAGTTCATGGAAAACGTCTTTCCGGAAAATTCCGAAGAGGCCGAAGAGTTTGCCTTCCTGGTGTTCCCGCTCCTGCCTGATTAATTCCTCCGTGAGAAATTCCCGCAACGCCTGGCAACGCAGCGCCAGGCGCAAGGCCAAATCCTTGGCCGTGCCAATGCCCTTGGGAATAGTAAATAAAAAAGCTGAGATTAACGCCTCAACCTTTCTTACCTTTTCATTATCAAGGCGCGCCTTGGGATAACCCACATCGCTGGGATAGGCAAGGGTTTCCCGCTTGACGATCTCTCCATCCTTCAACCAGATCCATTCCAGGTAATTGGTCAGGATCAGATTGCCGGACAAGCGGTTGTATTTGAGGATTTGGTCGGACTTCAGGAATTGGTCGAGATTTTCCCCGATTTTCTTGTTTTCCAGATAGCCGAGGATGCATTCGTCCCGGGTCTTGAATTTGAAATCAGGGGCGCCTTTGCCGGTCTTGTCCCGGGCCGGTTCGTGAATGACCTTGATTTTCTCTCCTGCCAGGGCTTTCAGGAGATTATCCAGGGCCGGGCGCAGGGTGTGCTCGGTGGCCTCCTGGACCTCGAGCTTTTTAATCTCCTCAAAATAGGCTTTGAAGTCTTTGATCATACTGTCCAAGAACTTTCACTGCTGCCTTATCAGGGGACATCCTACAACCGGTAAGCAAAGCTCATTTTTAGTAAGACTCACACCGTCACTGGCGGCGACGGAGCTAAACCCTTTCTCGGGGGCCGGGCCTTGCCGGGTTTGGCGAAGGGAGGCTGCACCATGGCTTCGGCCAGCACTTCGTCCATGCTGGTGACCGGCACGAATTTGAGGCGGCGCTTGATGTTCTTGGGGATCTCCACCAGGTCCTTCTGGTTGGCTTCCGGGATGATCACCTTTTTGATGCGGGCCCGCAAGGCCGCGATGGCCTTTTCCTTCAGGCCGCCGATGGGCAGGACCTTGCCCCGCAGGGTGACCTCCCCGGTCATGGCCACGTCCCGGCGCACCGGAATCTGGGTGAGCGCGGAGATGAGCGCGGTGGCCATGGTCACCCCCGCGGAGGGGCCGTCCTTGGGGGTCGCGCCCGCGGGCACGTGGA
>Ga0233425_10001628_pt1 | contig 49060 bp, 50 predicted proteins | sample Watercolumn_Towu_2_FD_181712 | JGI IMG/M metagenome (GOLD analysis project Ga0233425, IMG submission 181712) | Freshwater microbial communities from Lake Towuti, South Sulawesi, Indonesia - Watercolumn_Towuti2014_140_MG | ecosystem: Environmental > Aquatic > Freshwater > Lake | place...
CAACCCCGCCCTGATCGAGCAGCAGCTCCGCGCCTTCGCGCAGGAAGCGCGCCTGCCGTGCCGCGTGCACGGCAAGGACGTGCTGCCGCTCGCGGGCGAATACGTGGGTGACGTCGTACGCGCCGGCGTCGCGCGCTACCTCGCCGCGACCGGCGGCAGCATGGGCGGCGTCGCGTCGCGTCGGCTTGCGGCGGCGGAGTCCGAGCGCTCCCGCGCCCGCTCGGCGCTCAACCGGCCGGTCCCCGCGCGGCCGCCGGGGTTCTGCACCGGCTGTCCGGAGCGACCGGTGTTCACCGCCTTGAAGCTCATCGAGCGCGAGCGCGGCGCGCTGCACATCTCCTGCGACATCGGCTGCAACACGTTCTCGACGCAGCCGCCGTTCAACATGGGCAACACGGTGATGGGCTACGGCCTCAGCCTCGCCAGCGGTGGCGCGGTCGGCCCGGCGCTGGGACGGCCGGCCTTCGCCGTGATGGGCGACGGCGGCTTCTGGCACAATGGCTTGTTGACCGGCGCGGTCAATGCGCACTGGAACGGCCACGACAGCGTGCTGGTGGTGATGGAAAACGGCTACGCCTCGGCCACCGGGCAGCAGCACCTGCCGTCCACCGGCACGACGCCGTGGGGCCGGCGCATCCGGCTCACCATCGAAGGCGCGCTGCGCGGCATGGGCGTGCGCTGGATCCGCCGCGTGAACGCCTATGACGTGCGCCGCACCCTCGCCACCCTGCGCGCGGCGCTCGACGCGAAGGCCAAAGGCCTGCGCGTGGTGATCTCGGACCGCGAATGCATGCTGGCGCGCCAGCGGCGCGAGCGCCCGGCGGTCGAGGCGCGTGAGCGCGCGGGCAAGGTTTCGACGCGCGCGCGCTTCGGCGTCGACGCCGAGGTCTGTGTGGGGGACCATTCCTGCATGCGGCTCAACGGCTGCCCCTCGCTGACGTTGAAGCCCGCGGACGATCCGTTGAAGCAAGCGCCGACCGCCCACGTGGACCGCAGTTGCATCGCGTGCGGCCTGTGCGGCGAGGTGGTGCGCGCCACGGCGCTGTGCCCGTCGTTCTACAAGGCGCGGCGGATCGTCAACGCGGGTCCGTGGCGGCGCTGGTCGGCGCGGCTCGCGCAGCGCCTGTTGGCGCGGATGGGGGCGTGACGATGGCCGCGGATCGGCCGGTGACGGTTCTCATCGGCGCGCTCGGCGGCCAGGGCGGCGGCGTGCTGGCGGAATGGCTGGCCGAGGCGGCGCACCTCGCGGGTTACCCGGCGCAGGCGACATCGACCCCCGGCGTGGCGCAGCGCACCGGCGCGACCACGTACTATTTCGAGCTGTTTCCCGAGCGCGCGCCGGCGGGCGAGCCCGCCTTCTCGCTGTTCCCGTGCGCGGACGACGTGGACCTCGTGGCGGCCTTGGAGCCGATGGAGGCGGCGCGGGCGCTGGACCTGGGATTCGTCACCGCGCGGACCACCGTCGTGACCGCGCGCGAGCGCGTCTATGCGATCGGCGAGAAGGTGGTGGCGGGCGACGGCACCGTCGACGCCGGCGGCGCGATCGACGCGCTTGCGCGCGCGGCCAAGAGCGCGATCGCGCTGGACATGGGGAAGCTCGCGGCCGCGGCCGGCAGCCGCGTCAACGCGGTGATGTTCGGCGCCATCGCGGGCAGCGGCGTACTGCCGCTCTCCGCCGAGGAGTGCCGCCAGGCGATCGTCCGGTCGGGTGTCGACGTGAAGACGAACCTGGCTGGGTTCGCGGCCGGGCTTGCCGCGGCGGCGGCGCCGCCTGCGCCGCCGCCACCCGCGCCCCCGGCTGCGCTGGACGAGGCTCCGGCGGCGTTCCGCGCGGAAGTCGACGGTTTGCCGGCGGAATTGCATCCGCTCGCGGGCCATGCCGTGGCGCAGCTCGCAGACTATCAGGACGCGCGCTATGCCGCCCTGTTCCTGAAGCGGCTGCGGGCGCTGGCCGACGCGGACCGCGCGGCAGGCGGCGCGGCGCGCGGCTTCGCCCTGTCGCAGGACGCGGCGCGGCGCCTGGCCGCCTGGATGCGGTTCGAGGACGTCATCCGCGTCGCCGAGCTGAAGACGCGGCCCGGGCGCCTGGCGCGCATCCGCGCCGAGGTGGACGCGCGCGCGGACGAGCCGGTGCACGTCGCCGATTTCCTGAGCCCGCGCCGCGAAGAGATCGTCGGCCTGCTGCCGCCCGCGATCGCCCGGTTGCTGGCGCGATCCGGAACCGGCAAGGCGGGCCGCGGTCTGGCACTGCGCTTCCCCACCGGCACGCCGCTCGGATTCGCCGTGCTGAAGGCGGTTGCCAAGATGAAGGCGTGGCGCCCGCGCAGCGCGCGGTACGCGCACGAGCAAGTCCTGATCGATTCCTGGCTCGGCGCCGTGGCCGCGGCCGCGGGCGCCGGCGACTACACGCTGGCCTGCCGCGTGGCGGAGCTCGCGGCCTGGGCGCGCGGATACGGCGACGTGCGCGCGGCCGGCGACGCGCGGCTCACCGTCCTGTTCGACGGTTTCGCGGCACGGCTCGCGGCCGATCGCGAGAGGCTCGCGGCCGACGTGGCGCAGGCCCTGCACGATGCGCGCAACGATCCGGACGGCTATTGCCGGCCGGCATAGGGGAGATAGCGATGCAAGCGCAACCGCCGACCGGCGCCGAGCGGGCATCGCCTGCGCCTGGCGTCTTCATGCGCGACCCCGCCGCGGAAACCATGCCGCGGCCCGCTTTGGCGGCGCTGCAACTCGATCGCTTGAAACGGACCGTGGCGCACGCCTACGCCAACGTGCCGCACTACCGGCGGGCGTTCGACAAGGCCGGCGTCGCGCCGGACGGCATCGCGAGTCTCGCCGATGTCGCGCGCCTGCCGTTCACCACCAAAGCGGAGCTGCGCGACAACTACCCCTTCGGCATGTTCGCGGTGCCGCGCCAGCGCCTGGCGCGGCTGCACGCCTCGTCGGGCACCACGGGAAAGCCGACGGTCGTCGGCTACACGCTCAAGGACGTGGAAACCTGGGCCGAGCTGATGGCGCGCTCGATGGCGTGCGCGGGCGCGCGCCCGGGCGACGTGGTGCACAACGCCTACGGCTACGGGCTGTTCACCGGCGGCCTGGGCGCGCATTACGGCGGCGAGCGGCTGGGCTGCACCGTGGTGCCGATGTCCGGCGGCAACACGGAACGGCAGATCGTGCTGCTGAAGGACTTCCAGGCCGACATCCTGTGCGCCACGCCGTCCTACGCGCTGAACCTGGCCGAGGTCGCAGAGCGCGAGGGGGCGGACCTGCGCGGCGGACGCCTGCGCGTGGGGATTTTCGGTGCCGAGCCGTGGAGCGAGGCGATGCGCCGGCAGCTCGACGCGCGGCTGGGCCTGAAGGCGGTCGACATCTACGGATTGTCCGAAATCCTGGGGCCGGGCGTGGCCAGCGAATGCGTGGAGGGGCGCGACGGCCTGCACGGCTGGGAGGACCATTTCCTGTTCGAGGTGATCGACGCCGAGACCGGCCGGCCGCTGCCCGCCGGCCAGGCCGGCGAGCTGGTCATCACCACGCTGACCAAGGAAGCCCTGCCGATGATCCGCTATCGCACGCGCGACATCACGCGGCTGACCGACGCGCCATGCGTGTGCGGGCGCACGCACCGGCGCATCCTGCGCATCACCGGGCGCAACGACGACATGCTGATCATCCGCGGCGTGAACGTGTACCCCTCGCAGGTCGAGGCGGTGCTGGTAGGTCTTGCCGGCATCGAGCCGCACTACCAGCTCGTGGTCGAGCGCAAGGGCGCGATGGACACGCTGACGGTCGAGGTCGAGGCCGCCGCCGGGGCCGCGGGCGAGGTCGACCGCGCGCGCACCGCCCGCGCCGTCCAGCACCACATCAAGTCGATGATCGGCGTGTCGTGCGAGGTATCGGTCAAGCCGCCGGGCGAGGTGCCGCGCTCGCAAGGCAAAGCGGTGCGCGTGCGCGACCTGCGCAAGAAGCCGACATGAAGTCGATCCTGCGCCTGACCGTGAACGGCCGCCCGCGCGAGGACGCGGCGGCCGACAACCTGTCGCTGCTCGACTACCTGCGCGAGACGGCGGGATTGACCGGCACGAAAAGCGGCTGTGACGGTGGGGAATGCGGGGCGTGCACGGTGCTGGTGGACGGTATGCCCGCGCTCGCCTGCATCACGCTCGCGCGGCGCTGCGCCGGCCGGCACGTGGAGACAATCGAAGGGCTCGGCGCCGGCGGCATGTCCGCGCTGCAGCGCGCGTTCCACGAGCGCCTGGGAACGCAGTGCGGCTTCTGCACGCCGGGCATGATCATGGCGGCCGAGGCGCTGCTGCGGCGGAACGCGCACCCCAGCGACGACGAGATTCGCGCCGCGCTCTCGGGCAATCTGTGCCGGTGCACCGGCTACGTGAAGATCGTCGAGTCGGTGCGGCAGGCGGCGGCAACGCGATGAGCGTGACCGGAGCAATCGGCCAGCGGCTTCCGCTGATCGACGGCGCGGAGAAGGTCACCGGCTGCGCGCTCTACACCGCCGACCTGCGCGAGCCCGGGGCGCTTGCGGGCCTGGTGTTCCGCAGTCCTTACGCCCATGCCGAAATCGTGGAGGTCGATACGACCGAGGCGCGCGCGCTGTCGGGCGTCGCGGCCGTGGTCACGGGTGCGGACTGCGACAAGCCCTATGGCGTGTTGCCGATCGCCATGGAGGAATTTCCCCTCGCGCGCGGGCGCGTGCGCTACCGCGGCGAGCCGGTGGCGGCGGTGGCCGCGGCGGACGAAGCGACGGCGCGGCGCGCGCTGGGTCTCATCCGCTTGAAGGTGCGCGAGCTGCCGGCCTGCTTCACCGCGGCCGAGGCGCGCGCGCCCGGCGCGCCGGCGCTGCATGCCCATTGCCCGGGCAACGTGCATCGCGAGGTGCACGACCAGTTCGGCGACGTGGCGGCCGGTTTCGCCGCCGCCCTGGTGCGGGAAAAGACCTACCGCCTGGCGGAGGTGACGCACGCGCACATCGAGCCGCACGCGGCGCTCGCGTCCTGGAGCGCGGAGCGGGGCGAACTGACGCTGTGGTCGGTCACCCAGGTGCCATACTACGTGCATCTGATGCTGGCGCGCTGCCTGGGCATCGAGGAAAGCCGCATCCGCGTGATCAAGCCCTTCGTCGGCGGCGGCTTCGGCGCGCGGACCGAGACGCTGAACTTCGAGCTGATCGCGGGCCTGCTGGCGCGCGCCGCCGGCGGCACGGTGCGGCTGGTCCTGACGCGGGAGGAAACCGCGCTCACGCACCGCGGGCGGCCCGAAACCGACGTGAAGCTGAAACTGGGCATGGCGCGCGACGGCCGGCTGACCGCGGCCGAATGCCAGGTCGTGCAGCGCGGCGGCGCCTATGCCGGCTACGGCGTCGTCACCATCCTCTACGCCGGGGCGCTCATCCACGCGCTCTACGACGTTCCCGCCGTCAAGTATGACGGCTATCGCGTGTACACGAATACGCCGCCCTGCGGCGCGATGCGCGGGCACGGCTCGGTCAACACGCGCTATGCATTCGAGTGTCTGATGGACGAGATGGCCGCCCAGCTGGGCCTCGACCCCTTCGCGGTGCGCCGCGCCAACCTGCTGCGGGTCCCGTGCACCACGCCCAACGGGCTCAGGGTCAATTCCTACGGCCTGCCGGAATGCCTCGACCGGGTCGAGCGCGCCAGCGGCTGGGGCGAGCGTCGCGGCCGGCTGCCGGCAGGGCGCGGTCTAGGCATGGCATGCTCGCACTACGTCAGCGGCGCGGCCAAGCCGATCCACTGGACCGGGGAGCCGCACGCCGTGGTGCACCTGAAGCTCGATTTCGACGGCGCCGTCACGTTGCTGACCGGCGCGGCCGAGATCGGGCAGGGGTCCTCGACCGTGCTGGCCCAGGTGGCGGCGGAGGCGCTGGGCGTGCCGGCCGGGTTCGTTCGCGTGATCGCCGCGGATAGCGCGCTGACGCCCAAGGACAACGGCGCGTACTCCTCGCGCGTGACGTTCATGGTGGGCAACGCCGCCGCGGACGCGGCGCGCAAGCTCGGCGCGATCCTGAAACAGGCCGCGGCGGCGAAGCTCGACGCCGACCCCGCGCAGATCGAATGCGCGGGCGGCATGTTCCGCATCGCGGGCGGGCAGCACGCGGGAATCGAGTTCCGCGACGTCGCCAAGGCGGCGCTGGCCGGCCGCGGCGCGATCGCCGTGTCGGGCAGCTTCACCGTGCCGCGCGAGTACCAGGGCGGCGAGCATCGCGGCGCCGCGGTCGGCGCCAGCATGGCCTACAGCTACGCCGCCCAGGCGGTGGAGGTGAGCGTCGATGCGGACACCGGCGCGGTCCGCGTGGAGAAGGTCTGGGTGGCGCACGATTGCGGGCGCGCGCTCAACCCGCTGGCGGTCGAGGGCCAGGTGCAGGGTGCGGTGTGGATGGGCATGGGCCAGGCGCTGGGCGAGGAAACGCGATACGAAGGCGGGCTGCCGCTGCATGCCAACATGCTCGACTACCGCGTGCCGTCGATCGTCGAGTCGCCGCCGATCGACGTCGCGATCGTGGAATGCGCCGATCCCAATGGGCCGTTCGGCGCCAAGGAAGCGAGCGAAGGCGCGCTCGCGGGGTTCCTGCCCGCCTTCGCCAATGCGGTCGCCGACGCCATCGGCGTGCGCTTCGTCGAACTGCCGATCACGCCCGACAAGGTACTCGAGGCGCTCGCGCGCCGGAAGCGCGAGCGGCGCCTCGCGGCGGCGAAGGGGGCGGCGTGATGCCCGGCTTTCCCGACTTCGCTGTGGTGGCGCCTGGCACGGTCGCGGATGCGGTCGCGGCGCGGCGCGCGCATTGCTCCTCGCGCTATCTCGCCGGCGGCAGCGACGTCCTGACCGCGATGCGCCGCGGCCTGGCCGACGTCGAGGTGCTGATCGACCTCGGCGGAATCGACGAGCTGCGCGGCATCGGCGAGCGCGACGGCGCGCTGTGGCTTGGCGCCGGCGCCACGCTGGCGCAGATCGAGATCGACCCGCTGGTGCTGCGCCACGCCCCGGTTCTGGCGGCGGCGGCGCGCGGCGTGGCGGGGCCCGCGCACCGCTCGGTCGCCACGCTGGCCGGCAATCTCTGCCTCGACACCCGCTGCGTGTTCTACAACCAGAGCGAATGGTGGCGCGCCGCCAACGACCACTGCCTGAAGCTGAAGGGGACGGTGTGCCGCGTCGCACCCACTGGCGAGCGGTGCCACGCCGCCTACAGCGGCGACCTGGCGCCGGCGCTGCTCGCGCTCGGCGCGTCCGTGACGGTCGCGGGCGCCGTGGGGCGGCGCGAGTTGCCCCTGACGGAGCTCTATCGCGAGGACGGACGGGCGCCCCTGACGCTCGCGGCCGAGGATCTGATCGTCGCGGTCCGGGTTCCGCGCGCGCCGGGAACGCGGGCGGACTACACCAAGGCGCGGGTGCGCGGCGCGATCGATTTTCCGCTCGCCGGCGTCGCCGTGGCCCTGCGGCGCGGGGGCGAAATCCTCGCGGCGCTGCGCGTGGCGCTGACCGGCACGAATTCCCGTCCTTTCGTCCTGACGGGGACCGACGCGCTGCTGGGCCGCGCGCCCGACGACGCGGCGCTGCAGGAGCTCGACAAGCTGGTGCAGAAGCAGGTGTCGCCGATGCGGACCACGCTGGCGCCCGCGCATTATCGCCGGCGCGTCGCTGCGGCGCTCGCCTGCCGCCTGACGCGCGCGCTGTTCGCGTCCGCGCAGGGCTGAGCCGAAGCAGGGAGAAGCGCATGTTCCGCTTGCAGGTGCCGCGCCGGTTGCATGAAGAGCACGTGCGGGCCTCCGCCATGCTGGCGCGCCTGCAGGCGTTCCTCGCCCGCCAGGGACCTTCGCGCGCGCCTGCACCGGGCGACGCGGCGTTCGCCGCGTTGGCGCGCGATCTCGCCGCCGCGGTTTCGGGCGAGATCGCGGGCCATTTCCGGTTCGAGGAAGACGAGCTGTTCCCCGCGCTCGCGGCCCGGGGCGAGGCCGATATCGGCGCCCTGCTGGCCGAGGAGCACGAGGTGATCCTGCCGCTTGCCCGCCGCGCGGTCGAGCTGGCGCGGGCGCTTGCAATGGCGGCCGGAAGCTGGCCCGATTTCCACCGCTGCGGCACGGAGCTGGTCGAACGCCTGACCGCGCATATCGAGAAGGAAGAGCTGGCGCTGGTGCCGCTGGCCGACGAACTGCTCGACGAGGAATCCGACGCGCGCCTCGCCGAGGCCTATGCGGCGCTCGGCTGAGCCGACCCGAGTGTGGAGCGACGAGCGATGAGCGAACCCAAAGTACCCTCGAACTTGTCCGCCGCGGGAATTCGCCCGCTGGCCGCCGGCGACCTGGCGCGCGTGGTCGCGATCGACCGCGCGATCACCGGACGCCGGCGCGACGGCTTCTACGAGCGGCGCATGGCCGCGATGTCGAAGCACCCGGGCGAGCTGGTGGGCTTCGGCCACGCTGCGGGCGGGCGGCTCAGCGGCTTCGTGCTGGCGTCGATCCTCGACGGCGAGTTCGACGGCCGATTTCCCGTGGCGATGCTCGACGCGATCGGCGTCGCGCCCGAGGCGCGCGGCCGCGGCATCGGCCGCGCCCTGCTGGCGGCGCTCGACGCGGAACTCGCCCGGCGCGGCGTGCGCGAGCTGCGCAGCGAGGCGCCGTGGACGTCGGCGGCCCTGCTGCGTCTGTTCGCCGGCGCAGGCTTCGCCTTGGCGCCGCGCGCGATCCTGGAACGGCCGACGCAGGGCGGCGACCCCCAGTGGGAAAGACATCGGCGATGAACCCGCAGACCAGACGCAGGCGCGCAGACACCGCCAGCGGCGAGCTCGATTTCAGCAGCGCCGAAAGCGACGACTTCGAAGCGCTGTCGCGCGACGTCGTTCCGGTGCGCTCAATGACCGCGGCGGACATCCCGGAGATGATTGCGATCGACCGCCGCATCACGCGGCGCGACCGGAGCGCGTATTTCCGGCGCAAGGCGGCGGAGGCGCTGGAGGAATCCGGCGTGCGTGTGTCGCTGGTGGCCGAGCTCGACGGACGCATCGCCGGCTTCGTCATGGCCCGGGTGGATTTCGGCGAGTTCGGCCGCACCGAGCCCGAGGGCGTGATCGACACCATCGCGGTCGACCCGGCCGATGCCCATAGCGGGATCGGCAGCGCGCTGATCTCGCAGCTCATGGCCAACCTGGCCTCGCTGCGCGTGGAACGCGCACGTACCGAGCTCGCCTGGGACAATTTCGGCCTGATGAGCTTCCTCAGGCGCGCCGGGTTCGCACCCTCGCAGCGCCTGTCGTTCGCGCGTCCGGTGGTTGCGGGGCCTGCGAAGCGCTAAGCGTGCAGGCTCTGGTACTTGGCGAGAAGCTCTTCGCGCGACTCGCGGAAGTCGGGATGATCCTCGATGCAGTTGGCCGGGCACACCAGCCGGCACTGCGGCTCGTCCTCCGCGCCCACGCACTCGGTGCAGCGCAGCGGGTCGATGGTGTAGATCGGCATGCCGGCCGCGATCGCCTCGTTCGGGCACACGGGCTTGCACGCATCGCAGCTCGTGCAAGTATCGGTGATCCTGAGCGCCATGGCAACCCTCCGTGAGGCCCGCTGCGGCCGGCGCTAGGCCGCCACCGCTTCCAGCCGGGCGAGCTTTGCGTGGCGGAACGCGCCCCACAGCGCTGCGCCGATGGCCCCGGCGTAGATCGAATCGGGATGGCTTTCCACGCGCACGTTGACCTTCTCGCGCTCCATCGACTCGCGCATCGCCGCCACCAGCCCGTCGTCCAGCGCCAAGCCGCCGGTCAACAGCACCGTGCCGTCGATCCCGCCGATGGTCTTCAGAAGCTTCGCCAGCCGGTCGGCCATCGACAAGTGGATGCCCTTCAGGATGTTGGGCGCGGAGATGCCGCGCGACACCATGTTGATGACGTCGGTCTCGGCCAGCACCGCGCAAATCCCGCTCACCCGCTCGGGGTTGTCGGCCTGGCGCGACAGCTTGCCGATCTCGTCCTGCCCGATGCCGAGGTAGCGCGCGATGTTCTCCAGGAACTGGCCCGAGCCCGAAGCGCACTGGCTGGTCATCTTGTAGCCCAGCACCTTGCCGCGCGGGTCGATGCGGATGGCGCGTCCGTGGAGCGCGCCTACATCGAGCACCGCGCGCGCCTCGGGTTGCAGGTGCACCGCGCCGCGCGCATGCGTGGTCATGGAATAGAAGTGGCCGGTGTGGAACTCCAGGCTTTCGCCTTCGCCCGTGGTCGCGACGTAGTCGACCGCCTCGCGCCGGACGCCGGCTTCCGCCAACACCTGTTCGAACGCCTGCTCCGCGAGCTTGAGCGGATCGCGTTGGCGCACGCGGTCGGTGCGCCGGGCCAGCCATTTCGGGCCCTCGCCGGCCACCTCGAACAGCACCGTCTTGATCGCTCCGGTGCCGACGTCGATTCCCGCGGTGATCGTCATGACGCTGTCCCTCAGGTTTCCGCGCCGCGCCGCGCGAACGCGGCCGCCCCCAGCGCGCCGGTATAGATGGAGTCGGGGTTGATGTTGATGGTGCGCTCGCCGTAGTTCTCGTTGATCAGCTTTTTCAGCTCCCGCACCGCCGCTTCGTTCTTGGCCACGCCCCCGGTGAAGGTGAACTGGTCGCGCACGCCGCCCGAGCGCGACAGGATCGACATGGCGCGCAGGATGATCGCCCGGTGCAGCCCCGCCATGATGTCCTCGCGCTTCTCGCCCAGCGCCAAGCGGTCGCGCAGCTCCGCCCCGGCGAACACCGTGCAGGTGGAGTTGATGCGCACCGAGCGCGTCGCCTTCATCGCCATCGGCCCAAGCTCGTGCAGGCCAATGTTCATCTCGTCGGCGATATAGCCAAGGTACCGTCCGCAGCCGGCTGCGCAGCGGTCGTTCATCTGGAAGTTTTCGACGATGCCCTGTGGGTCCACCTGGATCGCCTTGGTGTCCTGCCCGCCGATGTCGAGCACGGTGCGCGTGGCGGGATACATCATGTGCGCGCCCAGGCCGTGGCACAGGATCTCCGAGCGGATGTGCTCCTTGGAGAAGGGCAGGGTCACGCGTCCGTAGCCAGTGCCGACGACGTAGGTTTCCTCGAGCGTCAGGTCGAGGGCGCCCCTGACCGCGCGGCCGATCTCCGCAGCGCGGCTGCCGTCGAACGCACGGGCGGCGAGTACGCGATCGAGCGCGCGCATGACCTTTTCGGAGATCGCGTCGGCGGGTGGCCGGTTTTCCACGGCGATGATCGCGCGGTCGTACACATTGAGCAGCGTGTCGTAACCGAGCCCGCTCTCGCGCCCGACCGGCTCGGCCACGGCCATGAAGCGCGAGCCGGCGATGTCGCGGAAAAAGTCCGACTTACGCTTCGCCCCGGGCGCGAACAGGGCTGGCGCCTCGGCCGCGAGCTGCCGGAAAATCCGCTCCAGCGCCTCGGTGAGCGCGCGTTCCCTATCGGCATAGCGGCCGCCGGAGACGCCTGCGATGCAGGTGCGCTCGAGGTCGCCGAGCTGCTCCAGGAACTGCTCGAGCCGGAACGCGCGTTCGAGTTCGCCGAGGAAGCCGTCGGGGCCGGCCGCCGCGGTTTGCGGCGCGCCGAGCGCGCGGCGGAACAGGGTGAAGCGCGCGTCGATCATCGCCTCGTGCTTGGCGACGCGGCTGGCGGTATCGTAGTTGGAGCGCGAATTGGTGATGCCGCGGCCCAGCACGCCGCCGCTCTCGTCCATCACGACCGCCTTGGTCGTGGTGGAGCCGAGGTCGATGCCGATGAAGCTGCGCATGGCCACCTGCCCAGTCAGTGGGCCGGCTGCGCCGCGGACGGTCCCGCGGGCGCCCCCGCGGCTCCGCGGCGCTTCTGCTCGATCATCTGCAGATAGCTTTCCAGCCGGTTCTTGACGTTGGCCGGCGAGAAATAGCGCGGATCCACCAGGTCCGTCTCGATGAACGCGGCGGGCTTGCCGGTGCGCCGCTCGATCTCGCGCAGCACCAGAAGCTGCCCGGCCGAGAAGCTGTTGCAGCTCTTGATCGAGTTGATCAGCAAGCCGTCGGCCTCGTACTCGTCGACGTACTTCTCGATCATGTCGATGCGGCCGGGCAGGTTGCGATTGGTGTAGCAGCCCAGACAGTACTCCGCGAGCGACTCGAGCGGACGAGCGGGATCGTGCCGGAAGCCCAGGTCGTAAGTACCGCCGACCTTGGTATAGGTGCTGGCGACCACCACGGCGCCCTCGTCGTAGAACATCTTCCAAAAGTCGCGGAAACTCGTGTAGTTGGGCGGGCCCTCGATCACCAGCCGGTACTTCTCCTTGGACATGTCGCCTTCGGGCGTCACCGGGCCCTCGCCGCGGTCGATCCGTCCCTGCACTTCCCGGCGCAGCAGGCGATAGTACTCGGTCGCGTCGGGCGTGCCACGGAACGCGGTAAAGATCGGCCCGATGTAGTAGACGCCGCCGAAATAGGCGTCGATCGGCGACGGCTTGCGCTTGGCGCTCTCCAGCACCCAGACTAGGTCGTCCTCGGCCTTGGCCGATTCGCGCAGGTACTCGCGCAGCCGGTCGATGTCGAACTTGACGCCGCTGACACGTTCGAGGGCCGGAATCACGTCGTTCTTGAGTTGCGCGACTACATAGTCGCGCATGTTGGCGGTGATCTTGCCCTCGCCCTCGTAGGGCACGTGCAGCATCACGGTTTCGCACTTGTACTGCTCGCGCAGCAGCTCGAACCACTTCATGAACGTGAAGCAGCCGGTATAGGACAGCAGCAGGACGTCGGGCGCGGGAATCGGCCGGCCGTCGGGCCCGACATTGCCCTTGGCCAGCATGCCGAGGTCGGCCTTCACGTAGGTGCACACGTCCTCGGACTGGCCGCGCTTCTCTGCTTCCATGATGAGCTGCCCGCTCTTCTTGCGCAGGCCATTCTGGATCGCGTTGATCTCAGGCAGGTTGTTCACCAGGTCGAAGCACATGATCAGTTCGTTGAGGTTACCCGGCACGAAGGTCGAAGCCACCTTGCGGCCCCGCTCCCGTGCGGTCGCGAGCCTGTCGTAGTTTCCCGCGATCATGTCCTTCTGTTTCACCATCGACGGCTCTTTGATCGCCTCCCGAAGGGAGGGTGCCTTTTTCACGGGGTTGACGCTCGTGGTCATGCCTCGCTCCATAGCTTGATGGAATCGGCGAATGTGCCGGCCTGTTCGCGGATCGGCTGCATCTGGCCCGAGTTCTCGGCATACTTGAACGCGATGAACGGCACGTTGTGCCGGTTGAGCACGTTCTGCAGCATCGGGCGCTCCAGCAGCGCCGGGTCGCAGAAGCTCGGCGCCATGAAGATCACGCCCTCCGCGCGGTTCCTGCGCACCGACTCCACTAGGTACATCCCCTTGCGGGCGAGATCGGGTTCGTACTTGGCCGAGGTGCTGCACGAGTCGTGCAGATAGGCGGCGGCCAGGCTTCGGATTGGGTCGCCGTCGGCGCGCACGTCCGACACCTCCCAGCGGTTCACCAGCATGAAGTCGTCGTCGACGATGTAGCAGCCCGCGAGCTCCATCGACTTGATCAGGTTGAGTGGCGGCTGCTCGCAGAACGCGCCGGTGACCACCACGCGGGTGTTGTCGCGCCGCGGGCGTTGCTCGGCGCGCGCGGCGGCGAGGTACTCCGCCAGGAGGCGCGAATGCTCTTCGACCGGAAGGACCATTCCGGCGCGCATCAGGAGGTAGACTTCGGATGACGGTACCTTCCACGGCTCGGCCGCGCGGAACGCGTAGACCTCGCGCACCAGGCGGCGGTTCTCGTTGTAGGCGGCGATCGAGGCGTTGATCGCGGCGTTGGTCACGGCGCTGCCGGTCAGCTCGGCCAGGTCCTTGCGCAGCTCGGAGAGCTCATTGGCATAGAACGCGCCGCCGATGTCGTCGCGGAAGTTCTGCGGCACGTCGACGTAGCGCGACACGACGCCGGGAAACATGATCTTCCACATGCCCGACAGATTGCGGATCACGTCGCAGATGCTGGGGAACAGCATCATGTCGACGAAATCGAGCCGCTTGGTTACGCCGAGCTCGACCGTCGAGCGCGGGATGCGGCAGATGTAGCTTTGGTAATAGGCATCGCCATGGATCACCTCGAGCCGGTCGCCGCCGCCGAGCACGCCGAGGGGCAGCGCGCCGGCGGCGTGGATCAGCTCGCGCGGCACATAGAAGGGCATGTAGCCCACGACCTTGCGGCCCGGCCGCGCCGCCTTCCACGCGCGCGCGGACGCGAAGTTCAGGTCCTCGAACAGCTCGGCGCAGCGCGCGACGATCTCCGCGGTGCCGGGCATGGTCAGCGGTGCTCCCAGCGCGCCGGGCGCTTGGCGAGGAACGCCTCCAGGCCCTCGGCCGCGTCGCGCGTCGCCATCAGGCCGTCGAGATAGAGCCGCTCGAGCTCCGCGAGGCGTGCCGCAAGGCCCGCCGCAGCCTCGGCGCGTGCGGCGCGGACCGCGAAACGCAGCGAGCTGGCGCTGCGCGGCGCCAGGTGTTGGTCGAACCAAGCGACGGCCGCGGCCTCCGGGTCGTCGGCCACCGCGTCCACGAGGCCCAGCGCAATCGCTTCGTCGGCGCCCACCGTGCGGCCGGAGAACAACAGGTCGTCCGCACGCGCGCGGCCGAGGCGCAGGGGCAGCAGCGCCGTCGCCGCCGGCGCGAACACGCCGAGCGCGATCTCGGGCTGGCCGAGACGCGCGTCGCGGCCCGCGAATATGCGGCTGCCGGCGAGCGCCACCTCGAGCCCGCCGCCCAGGCATTGGCCGCGCACCGCTGCGAGCACCGGGACGGGCGCCCCGAACACGCGCAGGATCAGGGCGTGGAAACCCTTCAGCATCGCCGCGCATCGCCCGGGCAGGTGCTCCTCGACGCTGGCGCCGAAGCTGAAATGCGGACCGTCGTGGTCGATCAGGATGCCGGTCAGCGCCGGCGTATCGGCGTGGCGGGCGAGGGCCTCGTCCAGCGCGGCCGTCATCGCGGCGTCGAGCACGTTGGCCTTGGGCCGCGCCAGCCGCAGGCGCAGCAGCCGCCCGTCGCGTTCGAGCCAGGTCTTGACCGGGCCGCTCACCGCGTTTCGCCCTTGGCGCGCGGCATGATCTTGGCCATCAGCGCCGGCCCCCAGGCCTCGTCGTTGGCCAGCGCCTGGCGCAGCGCCACGAAATCGATCTCGCGGTTGTCCTTCGGCCCTTCATTGAACGCGCGGAACCCGGCCTGCGCCTCGGTCATCATGTTCAGCGCCAGCCACGCGCGCGCGTTCTCCTTGTTGCGGTTCCAGGCCTCGATCTTCGGCTTGCGCAGCTCCTCGAACGTCTTGGTCAGGCAGTCCGGGAAGGTCAGCAGCAGCTTGGCGCACAGCGCCTCGACCTTCCGGTCGAGCTGCGAGAGGTCGACGCCGCCCTTCGCCAAGAGCGCCTTGCCGGCGGCGAGGTCGGCGCCGGTCCTGGGCTCGCCGTGCACGATGCGGCCGTACTCGTCGACCCAGCGTTGGGTCTCGACCAATGGATTGGCCACGAAACGTCCGTCCACCTTGAGCGCGGGCGCGATGTCCGTGATCAGTCCCAGGCGATAGGCTTTGTGCGCCGACCACGGCTCGCACAGCGCGCCCGAGTCCATCGCGCGCTCGCAGCCGATCATTAGCGGCAGGAAGTCCGTGGCGCCGCCGATCGGGGCGGAACCGTGCTTGGGCCCGGCCTGGCCGAAGCGCGCGAGGTCCTGCGCGATCGAGAAGTCGCAGGCCATGCCGATCTCCTGGCCGCCGCCGATGCGCATGCCGTTGACGCGGCAGACCACCGGCTTGTCGCAGCCCAGGATGGCGCTGACCATGTCGTTGAACAGGCGCATGTACTGCCGGTATTCCTGCGGGTGGCCGGCGTAGTACTCGGCGTATTCCTTGGTGTTGCCGCCGGTACAGAACGCCTTGTCGCCCACGCCGGTGAACACGACCGCAACCACATCGCGTGCGGTGCTGGCCGCGCGGAACGCGAGCGTCACGCCTTTCACCATGTCCGTGGTGTAGGAGTTGAACTGCCCCGGGTTGTCGAGCCAGATCCAGGCGTTGAACAGGCCCGGGACCGCTTTGCCGTCGGGCAATAGCGCCGGACGCTTCTCATAGCGCACGCCTTCGGCGATCGGCTCGGCGAGTGTGTGGTCGACGAGCGTGCGCGCGGGACGGGTTGCGGCGGTGTTCATGGCCGGCTCCTCGGCTAGGCGTGTCCGGGCACCAGCACGACGCGGCGCTTGATGCGCCCGGCGTGCACCTCGGCGAACACGGCGTTGATCGAATCGAGGGGCCGGCGCTCGATGAAGGGCGCCAGGCGCACTTTGCCGGCGAGCACGAGGGCGAGCGCCTCGGGATAGAGCTCGGGCGGGCAGCCCCAGTTGCCGAGGCAGCGTGCGTCGTAGGCCATCAGGTTCGACAGCCTGACCTCGACCTTGTCGCGCGTGAAGCCCACGACCGACAGCGTGGCGCCGTGGTTGATGAGGCCGTACGCGGTCGTCTGGCCGGCCGCGGTGCCGGAACATTCGAAGACGAACCAGCCGAGCGCGGGCAGGCCGCGCTCTTTGGTAAAGTTCTGCAGCGCCTGCTTCAGGCCGCGCTCGTCGTGCGCGCGCGCATCGAGCGCCAGTGCTGCGCCGCCGCCGCGGATCGCCTCCAGCTTGGCGGGATCGACATCGATCGCCGCAACCGTGGCCCCGAACGCCGCGGCGATCTGCACCGCGTATCCGCCGACGCCTCCCACGCCGACCACCACGGCGAAGCTGCCCGGGGTCACGCCGGCGCGCTTGACCGCCTGATAGGGCGTCGTGACCGCGTCGGCGACCACCGACACATCGGGGAGGTCGAGGCCGCCCGCCGCCAGCATGGCGTCGTCCACCGGGCACAGGCCCCGCGCGGGAACCCGGATATGGCTCGCGAAGCCGCCGTCGATGTCGTTGCCGGGCATCTTCTGCGCGCGGCAGATCGTCGCACGCCCGGACTTGCACAGGGCGCAGACGCCGCAGGGGATGACCGCGGGCACGATCACCGCGCGCCCGCGCCACGCTTCGGCCCCCGGGCCGCATTCCAGCACCCGGCCGCTGATCTCGTGGCCCAGGGTCAGCGGCGGCGGCCGGTTGGTGCGCACGCCGTCGTAGTAGTAGCCGAGGTCGGTGTGGCACACCCCGCAGCCGGCGACCTCGACCACCACTTCGTCCGGTCCCGGTCGGCCGGGGTCGAAGGAACTGGCAACGAGCGGCGTTCTGGGCGCCGTCATCATCCAGCGTTGCGCGGACAATGCCACCTGGGCTCCCCCGGGAAAGCGTCGCGCCCCATTGACTTTCCGCGGGCGCGCGTCGATAATCAAATAAATAGGTACCACAATACCCAATTAGGGTCAAGCCCGCGTCCGGGTGCGGATTTTCGGTCCTGGGACGGGCACGAAAGGCGGCCGGAAGCCGCCCCCGGGAGAAGCCCAATGCCCGACGCGCCGCATCCCCGCCCGCTCAAGACCGTCTCCCTCGCGCTCGTGGGCAGCGGCGGGGCGGGGGTGCTGACCGCCGGCGCGATCCTGCTCGACGCGGCCGCGCGCGCGGGCCTGTACGGCCTGCTGACCCGGTCCGTGGGGCCGCAGATCAGGGGCGGCGAGGCGGCCGCGCTGCTGCGCCTGTCGCCCGGCCCCGTGGGCTGCCACGACGACCGTTTCGACCTCCTGGTCGCGCTCGACTGGCAGAACGCGGAGCGGTTCGCCGCGGAAATCCCGCTCGACTCGGGCAGCCTGGTCGTGACCGACCCGGCGGCCGGCGAGATTCCGCCAGCGCTCGCGGCCGCGGCCCCGCGCGTCGCCGCGGTCGCGATGCAGAAGATCGCGAAGGCGATCCCGCGCGGCCGGCCCAACATGGCGGCGGTGGGAGTGGCCGCTGGGCTGGCCGGCTTGCCGGAGGCCGCCGTGGCCGAGGCGATCCGCCGTGCGATCGGCGCCAAGGGCGGCGAGGCGCTGGCAGCAAGCCTCAAGGCGGCGGATGAGGGACGCGCCGCGGCGGCCGCGCTGGGCCCGCGGCTCGGCGCGAACGAAGAACCGCGGGCGTCGCGCGCCGCCCAGGGCGGACGGTGGATCATCACCGGCAACGAAGCGGCCGGGCTCGGCGCCGTGCGCGGGGGCGTGCGTTTTGCCGCCGCCTACCCGATCACCCCCGCCACCGAAATCCTCGAATGGCTCGCGCCGGCGCTGCCCAAGGTGGGCGGGACGCTGGTGCAGGCGGAGGACGAGCTCGCCTCCGTCAACATGGCGATCGGCGCCGCCTACGGCGGCACCCCGGCGCTGACCGCGACCTCCGGCCCGGGGCTGGCGCTGATGATCGAGTCGCTGGGCCTGGCCGTCGCCTCGGAAATCCCGCTCGTGGTGATCGACGTAATGCGCGGCGGGCCCTCGACCGGGATTCCGACGAAATCGGAGCAGGGCGATCTGAACATCGCGGTGTACGGGATGCACGGCGACGCGCCGCACCTGGTACTGGCGCCGACGGGCGTGGGCGACTGCCTGTTCACGACGCAGTGGGCGGTCCATCTCGCGGAAAAACTGCAGACACCCGCGATCGTCCTTTCCGACCAGTTCCTGGGCCAGGCGCGCGCGGTGATCGACCCGCCTCCGGCCTTCGCGCTCGCCGCCAGCCGTGCCGCGCCCGCGCCGGGCGAGCGCGGGGCGTACCGGCGCTACGCGGAGACGCCCTCGGGCGTATCGCCGATGGCGGTGCCCGGAATCCCGGGCTGCCAATACACCGCCGACGGCCTCGAACACGGCGAGCGCGGTACGCCCTCAAGCCGCGCCGAGGACCATCGCGCGCAGATGGAAAAGCGCCGCGCCAAGCTCGCGGACCACGACTACGGCGAAGCCTGGGCCGACATCGAAGGCGAGGGCGAAATCGCGGTCGTGACCTGGGGTTCGTGCACCGCGGCGGCGCGCGAGGCCGTCGCCCGCGTCGCCGCGTCGGGGATCGAGGCGCGGCTCGTCGCCGTCCGCCTGCTCTCGCCGGCGCAGCCCGCGCGGCTGGCCGCCGCACTCGCGGGCGTCCGGCGCGTCCTGATCGTGGAGCAAAGCCACTCCGCGCAGTTCCATCGCTATCTGCGGGCGCATACCGAACTGCCGCGGACCGTCGACGTGCTGCACCGGCCGGGGCCGCTGCCGTTCCGGCCCGTCGAGATCGCCGCGGCGCTGGCATGAAAGGGGCCTGGCCATGACCGCAAGCATCGCTGCCGCCGCGCCCGAACCGGCCGCGCCCGAAGCGCCAGCGCCGCGACCGCCCGCGGACTACAAGTCCGACATCAAGCCGGTCTGGTGCCCGGGCTGCGGCGACTATTCGGTGTTGACCTCGCTGGCCATGGCGCTGTCGGCGCTGGCGCTGCCGCCGGAGCGCGTCGCGGTGGTCTCGGGCATCGGCTGTTCCTCGCGCATGCCCGCCTACCTCAACACCTACGGCTTCCACGGCGTGCACGGGCGGGCGCTGCCGGTTGCGACCGGGATCAAGCTGTCACGGCCCGAGCTTACCGTGGTGGTCGCCGGCGGCGACGGCGACGGCTTCTCGATCGGCGGCAACCACTTCCTGCACGCGTGCCGGCGCAACGTGGATCTCGCCTATCTCGTGATGGACAACCGCGTCTACGGCATGACCAAGGGCCAGCCCTCGCCCACGACCGAGCCGGAGTGGGACAGCGACTTGGCGCCAGGCGGCACCGGCCTGCGGCCGTTCAATCCGCTGGCGATCGCCCTCGCCGCGGGGGCCAACATGGTCGCGCGCTGCTTCTCGGGCGACCCGGCGCGCACGGCGGCGGTGATCGCCGAGGCGATCCGCCATCCCGGTTTCTCGTTCGTGGAAATTCTCAGCCCCTGCGTCACGTTCCGGCCGGACGAGCGCGAGTGGCGCGACAAGGTGCGCCCGGCGCCGGTGACCGAGACCAACGACCCCGCGCGCGCCGCGCGCCGCCTCATGACCGACGACGGGTTCAACCTCGGCATTCTCTATCGCGGCGACCGCCGGCCGTACCAGCCGCGCCCTGACGCTTCGCCGGACGCGCTCGCGGCGCTGGAACACTCGTTCGCCATCTGACCTATCGAGTTCGCCCGGCTGCGCGAGGCTTTCGCCGGGCGACGGCTAATCGTCCTGCGCCGATGCCTCGAAATGCGGCGCGCCTTCCTCCGCGTACCGGCAGTGCATGCGCAACATGCCCACGTCGCTGATCCGCACCGACGCGCCCTCTACGGTCACGCCCAAATCCTGCATGCGGGCGAACACGCGCGACAGGCTCTCCGGCGAAATGCCGATGCGGTTCGCTAGAGCCGATTTGCTCACCGGCAGGGGCACGTCGGCCGGCCCGCTTATCCGGTCGGTGAGGGACAGAAGCACGGCGGCGAATCGCTGGCTGGGCGACCGGGTCTTCAGCTCGACGACGTTCTCGATCAGCCGCGACTGCCAGCGGGCAAGGGCGGCCAGCATTTTCAGCGGCAATTCGGGCTCGTGCATGAGCTGGTCGAGGAACGGCTTGCGATGGATGTGGACCAGCCGGGTTCCGGCCACGACGTCGGCGTTGATCGGGAAGAACTGCATCCCGAATATCGCGGCCTCGGCGAAGCTGAAGCCCCGCTCGATGAACGAAATGGTGGTCTGCTTTCCCTGAGGGGTCAACGCGAACAGCCGCACCCGGCCGTCGACGACGACGAAAAAGCGATCGGCAGGCTCACCCGCCGAGAACAGCAGGGTATCGCTGTCGTAGGTTTCGGCGGTCGCGTGCGCGACCAGCCCGGCGATGGCGCCGGGCTCGAGCCCGTCGAACATATGAATCGCGCGGACGACATCGAGGTCGGCCGCGGAAAGATGGCGATGGGCCGGGCCATCGGATCCTGACCAGCGTTCCATGTGGGTTCCGTCGCGGGCCGTCAGGCGACGATCTCAGTTTCGATGAATTTCCTCAACTGTTCAATATCGGCCACGACGATGTCCCCGCCGGAGGCCGTACTGACGCCGAGACCGCCAAGGCGGCGGAACGCCCGCGACAGGCTTTCCGGCGTCATACCGAGCAGGGCGGCAAGGGTACGTTTTTCGAACGGCAGGCGGGCGGAATGCGCGTCGCCGCCACGCTCCAGCAGCATGATGATGAAATGCGCCAGCCGCTGCGGCCCGGTCATCAGCTTCAAGTCCGCGATCTGCGCGATCAGCCGCTTGAGACGGGCCGACATGTAGCCGAGCATGCGAAGCTGCGCGGCAGGGCTGTGACGCAAGCAGCGCACGACGGCCGACGCGGGCAGCTCCAGCAGCACGACGCGATTCAGCGCCTGAGCTTCCAGCGGCGGCAGACGGTCCTCGAACAGCGACGCTTCGCCTATCAGGCAAGGTCCGTCGCTGATCTCGATCAGGCAGCGTCTGCCGTTCGGCAGCTTTCGAAACAGGCTTACGGTGCCTTCCAGGACCACGAACAGCGACTTGCCGCGCTGCCGCTCGCCGGCGAAAACTGTGCCCGCCAACGCCACCGCGGGGCGGGCGTCGGCCAAAAGCGCGTCGCGGTCTTTCTGGTCCAGTGCGGCAAACGGGGCGATGTGCCTCAATCGCGACAACGTCTCGGCATCCGGAGCCGCATAGATCAGGGAATCCATCGGCTGACCCAATCGACCAAATCTTTCTGCACGATACAGTCGCACAGATTGATCCAGTTGAAATTGACGTTCGTCAAGGCGAACCCTCCCGGGTCGGCCATTAATTTCCCATGGTGGGAATGGCATCCGATAGCGGTGCGCAAGTGCCAGCGGCCGGCAGGTGGCGCGGTGGTGCTGGTCACGCACGGGTTGCCGGACGAGCCCGCGTGGACCTGGTTTGCCGGGATGCCGGCGCGTTGGATGGGGCGGCAGCGCCGCCCACGGGCGACGCGGATGCCGATGCGGTCGCCGTTCCGGTGCGGCAAGGGACGCAATCCGCCGTCGGCGCCAACACGCCGGTGCCAATTGGCGATTTGACCAAGGTCAAGGCGCCGATCCGCGGCCCCTGATAGCAGCACGACGAATCCATATGACGGGAAAGTCGACGATGAAGCCGTGGCGGGCCGCCCCCTGGACGGCGATACGGAGGCAGGCATGACGCGCGGCTCCGTCTATTTCGTCGGCGCCGGTCCGGGCGACCCCGAGCTGCTGACGCTGAAGGCCGCGCGGCTGCTCGGTGAGGCGGACGTCGTGGTGTACGACCGGCTGGTCTCCCCCGAGATCCTCGAGCGCGTGCCGCGCGGCGCTGCGCGGCTCTACGTCGGCAAGATGTCGGGCTGCCATACCGTGCCGCAGGACCAGATCAACGCGCTGCTGGTCGACCTGGCGCGCGCCGGCAAGCGCGTGGTGCGGCTCAAGGGCGGCGATCCGTTCATCTTCGGACGCGGGAGCGAGGAGGCCGCGCACCTCGCGCGCATGGGCATTCGCTTCGAGGTCGTCCCGGGCGTCACCTCGGCCTCGGGGTGTGCCGCGGCGTTTCGAATCCCGTTGACGCATCGCGGCGTCGCGACGGGGGTGCGCTACGTCACCGGCCACGGCCGCAACGACGCCGATTTGGATCTCGATTGGCGTGGGCTCGCCGATCCCGACACCACGCTGGTCGTCTACATGGGCCGCGGCAACCTGCCGATCATCTGCGCGCGCCTGGTCGGGGCGGGCATGCCGCCCGGAACCCCGGCCGCCGCCATCGCCGACGGCACCACGCCGCGCCAGCGCCTGTGCCGCGCCAGCGTGGAGACTCTGGCCGAACGCGTAGCGGCCGACGGGCTGGGCTCTCCGCTACTGGTGATCATCGGCGCGGTGGTCGCGTTCGGCGAATGCCTGGCGACGACCGAGGATGAAGAGCGGCCGCGGGAGCAGCGCCATGCGCCGCGCCTCGTGGTCGCTTAGCGCTGCGCTTGCCGTGGCCATCGCGGCGTTCCCGGCGGCGGCCGAGCCCGCATCGGCGCCTTCGGCGCAGCGGCAGGCGGAACTCGCGAACCTGCTCGATCACGACTGCGGTTCCTGCCACGGATTGACGCGGCGCGGGGGGCTGGGGCCGGCGCTCACCGCGGTGGCGCTCGCCGACCGCGACGACGATTTCCTGGCCGACACGATCCTTCACGGGCGCCACGGAACGCCGATGCCGCCGTGGAACGGCGAACTGACGCGCGCCGATGTGCGCTGGCTGGTCGACCGGCTGCGCGGGAGATGAACCGATGAACCTGCGCGCGATCACCATCTGTGCCCTTGCCGCAGCGGCGGCCCTTGCGCCGCTGCGGGCCGCCGCCGCCGAAGCGCCGGACCGAATCGCGCGCGGCAGCGGGGACCTGGGCATCGTGGTGGAGCGCGCCGCCGGCCGCGTCGTGGTGGTGGAAACCAGCACGCCCTCGCGGCTATACGCGATCGACGGGCTCGGCGACCTGTCGCATGCCTCCGCCGTGTTCTCGCGCGACCAGCGCTACGCCTATCTGTTCGGCCGCGACGGGGGCCTCAGCAAGCTCGACCTATTGCGCGGGGCGCTGGTCAAGCGCGTGATCCAGGCCGGCAACAGCATCGGCGGCGCGATTTCGCAGGACGGCCGGGTGGTAGCCGTGTCGAACTACGAGCCGGGCGGCGTACGCCTGTTCGATGCCGAAACCCTGGCGCCGCTGGGGGAGATCGCGGCCACGGCCGCGGACGGCAAGCGCTCCAAGGTCGTCGGGCTGGTCGACGCGCCGGACGACCGGCTCGTGTTCGCGCTGTACGACGCCGGCGAGATCTGGAGCGCCGACATCGCCGATCCGCGCGCGCCCAAGGTGCTGCGCTACCGCGACATCGGCCGCTTGCCGTACGACGGCATGATCACCCCGGACGGGCGGCACTACGTCGCCGGCCTGTTCGGCGAGGACGGCGCGGCGCTGCTCGACCTGTGGCGGCCCGAGGCCGGCGTGCGGCGCATCCTCGGCGGCTACGGCCGCGGCGAAGAGCCGCTGCCGGTCTACAAGATGCCGCATCTCGCAGGCTGGGCGAGCGCCGGCGACCTGGGGTTCCTGCCGGCGGTCGGGCGGCATGAGGTGCTGCTGGTTTCGCTGTCCGACTGGCGCGAGATGGGCCGGATCGCGGTGCACGGCCAGCCGGTGTTCGCGGTGGCACGGCCGGACGGGCGCCAGGTTTGGGTCAACTTCGCGCATCCGAACAACGACGTGGTGCAGGTGATCGACGTGCCGACGCGGTCGGTCGCGGCCACGCTCCGGCCCGGCCGCGCGGTCCTGCACATGGAGTTCACGCCGCGCGGCGAGCGGGTGTGGCTGTCGGTGCGCGACGCCGACCGGGTGGACGTGTACGACACGCGGCGTCTCGTGCGCACCGCTAGCATTCCGGCGGAAAAGCCGAGCGGGATCTTCTTCACCGCGCGCAGCGCGCGGCTTGGCTATTGAGGCGACGATGGCGCGGCGCAAGGCATTGACCCGGCGGCTGATCGACCGCTACCAGCGCGGCCTGCCGCTGAACCCGCGCCCGTTCGCGGAGATGGCGCGCGCCTGCGGCGGCACGGAACGCGACGTGCTGGAGACGCTCGGGACCCTGGTCGCGGATGGAACATTGAGCCGCGTCGGCGCGGTGATTCCGCCGGGCGTGCTCGGCGTCAGCACCCTGGCGGCGATGGCGGTGCCGGAAGACGATCTGGAGGAGGTCGCGGCGTTGGTCGGCTCGTATCCCGAAGTCAATCACAATTACGAGCGCGAGCACGCGCTGAACCTGTGGTTCGTGGCCGCGGCGGTCGATCGCGCGCGGCTCGACGGCGTGCTCGGCGAGATCCGGCGGCGCACCGGGCTCGCGGTGGTTGAGCTGCCGCTCGAGCGCGCCTACCACATCGATTTGGGATTCCCGCCGTCATGGAACTGAGTGCGTCCGACCGCCGGTTGCTCGCGAAGGCGGCGGAAGGGCTGCCGCTGGTACCGCGGCCGTTCGCCGCGCTCGGACGCGCGGCGGGCTTGAGCGAGACCGACGCGCTCGCGCGCCTCGCCGCGCTTCAGTCCGCCGGGGCAGTCAAGCGGCTCGGTCTGATCGTGCGCCACCGGGAGCTCGGCTATCGCGCCAACGCGATGGTGGCCTGGGACATCCCCGACGGCGACGTCGATGCCGTCGGGGCGCGCATGTCCGGCTTTCCGTTCGTTACCCTGTGCTACCGGCGGCGGCGTGCGCCGCCGCAATGGCCCTACAATCTGTTCGCGATGATTCACGGCACCGAGCGCGCGGCCGTGCTGAAGCAGATCGGCGACCTGAATCGACAATTGGAATTGGAAGCCAAGCCGCAGGCCGTGCTTTTCAGCCGCCGCCGGTTCAAGCAGCGCGGCGCCCGCTACTCCGCATCGGAGGCTTCGTGGACCAGCTCGACCGCCGCATCGTGAACGCCCTGCAAGGGGGTTTTCCCATCGCCGAGCGCCCCTTCGCAGTGGCGGCGGAGCGGCTCGGCATCGCCGAGGCGGAGCTGATCGCGCGGCTTGCCCGGCTGCTTGCCGAAGGCACGCTCAGCCGCTTCGGGCCGATGTTCGATGCCGAACGGCTGGGTGGCGCGTTCTGTCTTTGCGCGATGCAGGTGCCGGAGGCCCGGCTCGAGGAAGTCGCCGCGGCGGTCAACGCCATGCCCGAGGTCGCGCACAACTACGCGCGGGCGCATGCGCTGAACATGTGGTTCGTGCTGGCAACCGAGCGGCCCGAGCGCATCGCGGCCGCGATCGGCGATATCGAGCGCGCGACCGGCCTCGAGGTTCTCGCCCTGCCGAAGGAAGCCGAATATTGCGTCGGCTTGCGGCTGGCAGCATGACCGCGCTCGGCGCCATGGATGCGACCGATCGGCGTCTGGTGCAGGCGCTCCAGGGCGGGCTTGCGCTGGTGCCGCGGCCATATCACGCCGTCGGCGACGGTCTCGGCGTTTCCGCGGGCGAAGTGATGGCGCGTCTCGAGGCGATGTTGGCGCGCGGCGCCATCCGCCGCGTCGGAGCGGTGCCGAACCACTATGCGCTCGGCTACCGCGCCAATGGCATGACCGTTTGGGACGTCGACGACGCTGCGGTCGACGCGCTGGGACGCCGCGTGGGCGCGCTCGAATTCGTCAGCCATTGCTACCGCCGGCCGCGGCACCCGCCGCTTTGGCCTTACAACCTGTTCGCCATGGTGCATGGGCATACCCGCGCTGAGGTCGAGTCGATGGCCGGGCGCATCGCGGCGCTGCTCGGCCCCGCCGCGCGCGGCCGCGACATCCTCTATTCCACGCGAATCCTGAAGAAGACCGGCCTCAGGCTGGCGGACTGAAAGGACGGGTGCACCATGTTCCGGATCACCGAGATGATGCGCGCGCTGGTCGACCCGAAACCGCTCGATTCGCCGCCGCTGCGGCCCGCGCGCCGGCCGACGGGGCCCGTGGTGATCTGGAACCTGATCCGGCGGTGCAACCTCGCCTGCAAGCATTGCTATTCGCTCTCGAGCGACCGGGATTTTCCCGGGGAGCTTTCGGGCGCGGAAGTCGCGTCGGTCATGGACGATCTCAGGGCGTTCGGCGTTCCGGCGCTGATCCTCTCGGGCGGCGAGCCGCTGTTGCGTCCCGACATTTTCGATATTTCCCGCCGCGCCAAGAGTCTCGGCTTCTACGTGGGCCTGTCTTCGAACGGCACGCTGATCGACGCGGCCATGGCCGGTCGCGTCGCCGCGGCGGGCTACGACTATGTCGGCATCAGCCTGGACGGGATCGGCGCGACGCACGACCGTTTTCGCCGGCGCCAGGGAGCGTTCGACCGCGCGCTCTCCGGCATCCGGCATTGCCGCGATCGCGGCCTCAAGGTAGGTCTGCGCTTCACCATGACCGAGGACAACTGCGCCGAGCTGCCGGCGCTGCTCGACCTGATGGAGCGGGAAGGCATCGGCAAGTTCTACCTGTCGCACCTCAATTACGCCGGCCGCGGCAACCGTAACCGCGGCGACGACACCGCCCATGACTCGGCGCGCCGCGCGATGGACCTGCTGTTCGAGCGCTGCCATGCGGCGCTGATCGAGCGACGCGAGGCCGAGTTCGTCACCGGCAACAACGACGCCGACGGCGTGTATTTCCTGCACTGGGCCGAGCGGCGTTACCCCGCCCGCGCCGGGCGCCTGCGCGCCAGGCTGGCGGCGTGGGGCGGCAACAGCTCGGGCTGCGGCGTCGCGAATATCGACAATCTGGGCAACGTCCACCCCGACACCATGTGGTGGCACTACAGCCTGGGCAACGTGCGCGAGCGGCCGTTCTCCGCGATCTGGAGCGACCCGTCCGACCCCGTCCTCCGGCGCCTGCGCGAGCGTCCGCGCGCGATCGGCGGGCGCTGCGGGGAGTGCGCCTATCTCGATATCTGCAACGGCAACACACGCGTGCGCGCGTTCCAACTCACCGGCGATCCGTGGCTGGAGGATCCCGGCTGCTACCTCAGCGACGCGGAGATCGGCCGGACCGGCGCCGGCGAGCGGCTGCGCGTGACGCCGTATTCCAAGCCGCGGCGCGGCGCCGCGGCTGCATGAGCCAAGGGGAACGGCGGATGCGCGCGGCGGCCCTTGCGGCGTTAGCTTGGATGGCGGTCTGGCCGGTTGCGACGTGGGCGCAGCAGACCGCCGACGCGCCCAAGCTGTTCACCGAGCACTGCGCGCAATGCCACGGCGCCGACCGGCTGGGCGGCACCGGGCCGGCCTTGGTCCCCGAGTCGCTGGCGCGGTTGCGGCCGGCGGAAGCCGTCGCGGTGATCAACCACGGCCGCCAGCAGACGCAGATGCCGGGCTTTGCCGATCGTCTGGGCGCGGACGAGATCGCTGCCCTTGCTGCGTACATTCGCGCACCGCTAGCCGAGACCCCGGTGTGGGGCATCGCCGAAATGCTGCGCACCCATGCGATCGCGCGTCCGGCGGATTCGCTGCCCGCGCGGCCGATTCACGGCGCCGACCCGCTCAACCTGTTCGTCGTGGTAGAAGCGGGGGACAGCCACGTCACGATTCTCGACGGCGACCGTTTCGAGCCGGTCGTGCGCTTTCCCAGCCGGTTCGCGCTGCACGGAGGGCCCAAGTTTACCCCCGACGGGCGTTTCGTGTTCTTCGCCTCGCGCGACGGATGGATCGCGAAATACGATCTGTACGCGCTCGATGTGATCGCGGAGATTCGCGCGGGATTGAACACGCGCAACATCGCGATATCGGCCGACGGCGCCACGGTCATGGTCGGGAACTATCTGCCGGGTACCGTCGTCGTTCTCTCGGCGGCCGACCTGAAGCCGATCAAGCTGATCGAGGCCGCGGACCGCGCCGGCAAGACGCGGTCGCGTATCTCCGCAGTCTACCAGGCGGCGCCGCGCAACAGCTTCATCGTGGCGCTCAAGGACATCGCCGAACTCTGGGAGATTTCGTGGCTCGCCAATCCGCCGCCGGTATTCACCGGCCTGGTGCACAATTGGGAGCAAGGCATGACGGAAGGGCTGATGGAAAAGGGCCCGTTTCCGATTCGCCGCATCGCGTTGACCCAGCCGCTCGACGATTTCTTCTTCGATTCGGCATACCGCAACGTGATCGGCTCGGCCCGCGACGGCGGCAAGGCGGTCGTGGTGAATCTCGACGTAGGCCGCGAGATCGCCGAGATCGCGATGCCCGGACTGCCGCATCTGGGATCCGGAATCACCTGGCTCCGCGAAGGACGGCCGGTCATGGCGACCCCGAACCTCAAAGAAGGCGCGGTCAGCGTGATCGATGTAAAGAGCTGGACCCTGGCCGGCCGGATTGCGACGCTGGGGCCGGGCTTCTTCCTGCGCAGCCACGAGAACACGCGCTACGCCTGGGTGGACAATGCGTTCAGCCGCGACCGCGACGCAATTCAGATCATCGACAAGGAAACCTTGGCGGTGGTGCGCACGCTCAGGCCCGAGCCGGGGCGCACCGCCTCGCACGTCGAATTCAGCCGGGACGGCCGCTACGCGCTGCTCAGCATCGCCGAGGCGGACGGCGCGCTGCTGGTGATCGACGCGGACACGCTGGAGCCGGTCAAGCGCCTGCCGATGCGCAAGCCTTCCGGAAAATATAACGTATTCAACAAGATCAGCCGGTCGGACGGCACCAGTCACTAGCCCTATGACTTGACGACGGTCAAGGCTAGGTAATCCGATTTGCCCTACCGAGGGCGCTCCGACGCAGAAGGGCGAACGCCGATGGGCCCTCCGCTGCTGCCGCTGCTGTGTGTCCTTGCCGCCGCGACGCTGGCGCCGGCGGCCGCCATGGCGCGCGCCGACATCACGCCGGACTTGCTGCGCGACGTGTTTCCCGGCGTGGTCCGTGCCGGGCCGGTCGAGGGCAATCCGCCGGCCGCGGCGGTATTCGACGAAACGAAGGCGGTCGGCTTCGTGTTCTTCAGCCGCGACGTGATCGGTTCGCTCGGCTATTCCGGTAAGCCGCTCGACGTGGCGGTCGGGATGACGCGCGAGGGTAAGATCGCGGGCGCGCGGCTGTTGCGCCACGAAGAGCCGATTCTCGTGCTGGGTATCGCGGATGCGGCGCTGCACGATTTCGTGGCCTCGCATCGCGGCCTCGACATTCGCACGCCCGTCGCCGTGCGGTCGGCCCTGCTCGGGCGGGCGGGCGTGGATACCATTGCCGGAGCCACCGTGACCGCGCTGCTGCTGCGCGAGGCGATCCTGCGCTCGTCGCGCGCCGTGGCGCGCTCGCGCGGCGTCGTCGGCGGCAAGGGCGGATCGGTGGGGCTCGATCTGGACCGTTTCGAGCCACGCAATTGGGACGCGCTGCGCGCCGAAGGCGCAGTGGCGCAGTTGCGCCTTACGGGCGCCGACGTCGCGCGCCGGCTCGGGCCCGAGTCCGAGCTGGCGCCGGATGTCCTGTTCATCGATCTCGTGGCGGCGCTGGCGACGCCCGCTGGCATCGGGCGCAACCTGCTCGGCGACGCGGCGTACAACGCGTTCGTGGGCGGCCTAGGCGAGGGCGAGCAGGCAATTCTGCTTGCCGCGAGCGGTCTCTACTCGTTCAAGGGAACCTCGTTCGTGCGCACCGGCGTATTCGACCGCGTGAGAATCGTCCAGGGCGAGGTCACGATCCATCTTGCGGCTTCCGGCCATCGGCGGGTGCGGTCGCTGGCCCCGGGCGCGCCCGAGTTCCGCGAGATCGGGCTGTTCGTGCTGCCGGCGGACAGCGGCTTCGATGCTGCGGCGCCGTGGCAAGCGGAGCTGTTGGTCGAGCGGCCGGCGGCGGCCGAGGCGCGCCCGCCGGCGGTGTTCGGCGTAGAATATCGGCTTCCCGGAAGATTTCTGCGCGCGGCGCCGGAACTGGCCGGCGACGGCCTGCCGCTGTGGGAGGAAATCTGGCGCGACCGCGCCTTCAGCGTCGCCCTGTGCGCCGCGGCGCTCGGTCTGCTGACGGTCGTTCTGGTGCTGCAAGACCGTTTCGCACGGCATCCCGTGCGGTACCGGCGGTTCCGGCTGGCGTTCCTGGCGTTCACGCTGGCATGGATCGGCTGGTATGCCCTGGCGCAGCTCTCGGTGGTCAACATCCTGACGTTCGTGCAGGCGCTTCTCAGCGGCTTTCGCTGGGACTTCTTCCTCCTGGAGCCGGTGGTTTTCCTGCTCTGGAGTTTCGTCGCCGTGGCGCTCCTGTTCTGGGGTCGCGGCGTGTTCTGCGGCTGGCTGTGTCCGTTCGGGGCGATGCAGGATCTCGCGCACCGCCTCGGCCGGTGGCTCAAGCTGCCGGCTTGGCGCCTGAACTTCGTGCTGCACGAGCGGCTCGCCGCGCTGAAATACGTGGTGTTTCTGGTGATCCTGGGCCTGTCGCTCAACTTCACACGCGAAGCGCTGGCGGTGGCCGAGATCGAGCCGTTCAAGACGGCCATCACCCTCAAGTTCATGCGGCCATGGCCGTTCACCGCCTATGCGCTCGCGCTGCTCGCGGCCGGCCTGGTGCTGGAGCGCGCGTTCTGCCGCTATCTGTGCCCACTGGGAGCCGGACTCGCGATCCCGGCGCGGCTGCGGCTGTTCGAGTGGCTGAAGCGCAAGAAGCAATGCGGGACGGAATGCCAGATCTGCGCCACACATTGTCCGGTACAGGCGATCCACCCCGACGGGCGGATCAATCCCAACGAGTGCATCCATTGCCTGAACTGTCAGCTTCTATACTACGATGTCGACGCATGTCCTCCGCTGATCGCGCGCAAGCAGCGGCGGGCGGCACGCCAGCCCCAGGCCGTGCGGCTGCCGGCCGCGGAGCCGGTCCCATGAGCGGCGCGCGGGCGTTGAGCCGGCGTCGCGCCCTGGCCGTGCTCGGGGCGGCCATGGGTCTGCCCCTGCTGCCGGAACGGGCGGCAAGCGTGCCTCTATGGCGGTGGGACGGGCATGCGCTGGGTGCGGCAGCGTCGATTTGCCTGCATCATTCCGATGGCGGCCGGGCCCGGGCATTGATAACTTCCTGCGTCGCCGAGCTGCGGCGGCTGGAGGCGGCACTGAGCCTTTACCGCGCAGACTCCGAGATCTGCCGCTTGAACCGTGACGGGCACATTCAGAATCCCTCGGGCGACATGCTCGCGACGATGCGCGCGGCCCAAACCTGGAGCGCCCGGACCGCGGGCGCGTTCGACCCCACGGTGCAGCCGCTATGGCGGCTCTATGCCGACCATTTCGCGCGGGAGCCGCATGATTCCCTGGGACCGGACGTGAAGGCGCTGGCGGCGGCGCGGGCGCGCGTGGACTGGATGTCGCTGGATGTGTCGGCGCGCCGCATCGCGTTTGCCCGGCCTGGCATGGCGGCGACGCTGAACGGCATCGCGCAGGGCTTCATCACCGACCGCATCGTCGACCGCTTGCGCGAAGGCGGCATCGAAAGCACCTTGGTCGACATGGGGGAAGCGGCGGCGATCGGGCTGCGCCCGGACGGCCGCCCGTGGTGCGCGGGGGTTCCGGATGGCCGGGGAGCCATAGCAGCGACCTTTCCCTTGAGCGACCGCGCGATCGCAACCTCGGCCGGCTTCGCCACCCGATTCGAGCCGAGCGGGCGGTTTCATCATCTGTTCGATCCCGCGACCGGCGCTTGCGCGCGTCACGTCGCCGCCGTTTCCGTGGCCGCGCCGAACGCCACGGCGGCCGACGCTCTTTCCACCGCCCTGTTCGTCACGCCGACGCCCGTGATGCCGGACCTGCTGCGCCGCGCCGCGCAGGCCGGCGCCGTCGAGGCGTTCATCCAGCTCCATGACGGGCCGCCGCTGCGCGTGGCGGCTTCGCCGGAGCCCTCGGTACACGCGAATCCACACAGCAAGGGAACCGAACCATGAAGCTTGCAGTCTCCACCTTCGCCATCCTTGCGCTCGGCACGGCCATGGCCGCCCTTCCCGCCGGGTCGGCGGCGGCGCAGTCGGCCGGCGAAAAGGCGTTCAAGAAGCACTGTGGCGCCTGCCACACCGTGGAAGCGGGCAAGAACCGCGTCGGCCCGAGCCTGCACGGCGTGTTCGGCCGGCCGGCCGGCAAGGTGGAAGGGTTCAAGTACTCGGACGCCAACTCGAAGTCCGGCGCGGTGTTCGACGACAAGTTCCTCGACACCTACCTGACGGACCCCAAGGCGGCAATGCCGGGCAACAAGATGGTGTTCGCGGGGGTGAAGAACGAGCAGGAGCGCAAGGACTTGATCGAGTACCTGAAGGCCGCGAAATAGTCCCGCCCCCGACCCGCGCTCCGCACGGCCATGGAAGGGCTGTATTTTCTCCTGGTCGGGGTGCTGCTGTACTTTGTCGCAGACCGCGTGCTCGACTATTTGGAGCAGCGCGCCGGCCGGCGCTTCGAATACCGCACGGTGGTCTTTTTCGCCTTGCTGCTCGGCCTCGCGCTCGCGGCGTTCGCGATTTTGCGACGCATTCTCTGAGGCGTAGATTGACCAAGGTCAAGGTGCGATCCGCCGTCGCCGGGTAGACATCATCTCCTGCCAATCGGGGAGGCTGCCATGTCGCCATCCGGTCCCGGCACGCCGACGCGCATTCCGTTCATGCAGCGGCTGCTCGACAATCCGTTTCTGCTGCTGTTCATCGGCGTCACCCTGCCGACGGTCTTCTACATCCTCTGGGGCGTGATGGAGTTGACCCAAATCCCCATCGCGAAGTGACGCCGGGATCCAACCGCATTCGGGAGAACGTCCGATGGCCATACATCCGCCCAAGGCCCTGATCTGGTGGGACGAGCCGGTGGAGCGCACCGAACTGGTGTGGATCACGGTCGCTTTCCTCTGGGGCCTGGTGATGTTCGGGACGATGATCGTCTGGCATTTCTACGGCAAGCAGAACCTTTCCAATGAAGCCTATCGCACCACACCCGAGGCGTTCCTCGCCCGGACCGAGGCGTTCGCGGAGAAGCACAAGGTGCGCGAGGACGGGAACTCGGGCATCCCGGTGGTCCGCCCGGCGCCCGGCGGCGACGCCTATCTGCTCGCGCGGCTCTGGCAATGGTGGCCGATCCTCGAGCTGGAGAAAGGGCAGAACTACCGCCTGCACATCTCGTCGCTCGACTGGCAGCACGGATTCTCACTGCTGCCCGCCAGCATCAACCTGCAGATCCACCCCGGCTACGAGATGGTATTGACGGTCACGCCCGACGTCGCAGGCGAATTCTCGGTGGTGTGCAACGAGTTCTGCGGCATCGGACACCACACCATGGTCGGCCGCATCTACGTCGTCGACAAGAAGTAGGGGGAGAGCGCCCATGAGCGCCACGGAACAGTTCCGCGTTTGCCCCGACACCGGCCTCAAGGTGCACCTGCCGGCTCAGGCGCTGATCAAGGCCAATGCCGTCGCCGCCGTCATCTTTCTGGCCGTAGGCGGCCTGTTCGGCCTCTTGGTCGCGCTGACGCGCTGGCCGGCCGTACATCTGCTCAACGCGGAATGGTTCTACCTCGTGCTCACGGGACACGGCGCAAACGTCCTGCTGTTCTGGATCATCTTCTTCGAGATGGCGATCCTCTATTTCGCGTCGGCGATCCTGTTGAGCTCGCGCCTTGCCGCGCCGCGCTGGGCGTGGCTCGGCTTCGTGTTGATGGTGGTCGGGGCCCTCACCGCGAACGTCGCCGTGCTCCAGGGCGAATCCTCGGTGATGTTCACCTCGTATGTGCCGATGAAGGCGGCACCGCACTTCTATCTTGGGCTGATCCTGTTCGCGGTGGGCGCGCTGATCGGCTGCTTCGTGTTCTTCGGCACCTTGGTCGTAGCCAAGGAAGAGCGCACCTACGAGGGATCGATCCCCCTGGTCACGTTCGGCGCGTTGACGGCGGCGATCATCGCCGTGTTCACGATCGCATCGGGCGCCATCATCCTGGTGCCCACGCTCCTGTGGTCGGTTGGGATCATCAGCCACATCGACCCGCTGATGTACAAGGTGGTGTGGTGGGCGATGGGGCACTCCTCGCAGCAGATCAACGTCTCGGCCCATGTCGCGGTGTGGTATGCGATCGCGGCCATCGTGCTGGGCGCCAAGCCGCTGTCGGAGAAGGTCAGCCGCACCGCGTTCCTGCTGTACATCGGCTTCCTGCAGCTCGCTTCGGCGCACCATCTGCTGGTGGAGCCGGGCATCAGCTCGGAATGGAAGATATTCAACACCAGCTATGCCATGTACCTGGCGGTGCTCGGCAGCATGATCCACGGCATGACGGTGCCCGGCTCGATCGAGGCCGCGCAGCGCCAGAAGGGCTTTACCAACGGCATCTTCCAGTGGCTGCGCAAGGCGCCCTGGGGCAACCCTGCCTTCGCCGGCATGTTCCTGTCGCTCCTCATGTTCGGATTCCTGGGCGGCATTTCCGGGGTGATCCTGGGCACCGAGCAGCTCAACATCCTGATGCACAACACGCTCTACGTGCCGGGGCATTTCCACGGCACGGTGGTGACGGGAACTACGCTCGCGTTCATGGCCATCACCTACCTGGTGATTCCGCTGATCTTCCGGCGCGAGCTGGTGCTGCCGGGTCTGGCGCGCTGGCAGCCCTACCTGTTCGGCATCGGCGCCGCCGGCATCTCGCTGTTCATGATGGGCGCCGGGACGCTCGGCGTCGCCCGGCGGCACTGGGACATCACGTTCAGCGACGCCCCGCTGACGTTCGAGTACTCGGCCGGCGCGTTCCTGATGCTGGGCTTGAACGGCATCGCCGCGATCCTGGCCACGCTCGGCGGCGTCGCCTACGTGGTCGTGGTGGTCGGCTCCGTGCTGTTCGGCAAGCGCAAGGACGCGGTAGCGGCCAAGCCGGCGCCCGCGCCCGCGGCGCCCGTCGCGGCGCCGGTGGTCGCCAGCTACGGCGGCGCCGGGACGATGAAACTGCCCGGCACGATCACGCTGGTGTCCGTCTTCTTCGTCGCCTTCGTCCTCTACTACTACGTCAACTGGAAGTACCTGGCGGCGGTATGGCCGCTGCGCTGAGCGGGCGGGACGCGAGGTTGCAATCATGTCGATCGCGGTCCGCGACATCGTCGACGTCCTGAAGCTGCGGATCGGCGTTGCGATCGCGCTCAGCGCCGTCGCGGGGCTGGCGATCACGCCCGGGCCGCCGCAGCCGGCGTGGCGGATCGCAGCGTTGGTGGCGGCGGTCCTGCTGTCGTCGGCGGCCGCCGGCGCCTTCAACCACTATTTCGAGCGCGACCTTGACGCGCGCATGCGCCGCACGCAGAACCGTCCGTTCGTGGCCGGCCGATACGCGGCGGGCCCCGCATGGCTGTCGGCGATGGCCCTGCTGCTGCTCGCGGGCACCGGCTTGGCGTTGATGCTCGGCGTCGTGTCGGCGGGGCATGTCCTGCTGGGCGCCCTAGTCTATGGCGTGGTCTACACAGTGTGGCTCAAGCGGCGCACGCCGTGGAACATCGTCGTCGGCGGCCTGGCCGGCAGCTTCGCCGTACTGGCCGGCGGCGCGGCCGTCGATCCGGTGCCCTCGGCCCTGCCGGTGACCCTGGCGATGACCCTGTTCCTGTGGACGCCGCCGCATTTCTGGACGCTGGCGCTGGCGCGCCGCGCCGAATACGCGGCCGCCGAAGTACCCATGCTTCCGGTGGTGATGGAACCGCGACCCGCCGCGCGCGTGATCCTGGCGCATGCGGTCGTCCTCGTGGCGGTGTCGCTGATGCCCGCGGCGTTCGGCATGGGACTCCCGTACCTCGTGTGCGCGGCCTCGGGCGGGTTGTTGTTCGTCGCGCTGTGCTGGCGTCTGGCCGCCGAGCCCACGGCCGGGAACGCCACCGCCGCCTTCTTCGGTTCGCTAGCGCAGCTGCAGCTGGTGATCATCGGCGTGCTGCTGGAGACGCTGTGAGACCAGCCCGGCAGGCCAAGGCATGGCTGGCGGCAGTCACGCTTCTGATCATCGCTGCACCGGCGCCGGCCGGCCCACACGGTTCCGTGCGCCTCGACGAAGAGCAAGCGTTGGCCGCCAGCAAGGCCGCCGTGGGAAACCTGGTGGGCGACCACGCGTTCGTGGACCATCGCGGACGCCCCGTGCGGCTCAGCCAACTTCGCGGCAAGCCGCTGATCGTGCCGATGGTCTATACCGGCTGCTATCACACCTGTCCGCTGATCGCGCATAGCCTTCTCAAGGCCGTCGCGGCGGCGCGGCAGTCGTTGCCGCGGGAAAGCTTCGAGGTCGCGGTGGTCGGGTTCGAGGCCGGCGTCGACACGCCCGCGCGCATGCGCGCGTTCGCCGCGAACCAGGGCCTCGATCAGCCGGGCTGGACGTTCCTGAGCGGCGACCGGGAGACGATCGACGGCCTGGCCCGCGACATCGGGTTCATGTTCGTGCGCTCGCCGCGCGGTTTCGACCATATCGCGCAGACCACGGTGATCGACGGCGGCGGCCGCGTGTACTGGCAGGTCTACGGCGCCGAGTTCAAGACCTCGGCGGTGATGGAGCCGCTGAAGCAACTCGTATACGGCCGTCCGGTCAGCTTTCGCGAGCCGTCGACATGGTGGGACCGGCTGCGCCTCCTGTGCACCGTCTACGATCCGACGCAGGACCGCTATCGCTTCAGCTACGCCATCTTCGTGGGCATCTTTGTCGGGATCGCTTCGCTCATGGGCACGGCTTGGTTCCTTGCCCATGCCTGGCGGCGCCGGTCCGTACAGCGCACCTGATCGGCCTTCGGCCGAACGCGGAGCGGGAGCAGACCGTGCAGCCGATCAAGCGGCCGTTGCGTCTGGCCTTTGCCGTCGCCGAACGGGCGTTCGACCGGATTTTCGGCGCGGCTTGGAACCCCTTCTACAACCTCGGCGCCCTGGGCTTCTTCTACTACTGGATCGTCACGGTAAGCGGCATCTACCTCTATGTCGGCTTCGATACCGGCGTCGAACGGGTCTACGCCTCGATCGAGCGGCTGACCTACGCGCAATGGTATCTGGGCGGCGTCATGCGCAGCCTTCACCGCTACGCGTCGGACGCCCTGGTCGTGATGATGCTCACGCATCTGCTGCGCGAGTTCGCGATGGACCGGCTGCGCGGCGTGCGGTGGCTCTCGTGGCTGACGGGCGTGCCGGTCATCTGGCTGGTCTACGCCTCGGGGGTTACCGGGTACTGGCTGGTGTGGGACCAGCTCGCGCAATACATCGCCATCGTCAGTACCGAATGGCTCGACAGCCTGCCGATCTTCGGCGAGCCGATCGCGCGCAACTTCCTGGCGCCCAACAGCCTGGACGACAGGTTCTTCACGCTGCTGATCTTCCTGCACATCGCCGTTCCGCTCATCTTGCTGTTCATCCTATGGCTGCATCTGCAGCGGATCACGAGGCCGAAGATCAACCCGCCGCGCGGGCTGGTGATCGGCACGACGGCGATGCTGCTGGTGCTCTCGCTGGCACACCCCGCCGTCAGCCAGGCTCCGGCCGACCTCGCCAAAGTTCCAAGCGTGCTGCAGTTCGATTGGTTCTACCTCACCGGCTATCCGCTGTTCGACCTGATGTCCTACCGCTGGGTGTGGGCGCTGGCCGGGGCGCTGACCCTCATGTTCGCGGCCCTGCCGTGGCTGCCGCCGCTCCGGCGCGCGAAGGCCCGGGCGGCGGCGGTGAACCTGGCGTACTGCAACGGTTGCGGGCGCTGCGCCGCCGATTGTCCCTATGCGGCGATCACCATGGTGCCTCGCGACGACGGTGCGGCATTCAGCCACCAGGCTTCCGTCAATCCGTCGCTGTGCGTGAGCTGCGGCATCTGCATGGCGGCATGTCCGCCGTCGATGCCGTTCCGCCGCGTGGCGGAACTCGCGACCGGCATCGACCTGCCCGATCCGCTCTTGCCTCGTTTGCGCGACGAAACCCACCGTGCCACAAAAGCGCTTGCGGGGCGTCCCCGAGTCCTGGTCTACGGCTGCGACCGCGCGATCGATCTCGCGGCGCTCGCGGGACCCGGCGTCGGCACGGTCGGCCTGCCCTGCGTCGGCGCCCTGCCCCCGTCCTTCATCGACTACGTGCTGAGCCGCGGCCTCGCCGACGGCGTGTTCATCGCCGGCTGTCCGGACGGCGCGTGCGTCAACCGGCTCGGCATCCGCTGGACCGAGGCGCGGAACGCCGGTGAGCGCGACCCGCGCCTGCGTCCGCGCGTTCCGCGCGAGCGGATCGGCAGCTTTTGGGCTGCGCGCCACGAGAAGCGGGCCCTTGCCGGAGCGCTGGCGGCGTTCCGGGCGCGAATCGCGGCGCTGCCTCCGGCTGCGGAACCGCCGCCCAGGCGCGTGGGCGTGCCGGAGACGGTGCCATGATCCCGGCGCTGCGTTACCTGGGACAGGCAGCCGCCTATGCCCTGTTTGCGGCGTTCATCGGCTATTTCGCCGCCGCGCCTGCTTATACCTACCGGCCGCCGGATATGGCGGAGATCAAGCTCAGCTTCTCGCACGGCGGGCAACGCAAGGGGGGCTGCCGGCCCTTGAGCGCCGAAGAGATCGCCAAGCTGCCGCCCAACATGCGCCGCACGCAGGCCTGCCCGCGCGAGCGCGTGCCGGTCCTGGTGGAGATGGAGGCCGATGGGCGGCTGCTGTACCGCGACTTGCTCCCGCCCTCGGGGCTGGCGTCGGATGGGCCGTCGCGCGCCTATCGCCGCTTCGCGCTGGCGCCGGGCGCGCACCGGCTCGAGCTGCGCCTGCGCGACAGCGAACGCGCGAGCGGCTTCGACTACCAGCGGATCATCGACGTCGAGCTGCGCCCGCGGCAGAATCTGGTCGTGGATTTCCGGCCGGAAGCGGGCGGGTTCGTGGTCCGCTGACGGAGGCGTCCATGCCGCTGCTGGAGTGGAGGAACGAATACGAAATCGGAATCCCGGGCGTGGACAAAGAGCACTACGACCTGATCGCCCTCATCAACCGGCTGTTCGCCAATCTTGTCGAAAGCCGCGACAGTCCCTTGATCGGCGATTTCCTCGGAGAGGTGCACGCTAAGGTGGCGGCGCACTTCGCGCTCGAGGAGAAAGAGATGCGGGACCGCCGGTACCAAGGCTATCCGGAGCACAAGACCGACCACGAAACTTTGCTGGATGAGATTCGTTCCATCATGGACATGCACGACACAGGGGGGTATGCGGCAACCGGAAACGATCTCGCCGATGCGCTAACGCGTTGGTTTGGCAGCCATTTTCGCCTGCATGACGCCAGGTTCCACCATGCGATCATCGGGAAATCGGCCACGTAAACCGTGGACGATCGGGTTCTCGCGGCGCCGACCCGGATGACCCGAGTTGCCGACGGACGCATGCCCCGCTCGGGCGGAACTTTGGCGGGCCTTCGGATGTTCCGGCGCACGTGATGCGGGCTGCGTCCGGTCACGGCTAGGCCGGCCGCGCCCCGGCGCGGAATCAATGCCGGCCGGCCGGGGACCTTACGGGTCAACGATTACGACCGTGCGGTCGTCGGTGCGAATCCGCCCCACGCTTCCCTTGACGGACGGGTAGCGGTCGACCTTCTCCGGATCGACGCGCTCCACCTCGGCGAACGCCGCCTCCCACGACCCGACCGCGGGGGTCGCGCCCGGCTTGAAATAGCCGTCGGTGAACAGCTCGATCGACCGGACCTCGCCGCGCGGCCGGTCTAGCACGCGCACCAGCGGCATCGGCACGTCGAACCCGTCCAGCACGGCATAGCTGAGCGGGCTTGTCGCGGTGTTCTGGAATCGTCCCTGGCCGGCGATGCCGGTGCCCAGCAGGTGGCGCAGATCATGTTCGGGAACCCCGGGTAGCCGCCGCTGGCACTCCTCCAGGCTCAGGCGGTACAAGTCGGCGCGTTTCGCTTCGTCGATCCACGGACGCATGTCGGGACGCAACTCGGCCCCACCGTGAAACGCGAACACCCGACCGACGCGCCGGCAATCCTCCACGCCGCCGCCGGCCGCGGCGACCGCGCGAAACGCTTCGCGCCGTAGCATCGCCGGCACCAGATCCAGGCCGGAATCGACGATGAGGATCTCAACGCCGTTCAGGCGCACGCCGCTGTCGCCGATCAGCACGAACCGGAACCGATCCCCCAAATCGGCTGCCAGCGTCAGCGTGGCGGCGAGCCGCCGCGCCGGGTCGGCGTCGCCGTGCTCGTCGCGGACGGCGCGCAAGTCCGCCGAAACGCGTGCGATCAGGCGCTCCGGCCGCATTTCCCCCTCCGCCGGATCGGTGAGGAATCGCGCGACCGACCGCTGCACGGTCAGGCTCGCCAGACGCCCGCCGCGCATGCCGCGGTAGAGCCGGCCGCCGATGTCGGTCACGCCGTCGATCACGGCATAGCCGCGCCCGGGCAGGATCAGAAACTGGTCTTCGTTGGCGTGCGGCGCATCCAGATCCTTGCCTTCGCTGAATGCCTCGATGCGCATGGCTGGCCCCTGGGCGTTGCAGGCTTACGGTGAATGTTACAGTATCATGACATCGTCCGGACAAGGCGCGCCGGCAGGCGCGCCGAGCACCAAGGAGGGGAATCGATGAATCAGTCGAGGCTGACCGCCATCGCGTTCGGCGCCGCACTCGCCGCCGCGCTGACCGCGCCCGCAGGCGCGCAACAGCGCGTCAGCGTCTACACGGCGCACACCGCTAACATCGTCGAACGCCTGATCCCGGAGTTCGAAAAAGCCACCGGCATCAAAGCCGACGTGGTCAAGGCAGGGTCCGGCGACATCATCAACCGCGTCCGCGCCGAGGCCGCGAATCCCAAGTGCGACGTGATCTGGAGCATCGGCGCCGAACTCCTGGAGGCCAACCCGGACCTGCTGCAGCCGTACCAGCCGAAGGAAGCGGACAAGATCGCCGACGCCTTCAAGCCCACCGGCGCATGGCTGCCCTATACCGGCATCGTCAACGTGTTCGTCGTCAACACCAGGAAGCTCAAGCCCGAGGAGTACCCGAAAACCTGGACCGACCTGGCGCAGCCGCGGTTCAAGAACCTGGTGTCGATGGCCGACGTCGAGAAATCCGGTTCGGCCTACATGCAGCTCAACACGTTCCTTGCGATCTACGGCGACAACGACGCGGGCTGGGCCAAGTTCAAGACCGTGTTCAACAACACGGCGATCTCCACCAGTTCGGGCGCCGTGCCGCGCTTCGTCAACGACGGCGAGGCCGTCGTGGGCATCACGCTCGAGGACAACGCCTATCTGTACCTGAAGGGCGGCGGGCCGGTCGCCATCGTCTATCCCGCGGACGGAACCTCGGCGATCGCCGACGGCATGGCGCTGGTCAAGGGTGCGCCGAACCCCGCCGGCGGCAAGGCGTTCATCGACTGGGCCCTGAGTGGGCCGGTGCAGGACCTGGTGGTGCAGGAACTGGGCCGCCGTCCGATCCGCAAGGACGCCAAGCCGCTCGCCGCGCTGAAGCCGATGGAAGAGATCAAGCTGGTGAAATACGACATCAAGAACGCGGCCAACAAGCGCAAGGAATACATCGACAGGTGGCACGCGCTCGTGCAGTCGCGTTGATCGCAGACAGCGCGCACTGACCTCCGCCGGCGGCGCTTCGGCGCCGCCGGTTCCGTTGGCGGGGCGCCGTCGCCGGCGAGGTTCGGGTGGCCCGGGTCGATCTTCAACACATCTCCAAGTCCTATCCGGGCGTGAAGGCGTTGGATGACGTCGACCTCGTCGTCGAATCCGGCGAGTTTTTCACGCTGCTCGGCCCCTCGGGCTGCGGCAAGACCACGCTGCTGCGCACGGTCGCCGGCTTCCACGCGCACGACAGTGGGCAGATCCTGGTTGACGGCGCGCGCATCGACCACGTGCCGGCGCACCGCCGCAACATCGGCATGGTGTACCAGGATTACGCCATCTTTCCGCACATGACGGTCGCGGACAACGTCGCGTTCGGTCTCGTCATGCGCGGCCGGCCGCGGTCGGAGATCGCGGAGCGCGTGGCGCGTGTGCTGGACCTGGTCCAGCTCGGCGGCCATGCCAAGCGCATGCCGCACGAGTTGTCGGGCGGCCAGCAGCAACGCGTGGCGCTGGCACGCGCCATGGTGATCAACCCGCAAATCCTGTTGATGGACGAGCCGCTGTCGAACCTGGACGCGAAGCTGCGGGTGGAGCTGCGCGAGGAAATCCGCGACTTGCAGCGCTCGCTCGGGATCACCACGATCTACGTGACCCACGACCAGGAAGAGGCGCTGGTGATTTCGGACCGCATCTGCGTGATGCACCAGGGCCGGGTGCACCAGGTGGGAAACCCGAGCGCCATCTACACCCGGCCGGGCACGGTGTTCGTTGCGTCGTTCATCGGCGCGATGAACCTCGTGCCGGACGTGCCGATGGGCGCGGGGGGCGAGATCGGCCTGGGGGGCGGCGGGCAGCGCATCGCCGCGCTCGCCGGCCGCGCCAGGGTGACGCTGGCGATCCGACCCGAGGACGTGGCGCTGCGGGCCGGCGGCGACGGGGCCATCGTGCTGAACGGCGCCGTTGACAAGGCGACGTATGCGGGACGCGAGGCCCTGTACCGCATCGCCTGCGACGGCGGCGTCAAGGTTCTCGCCAACGTCTATCGGCCGGACCTGGCGGGGATGGAAGGGGTGGGAGCGCGGGTGAGCGTGGCGCTGCCGATTTCCCGGCTGCACTTCTTCGACCCGGCCGACGGCGGGCGCATCGAGGCGGGGCCATGACCGCGCGGCTGCGCCTCGATTTCTGGACCGGCGTGCTGCTGTTCGCCTTCGCGGTCGTTGCGGCGCTGCTGGCCTGGCCGCTCTCGACCATCCTCGCCGCGAGCTTCGTCGACAACCGCACCGGCGCCGCCACCCTCGGCAACTACGCCCGCGTGCTGTTTCAGCCGTTCTTCCAGACCGCGCTCGTCAACAGCATGATCGTGGGCTTCGGCGGCATGCTGGGGGCGATGGCGCTCGGCGTTCCGCTTGCGGTTCTTACCACCCGCTACGTCATCCGCGGGCGGGATTTCCTGGCGACCCTGGCGGTGCTGGCCCTGGTTTCGCCGCCCTTCATCGGCGCCTACGCCTGGATCATGATGCTCGGCCGCAACGGCTTCGTGCGGCTGGCGCTGGAGGATTTCGGCGTCCCGGTTCCGCCGATCTACGGCCTGTTCGGCATCCTCCTCGTGTTCAGCCTGAAGTTCTATCCCTTCGTTTTCCTCTTGACCGCCAGCAGCCTGCGGACGATCAACCCGGCGATCGAGGAGGCGGCGGAAGGCCTCGGGGCCGGCGCGTGGCGGCGGTTCTGGAAGGTCACGCTGCCGCTGGTGTTTCCGGCAGTCAGCGCCGGGGCGCTGCTCACCTTCGTGCTGTCGATCGCCGACTTTGGCACGCCCGCGATCGTCGGCGGGCGCCTGCGTGTGCTCGCGACGACGGCGTACAACCTGTTCACCAGCGAAATGACCGGCAATCCCGGCCTCGCGTCCGCGACCAGCATGGTGCTGATCGTGATGTCGATGATCGTCGTCGCGCTGCAGCGCTGGGCGGTGGGCCGGCGCAACGTCGCCGGAACGCTGGTGCGCAAGCCGGTCCCCAAACGGCTTGGATTTGCGGCGTCGGTCGCCGCGCACCTCGTGTGCTACGGCGTCGTCCTCGCAAGCTGCCTGCCGTCGCTGGTCGTGATCTACACGTCGTTCCGCAAGACCAGCGGGCCGGTGTTCCAGCCTGGTTTCGGCCTGGACAGCTACGAGCGCATCCTACGCGAGATCCCGCACGTCATCGGCAACAGTGCCGTCTATTCGCTCACCTCCGTCGCGTTGATCGTGGTCGCAGGAACGCTGATCGGCTACATCCTGGCGCGGCGCGAGTCGCCGCTCGCGGGCGCGCTGGACGGCGCGCTCTTGGTGCCCTACATCGTGCCGGGCGTAGTGCTTGGCCTCGCGTTCGTCGTGACGTTCAACGTCAAGCCGCTGGAGCTCACGGGCACCGCCACGATCATCGTCCTGATGCTGTTCATCCGGCGGCTGCCCTACGCGGTCCGGTCCAGCGCGGCGATCCTGAAGCAGATTCGCGGCAGCATCGAGGAGGCGGCCGTCTCGCTCGGCGCCGCACCCGGCCGCGCGTTTCTGAAGATCACCCTGCCGCTGATGGTCCCGGGCGTGGTCGCGGGCGCGCTGATGAGCTTCATCACCGCGATCAACGAGCTGTCGAGTTCGCTGATCCTATACGTCGGCCGCACCATGACCATGCCGGTGCGCATCTATCTGTCGGTGCTCGACGGCGAGTTCGGCACCGCCGCGGCGCTCTCGACCATTCTTCTGGTCGCCTCGGGCCTCGCGGTCTACGCGGTGTTCTGGGTTTCCGGCCGCAACGAGAACGCGTTCGTCTAGGCGGTCGGGCTCACTTGCCCCAGCGCAGCACGACCGGATCAGCTTGCCGGCACAGCTCCAGGAGCCCGGCGCGCGCAGCGGGGTGGAGCGGCGCCAGAGGGTGGCGGACGGCGTCGCTCCTGATCACGCCGCCCTCGGCCATCGCTATTTTCGTCGCCTGCAGGCCGCACTGCCGGTTTTCGTAGTTGATGAGCGGCAAGACGCGCGCGTAGGCGGCGGCCGCCTCGGCGCGCCGCCCGGCGCGATAATGCCGGAGCACGGGCTTGATGAGGTCGGGAACCAGGGCGCTGGGCATCGTGCCGGTGGCGCCGGCGTCGAGGTCGGCCATCAGCGTGATCGACTCCTCGCCGTCGAACGGGCCCGCGATCGCCTCGCCGCCGGCCTCGATCAGCGCGCGCAGCTTGCCGGCGGTGCCGGGCACCTCGATCTTGAAATAGCGCACCAGCGGAACCTCCTTGGCGAGCCGTGCCAGGAATACGGCGGTCAGCGTGGTGCCGCTGAGCGGCGCATCCTGCACCATGATCGGGATTTGCGCGGCCTCGGCCACGCGCTCGAAGTGCTCGAAGATGCCCTGCTCGGCGGCGCGCAAGGAGGTCCCATGGTAGGGCGGCATCAGCATCAGCATCGCAGCGCCCGCTGCTTTCGCCCGCCGCGCCCGCTCCGCCGCCAGGCGCGTGCTGAAATGGCTGCAGGTCACGATTACCGGCACGCGCCCGGCGACCTGCGCCATGCACAGATCGAGCAGCGTGTCGCGCTCCCGGTCCGAGAGCAGGAACTGCTCGGAATAGTTCGCCAGGATGCAGATGCCGTCCACGTCCTGGTCGATCATGCAATCGAGCACGCGGCGCTGGCCATCCAAGTCCAAGTCGCCGGACGGCGTGAACGGGGTGGGGGCGATGGGAAACACGCCGCTGTAGACCTTATCGGCCATCATTGCGCTCCTGTCGGTTTCTGGATTGTGGCCTCGGCCGGCGATCAGCCCGCGAACTGACCCGCCGGCAGGCCGCGCACGGCGGTCTCGCAGGCGAACAGCCCGCCGGCCAGCGGCTGCCGCGTGCGTTCCGCCGCGAGCAAGTCGATCGAGGCCGTCGTGACGTAGAGGGTGGTCAAGCCCGGTCCGCCGAAGGCTGGACGGGTGACCTGCGCCACCGGCAGACGGACCGCCCGATCGACCGAGCCGTCGGCGCGAAACCGCGTGACGCGCCAGCCGCCCCAATGCGCGACCCATAGGCAGCCCTCGGCATCGACCGTCATTCCGTCGGGATAGCCGTCCGCCTCGGCGAAGCGGATATGCGGGCGCTTGTGCGCCGGCAGGCCGTTCGCGTCCAGATCGAACGCATAGATCGTCCGGCCGAGCGTGTCGGTGTGGTACATGGTTCGCCCGTCGCCGGCGAAGGCCGGGCCGTTGGTGCAGACATAGCCGCCGTCGGTCCTGACCCAGCGCCTTTGCGCGTCGAGCCGATAGAGCCAGCCCGTGGGCCGCTTCAGTCCGTCGTCCATGCTGCCGGCCCAGAACCGGCCGGACGCATCGCAATTGCCATCGTTGAAGCGGTTGCCGGAGACGTCGGGCTCCGGATTGCCGATCCGCTCGATTACCCCGGTCTCAAGGTCGAGCAACGCGAAGCCCGACTTGAATGCGGCGACGAACCCGCCCGCGCGGCGCCGGGCGATGCAGCCGATCGTCTCGGGCATCGGCCAGCTTCGCTTCTCGCCCGTCGCGGGCGTGTAGCGGTGGACGGCGGGCGCCTTGATGTCGACCCAATAGACCGCCCGGTCGCGCTCGTCCCACAGCGCGCCTTCGCCGAGCAGCGCGCCGGCGGGCCAGACGCAGATTGGCTCCGCGCAACGGGCGTCAGGTCCAGCCGGCATCGACGACGAAGTTCTGCGCGGTGCACAGCCGGCTGTCGTCGGCCGCGAGCCACAGCACCATGCGCGCGATGTCCGGCGGATAGAGCTTTTCCTTCAGGCACTGGTTTTCGCGGATCTGCCGTTCGCCGGTTTCGTCGAGCCACAACCTGATCTGACGTTCGGTCATGATCCAGCCCGGCACCACGGTGTTGACGCGGATATTGTCGGACCCCCAGTCGCGCGCCAGGCCCCGCGTGATGCCGTGCACCGCCGCCTTGCTCGCGGTGTAGGCGGGATAGCCGCCCTCGGCGTTCATCCAGCTGATCGACCCGAAATTGACGATCGAGCCGCCGCCCGCCGCCTTCATCTGGGGATAGATGGCTTGGGCTGCGAAGAATTGGTGCCGCAGGTTGACTTGCAGCCGCTCGTCCCAGTAGGCGACGGTCACGTCCATCGGCTTGTGGCGGTCGTCGTTCGCGGCGTTGTTCACGAGCACGCGGATGGCGCCGAGTTGCCTGTTGGCCTGTGCTACCGCGGCACGCAGCGCCTCGATATCGCGCAGGTCGCACGGGATGAACAGCGGCTTGGGATGGCCGGCCGCAGCGATGCCGTCGGCGAGCGTGCGCGACGCGTCGGCGGCGATGTCCACGAACGCGACTTTGGATTTCTGGGCGCAGAAGTGCTCGACGATGCTGGCGCCGATGCCGGATCCGCCCCCGGTTACGAACACGACGCGGTCCTCGAGGCTGGGATAGACGGCGAACTGATTCATGACGCGCTGTCACTCCGCGGCTGGCTGCGCCCAGACGATAGCACCGGCGCGGCGGCGCCGTCGCGTGGCGATGGCGAGCCGCACGTCGCGTTCGGACTGCGCCAGCAGCCGCTCCATGGCCCTGCGCGCCTGCTCGGGCTGGTGGCGGCGGATCGCCGCCAGGACCGCGCCGTGCAGCGGCAGCGAATGGCGCTGGCCGCGCGGATTGTCGTTGGAGAGGCGGAAGCTCATCAACAGCGCGGTTTCGATCAGCGCCGCCAGCGACCCGATCATCTCGTTGCCGGTCATGCGCAAGATCGCCTGATGGAACATGCGGTCGGGCTCCTCGAACCGCTCGCCATCGTCGCCCGCGGCCTCCATGCCGCGATAGGCGTGCTCCAGACGCGCCGCCGCGGCCGGCGTGGCGCGCCCGGCGGCGAGCGCCGCAGCTGCCGGCTCGATCATCCGGCGGAGCTCGAACAGCTCCTTGACGTAACGGTCGATGTCGCCGGTGGACAGGCGCCAGGCGAGCACGTCGGGATCGAGGAAGTTCCAATCCGCGCGGGGCCGCACGCGCGTGCCGGTCCTGGGCTTGGAGATGATCAGCCCCTTCGCCGCCAGGATCTTGATCGCCTCGCGCAGGGCGGTACGGCTGACCGAAAGCTGGACGCTCAAGGCCTCTTCGTTCGGCAGCGCGCTGCCCGCCGGCAGCTCGCCGCTCAGCACGCGCAGGCCGATCGCGTGGGCGATGCGCCCATGCAGGCTGCGCCGCGGAAAGGTGCGCCGGGGCGGGCCGCCGGCCGGCGGGGGGCGGGTCGGAATTGGATTGTTCCTCAAATCCTCATACAATATGATCTTGGTAGCACCGCGCCGGAAAAACCGTCAAGCGGCGCGGCGGGGGAGCGGATGCCGGATTCCGGCTTCGACAAGGCCGGCGCGGACGACGCGCTCGTCGTGTTGCGCGCGGGGGAAAGCGAACTTTCGATCGCGCCCGCCGCCGGCGGCGCCATCGCGGCATGGCGCACGCGCGTGGAATCGCGCGCGGTCGATTGGCTGCGGCCGGCCGATGCAGCGGCGATCGTTGCGCGCGACGCAGGCGGCATGGGCTGCTTCCCCCTGGTTCCGTTCTCGAACCGCATCCGCGAAGGCACGTTCCGTTTCGGCGGACGGACCATCCGGTTGCCGCTGAACGTTCCGGGGCAGCGACACGTCGAGCACGGGCATGGCTGGCAGGCGCCGTGGCGCGTTCTGTGGCGCGAAGCGGCCATGCTTGCCATCGAATATCGGCACGCCGCCGATGCCTGGCCGTTTCCTTACGTCGCGCGGCAGGCGTTCCGACTGGGCCCCAACGGCCTGACGGTCGAGCTTGCGCTGGAAAACGCCGGCGCCGAGCCGATGCCCGCGGGACTGGGCCTGCATCCCTATTTTCCGCGCACGCCGGAAACCACGCTGACTGCGCCGGTCGCACAGATGTGGGAAACGGACGCGGAAGTGATGCCCATGCGGCTCGTCGATCCGCCGCCGCGCTGCCGGCTGGGCCGGGGCATCAGGTCCGCCGCGGTGGCGCTGGACAACGGTTTCACCGGCTGGTCCGGGCGCGCGGCGATCGCATGGCCGGAGCGCCGCGCGCGATTGACGATGACCGCGGGTGGCCCGCTCGGCTTCCTCGTCGTTTACACGCCCAAGGACGAGGATTTCTTCTGCGCCGAGCCGGTGAGCCACTGCACCGACGCCTTTAATTTGGCCGCCGGCGGCCGAAAAG
>Ga0233425_10001629_pt1 | contig 49039 bp, 42 predicted proteins | sample Watercolumn_Towu_2_FD_181712 | JGI IMG/M metagenome (GOLD analysis project Ga0233425, IMG submission 181712) | Freshwater microbial communities from Lake Towuti, South Sulawesi, Indonesia - Watercolumn_Towuti2014_140_MG | ecosystem: Environmental > Aquatic > Freshwater > Lake | place...
TCTGTTCTCTGTGGCACTGTCCCGCGGGTCACCCCGGGTGGGCGTTACCCACCACCCTGCCCTTCGGAGCCCGGACTTTCCTCAGCACCTCGCGGTGCCGCGGCCGCCCGACCGGCTCGTCTGCCCCGCCAGCGTACCGACGACGCCGAGCCCCGGACCACGGGTCACCCGCCACCGCGCCGGACCATGCGTCATGAAGGTGCCCTGAGCCTCGCCTGAGGAGTCCCCGGGCACCTTCAACGCATCCGCGGCGGCCTCGGATCAGCGCATCCAGCAGGCGGTCAAAGCCCTGGGCGGGTTTCGTCGTGAAGGTGCCCTGGACCTCGCCTGAGGAGTCCCCGGGCACCTTCAACGCAAATCTCGGCCCCGCAACGGGGGTGGGCGGCTCTGCTGCGGGGGGTGATTGCTCAAGGCGGGCTCAGGGCCGGATCAGGTGCGGATGCGCGAAAAGTGGACGGAGCGTGATCACCGTTGGGCCGTATGGATGACAGCCCACGCGGGCCTGCTCCGAACGAGGGACGAGCGCAGCGTCACCGTTTCCGTGCGACCCCTCCGGCCCGCGAACCTTGTCGTGCTCGCTCCTCCACCGGGAACGAGCACGAGGAGGCTTCGACCCGCGACCGGAATCGGTCACCGCTCCCGAGAGGGAACGGTCGCGGCGAGCCAGTGGTGAGACCGGCCTCGGAGAACGCCCCCCAGCTTCGTTCCCCGATCGCGAGGTCCCCCCATGAACCGCACCCTCTCCCGCGCCGCCGGCATCACCGCCGCCACCCTCGGCCTGGCCGTCGCCGGCCTCCCGCTCGCCCTCTCGGCCACCGCGTCGAACCACGGCACCGACCACAAGGTCGGCATCTGCCACGCGACGTCGTCCGACACCAACCCGTACGAGTGGATCGTCGTCGACGAGGCCTCGGCCCAGTACAAGGGTCACCTGAAGCACAAGACCGAGCCGAACAAGGTCTGGAAGTCCACGATCACCTGGAACGGCACCACCTACCACCGCGGCGACGCCAAGCCCGACTTCATCGGCGGCGGCATCACCAAGGGCTGGTGCGAGGCTCCGACCACGCCGGACTGCGACGACCGCGACGGCCACCACGACCACGACCACGACGGCATCGCGCGCATGGACCACGACGGCGACGACGAGACCTGCGAGACCGCGACGCCGACCCCGACCGAGACCACGCCGTCGGAGACGCCCACCGAGACGCCCACCGAGACGCCGACCGAGACCCCGACCGAGACCCCGACCGAGACGCCGACCGAGACCCCCTCGGAGACGCCGACCGAGTCCGAGACCTCGACGCCGACCGAGACGCCCACCGAGACCCCGACCGACCCGGTCGAGACCGGCAGCGTCGACCCGACGGAGTCGGCCTCCGCGAGCTCGGACGCGCCGACCGACGGCGCCTCGATCCCCTCGACCGGCGGCGGCCAGCTCGCCCACACCGGCCCGGTCTCGATCCTGCTGACGCTGCTCGGCCTCGGCATCTTCGGCCTCGGCGTCCTCTCGCTGGTCGCCTCGCGCCGCCCGACCCGCTCGCACTGAGCCTGACGCCGCGACGGCCGGTCCCCCTCGGCCCGGCCGTTGCGGCACCGGTCCTGGCCGCGGCGCCACCGACGCCCCAGGACCGACGCACCGCAACGTCCCGCGCAGACCTCATCGGTGGAGGGGAGCGCGGGTGAGCGATCGGGCCGATTCGGATCGGGACGGCGCGAGAGCAGGGACGGCCCCGCAGCCCATGGCTGCGGGGCCGTCGCCGTCCTCCGGCGCGAACGCGAGGTGTCAGACATCGGCGAGGATCTGCTCGCGGAGGATGTCGCCGTGGCCGGCGTGCCGCGCGAGCTCCTCGATCAGGTGCGCGTAGATCCGCCGCAGCGTCAGCGGTCCGCGCCGGTTGTGCAGCGCACGGCCAGCGGTGACCTGCGCGGCCTCGGCCACAGCCTGCCGATAGTCAGAGATCGGCGAGGATCTGCTCGCGGAGGATGTCGCCGTGCCCGCAGTGCCGCGCGAGCTCCTCGATCAGGTGCGCGTAGATCCACCGCAGCGTCAGCGGTCCGCGCCGGTTGTGCAGCGCGAGGTCGTCGAGCGCGAGGCCGGCGGCGATCTGCGAGGCCTCGGCGACTGCCTGTCGGTAGTCGGCGATCAGCGACTCGACGGTGTCGGCGTCGTCGAGGATCCAGCTCTCGTCGGCGTCGTGCGGGATGCCGGCCTCCTCGCGCGTCATGCCGGCGATCGAGACGTGGAACCACACCTTCTCGACGAACACGCAGTGCTTCACGATCGACGCCGGCGTCGTCGACGACGGCACGAGGTGGCGGCGCGCCTGCTCCTCGGTGAGCCCGTCGAGCAGCGCGAGGACCTCGAGCCGGTTGTCGTGCACGAACGCCTCGAGCTGCGCACGCTCGTCGCCGATGAGCGTCCGCTCGCTGAGGTAGCCGTCGTCGTCGGTCATGGCGCGAGCGTAGTGAGGAGCCGCGGCCGGCCGGTGCCTCGGACGTCGCCGGCCGGACGCTCTACGCCGCCGGAGGACACAGAGCGCCGCGCGACGTCGACCGACGAGCCGCAGCCGCAAACGCAGCCGCAGACCGAGCCCCAGCCCGCCGCCGGGCACGTGCGCGCCGACCGCGGGCCGGAGCCTCGGACGTCGCCCGCCGATGGGTCTACGCGGGTGCGAAGGACACCGTGCGCCGGGGGACGTCGACACCGACGAGACGGAGCCGCACCCGACGGCCGAGCCCCAGTCCCCCGCCGGGCACGTGCGCGCGGACGGCGGGCCAGTGCAGCTGCACGACATCGTGGTCCTTGCGCTCGTCGACGACGACGGCCTGGTACTCCTCGCCGATGTGCGGCTCGAGGATCACGGCCTCGACGAGGTCGACGCACGCGTGGTCGAGGGCGCGCGCCCGCTGCTCGGCGGCGCGCATCTCGTCGGGCAGCTGCGGCAGGGCGTCGAGCACCCACTGCGGCACCGGCTCCCCCGCCGCCACCGACAGGCACACCTCGGTGCCGAAGCGGTCGACGAGCCGGCGCAGCGGCGCGGTCACATGCGCGTACGGCGCCGCCACGGCGGCGTGGCGCAGGACGTCGGGCACGTCGTCGTCGACCGGCCGGTCGACGACCGTGTAGCCCGCCGAGCGCAGCAGGATGGTCACCAGGTTGAGGAACGCCGCGTGCGCCGGCGGCCGCGGGTCGAGCCCGCGCACGAGCTCGGCGTAGGAGACGTCGCGCGGCCAGTCGATGCCGAGGCCCTCGGCGGTGCGGCGCAGCGACTCGTAGTCGGCCTCCGACGCCGGCGGCATGGTGCGCACGATGCCGACGCCGGCGTCGAGCATGAGCCGCGCCGCGCACATGCCGGTGAGCAGCGAGATCTGCGCGTTCCACGACTCCACCGGGTGCGGCGCACGCATCGCGAGCCGGAAGCCGGGGCCGTCGGCCTCGATCTCCTGGTCGGGCACGACGACGTCGATGCCGCCGCGCTCCACCTCGAGCTCGCGGCGCAGCTGCCCCACCTCGCGCAGCAGCTGCAGCGGCTCGGAGGCGGTGCCGTCGTCGAGCGAGCGCTGCACCTGGCCGTAGTCGAGCTGCGCGGTGCTGCGCACGAGCGCACGCTCGACGTCGACCTCCACCGGGCGGCCGCTGCTGTCGAGGTCGATCCGCCACAGCACCGCGGGCCGTACCTGGTCGGGCAGCAGGCTCGCCGCGCCCTCGCTCAGCACCGGCGGGTGCAGCGGTGTGCGCAGATCGGGGCTGTAGAGCGTGACACCGCGGCGGTGGGCCTCGGCGTCGACCGCGCCGCCCGGCGCGACGAACGCGGCGACGTCGGCGATCGCGTAGAGCACGCGGTAGCCGCTGCCCGAGCGCGCGAGATGCACGGCCTGGTCGAGATCGGTCGACCCCGCGGGGTCGATGGTGACGAACGGGACGTCGGTCGCATCGCGTCGCGGCCGCCCGTCGGGCGCGAGGGCCTCGGCGGCGCCCGACCCCGCCGACGTCGCGGCCTCGGCGAGGACGTCGTCGGGGAACGCCGTCGGGACGCCCTGCTCGTCGCGCACCGCCTGGAAGCCCGCGCGCAGCAGGTCGCCCTGACGGGTCTGGGCGCGCAGCCAGCGGCGGGTCACCCGAGCAACCTACGTGCCCGGCGCCGATGCGGCAGCCGCGCGCGGTCGCTCCCCGGCTCTGCGCGGCCGCGGCACGTGGGCGAGGATCGTCCCCGTGCTCGTCCTGCTGCCGCCCTCCGAGGGCAAGACGCCGCCGCGCCGCGGCCCGGTGCTCGACCTCGGATCGCTGTCGTTCCCGTCGCTGACCTCGACCCGCGAGGCGGTGCTCGACGCGCTCGTCGACCTGGCGAGGCGGTCGCCGGGCGAGGCCCGCGCGGTGCTCGGGCTGTCGGAGAGGCAGACCGACGAGCTCGAGCGCGACGCGCGCCTGCCCGACGAGCCGTGCGCACCGGCCAGCCGGATCTACACCGGCGTGCTCTACGACGCCCTCGGGCTCGCGACCCTCGACGCCGCCGCCAAGCGCCGCGCCGGGCGCAGCGTCGTCGTGCAGAGCGCGCTGTTCGGCGCCGTCCGCCTCGGCGACCGGATCCCCGCGTACCGGCTCTCCGGGCAGTCGGTCATCCCCGCGATCGGGCCGCTCGCCGCACGCTGGCGCGACCCGCTCGCGACGGCGATGGCGGAGGCCGCCGGCCGCGGCCTCGTCGTCGACCTGAGATCCGGGGCGTACGCCGCCCTCTGGAAGCCCACAGGCGATGTCGCCGGGCGCACCGTCGCGGTGCGGGTGCTGCAGGAGATGCCCGACGGCAGCCGGGCGGTCGTCAGCCACTTCAACAAGGCGACCAAGGGGCGCCTGCTGCGCCAGTGGCTCCTCGACGGCTCCGACCCGCGCGACGTCGACGAGCTCGCCGAGGCCTGCGAGAAGGCCGGCGTCGTAGCCGAGCCCGGTCCGCGCCCGAAGGCAGGCGCCGTCCACCGCCTCGACGTCGTGGTGCCCGACCTGTGACGGCGTCGTCCGGGGGGACGACGTGATGTGGAAGGGCGCCGGCATCCTCGGCGCCCTCGTGGTGCTCGTCGGCGCGGTGCCGCTCACGACCGCGCGTGACGTCGTCGTGCGGCTCGCGCCGATCCTGGTGTTCCTGGTCGCGGTGATGGTGCTCGCCGAGCTCGCCGACGAGGCCGGGGTCTTCGAGGTCGCCGCGCGCGAGTGCGCCCGGTGGGCGCGCGGCTCGACGCTGCTCCTGTGGCTGCTCGTCGTCGTGCTCGCGACCGTCGCGACCGTGTTCCTCAGCCTCGACACCACCGCCGTCCTGCTGACGCCGGTGGTCCTCGCGCTCGCGCAGCAGCTCGGGATCGCAGCACTGCCGTTCGCGATGACGACGGTGTGGCTGGCGAACACCGCCTCGATGCTGCTGCCGGTCTCCAACCTCACGAACCTGCTCGCGCAGGACCGTCTCGGCCTGAGCACGCTGGGATTCGCCTCGGCTGCCTGGCCGGCGGCCGTGGCCGCCGTCGTCGTCACGGCGGTGGTGCTGCTCGTCGCCTACCGCCGCTCGCTGCGCGGCCGCTACGACGTCCCCGAAGCACCGCGGCCCGACGACGCCGTGCTGTTCCGGACCGCGGCAGCGGCCTGCCTGCTCCTCGGTCCGCTGGCCGTCGCGGGCATCCCCGTCGCGTGGGTGGCGACGGCGCTCGCAGCAGTCCTCGTCGTCGCGTTCGCCTGGCGCAGAAGGGCATCGCTGCGCTGGTCGCTGGTGCCGGGGCACCTCGTCGTCATGGTGGTGGGCCTGTTCCTCGTCGTCGCCGCGCTGCAGGCCCGCGGCCTCACCGACGTGCTGGTGGGGCTCACAGGGACCGGCGACGGGCTCGCCGGGCTGCTGCGCCATGCCGGCGTGGCCGCGGCCTCGGCCAACGTGGTCAACAACCTGCCGGCGTACGCCGCGCTCGAGCCGACCGCCGACGGCACGCTGCCGACGTTCGCGCTCCTGGTGGGCGTCAACTGCGGCCCGCTCGTGCTGCTGTGGGGGTCGCTCGCCACGCTGCTGTGGCGCGAGCGGTGCGCCGCCCGCGGGCTGCACGTGCCGTGGCAGCACTTCGCCCGCGTGGGCCTCGTCGGGGTGCCTCTCGTCGTCGTCACGGCCACGGCCGCCCTAGCGCTGGCAGGCGGGTGACCCGCGACCGGACGTGCCGCGCATCGCGGTGGCCCGGCGCATAGCCTGCAAGCCGGACCTACGGGGGCGGAGGACATGGCACGACGACGGGGCATGCGCGACCGCGATCTGACGAGGCTGCGCGGCATGGTGGACGGCTGCCGTCGCGCGCTCGTCCTCACCGGCGCCGGGGTGAGCAAGGCATCGGGGCTGCCGACCTACCGCGGCGCCGGCGGCATCTACGAGAACGCCGAGATCGAGGCGCTGCACCACGCCGAGGGCCTCCCGGAGACCCTCCCAGCGCTGTGGGCGTTCTGGGGGCCGAGGCGCGCCACCATCAGCGCCGCCGCGCCCAACGCCGCGCACCGCGCGATCGCGGAGTACCAGAGCGACGCGCTGCGCACCGGGCGCACCGTCACGCTGGCGACGCAGAACGTCGACGACCTCCACGAGCGCGCCGGCAGCAGGCAGGTCGCGCACCTGCACGGCAGCCTCTTCCGCACCCGCTGCTACGACGACCACTGCTCCTACGGCGTCCGCGACGACAGCACGCCCTACGCCGAGCCGCCGCTGTGCCCCGAGTGCGGACGCAGCTACCTGCGGCCCGCGGTCGTGCTGTTCGGCGAGCACCTCGACCTCGACGCGCAGGCGACGTCGCGCCGCGCGGTGCGCGACTGCGACCTGCTCATCGCCGTCGGCACGTCGGGCGAGGTGAGCACGGCCGCGATGCTGATCCGCTACGCGTCCGACGTCGGCGCGCTGCTCGTCACGGTCGATCCCGCCGACGAGGTGCCGCCGCAGTTCGACGTCCACGTGCAGATGCCGGCCGAGGCCGCGCTGCCGCTGCTGCTCCCGGGTCAGCAGGTCGCGAACCGGTAGCCCGGCCTGCCCCGAGGCACCAGGTCGCGGTCGCGCAGCACGATCGACAGCGCAGCGCCGCGCGCGGCGCAGGCGCGCCGGAACCCCGTCCATCCGCCGTTGTCGGTGTACTCGATCTCGACCACGTGCCTTCCGTACACCTGCGTGAAGCGGCCGCACTCCGCGTACGCCTGGCACTCCTCGACGACGGCGAAGTCGAACCCGGTCGACGCCCGCAGCGCGAGCATCGCGACGTCGTTCTTCTGCGCGACGGCGAGCCCGCGGGCATGGCCGAGACGCACGATCTCCGCCGCGAGGGCGGCGTTCTGCGCGCGCGTCAGCCGGCCGCCCGACCGCGTCCACGAGTCGAGGTTGTCGGGCTCGACGGCACGGAACCCGGCGTCGGCGCAGCGCGCCACCCACCGCGAGACGATCGCGGCGATCCCGGCGCGCTTGGCCGCGGTGCGGGTGTCGAGGAGCAGCTCGTCGGGCCACCCCGGGTCGACGACGGGGCGCCCGGACGAGCCGCGCAGCACGAGGTCGGGATGCCGCGTCAGCCACCAGCTCCGGTAGCCCGGCTGGGTCTGGAAGGCGTTGATGTAGCAGACCGAGTAGACGCCAGGGGCCGGCCGGTCGGCGACGTCGCGGGTCACCAGCCGCACGCCGGCGGGCACCGGGTAGGCGCCCCCGAGCTGGTAGTCGACGGGCGCGTCGACCGGGGGCAGCACCGGCGCCGCGGCCGCCCGCACGGCGTCGGGGTCACGAGGCGCGGCGGCCGCCGACGGGACGCCGGCGCCGCACAGGGCCGCGGCCAGCACCGCGGCGATCACCGCACCCGTCGTCGCCCTCACCCGGACATGGTGGCGCCTGCAGGGCGTCCGGCGCTGCTGCCGCTCGTCCTATCGTGTGGCGATGCGGACGGACGAGGAGCACCGATGACGGCCGGCCCTCCCGTGGGCTCCCTCGAGTGGGGGCGCCGCACCGGTGGGCGGCTGTCGGCCGACGAGCGCCGCGCCCTGCGCCTGGCGATGCTGCGCGACTCGCGCGTCTACGCCCGCTCGAGGGTGCTGCAGGCTCTGGGGCGAGGCCCGAGAGCCACGCGCATCGACCTCGCATCGCTCGACCTGCCGGACACCGCGCTCTGCCGGGCCGTGGAGTCCGCGGCCGCGCAGCGGCAGTCGGCGCCGATGCTCGCGCACGCCTACCGCACCGTCGCCTACGCGACCGCGCTGTCGCAGGCGGACGGCGTGCCGGTCGACCGCGAGCTCCTGTGGTGCGCGTCGCTGCTGCACGACGTCGCGCTCGAGCATCCCGTGCAGGCGCGGTGCTTCGCCGTGCGCGGCGGCGAGACCGCCGAGCAGATCGCCCTCGAGGCGGGTGCGGATGCGGAGACAGCGGCTGCTCTCGGCGAGGCGGTCTGCCGCCATGCCAGCCCCGCGCTCGACCCCCGCACCGATCCGCTCGCCTACCTCGTATCGAACGGCGCGCTCGTCGACGTGGTGGGCAAGCGGCTCGACGAGATGGAGCCGGCGTCGGTCGCTGCGCTCGTCGCCGCCCAAACTCGCGACGGCTTCGCGCCGGCGCTGGCCGCGGCCTGGCGCGCCGAGGCGCGGGCCGTCCCCGGCGGGAGGGCGGCGCTGGCCGAGCGCACCGTGCTGTTCTCCGTCGCAGCGCGGATCGCGCCGCGCTGAGTCAGGCCGAGAGCTCGGCGAGCGCGGTGATCACGGCAGCGTGGTCGAGCACCACGCCGGCGTCGTAGCGGCGCATCCCCTGGGACAGCAGGCCGGTCGCCGGGTCGCGCGCCTCGTCGACGACGCGGTGCGCCCACGCCTCGGCGTACGCGCGCCTGCGGTCGCGGCCCTCCTGCGCGCGCAGGCGCACGAGCTCGCGCACGAGGATCGCGTCGAACGCCGCGGGGTGGGTCCACAGCACGTCGGGCGGGAACGCCGACATGGCGCGGTCGGCGGCCTCGACGGCGTCGTCGGTACGGCCGAGCTCGCCGAGCAGGGCGACCAGCAGCCCCTCGTTGTAGGCGTGGACGGCGGCATCCACCGATCCGTCCGGGCGCAGGTGGTCGCCCACCAGACCGTCGTCGTCGCGCATCGACAGCAGCAGCTCGGCGCACGCCTCCGCGAGGCCGGGTGGCGGGCCGCCGGGGCCGCGCCAGCGCGCCGCCGCGAGCCCCGCCGCGCCGGTCGAGCAGGCATGCAGAGTGGCCGAGCCCTCGTTCCAGCGCAGGCCCGTGCCGCGGCCGGGCACGTCGACGCGGCCGGTGAGCAGGAAGCCCCACGCGCGCCGCGCGAGCCGCAGGGCGTCGTCGTCGCCGAGGTCGAGCAGCGCGAGCACGACCCATGCGTCGTCGTCGAAGTAGCGCCGCCGAGACCTCGGCCGCTCAGCCCAGCCGTCGCCCCAGCGGTAGGCCTCGAGCATCCGCAGCAGCCGCGCGGACGTGCGCGACTCCGGCCCCTCGACGAGGGCGCCGGCGTGGAGCACCTGCGAGAACGGCCACAGCGCCACGCGTCGCGGCGATCCCGGCTCGCGCACGCCGGGCAGCGGAAGCCGGTGCAGGCAGCGCCGCTGCAGCACGGCCCACTCGTGCCGGGCCTGGTCGGCCCAGCCTGCTCCAGCGGTCACGGCGTCCAGGAGTGCGTCAGGCCGGCGAGGTGGCCCGTCTCGGCGAAGCTGCGCAGCGAGGCGTTGCCGTCGGCGTACCAGGTGAGCGTGGTGATCGACGCCGGCGCGAGCTCCATGCGGTTCATCGACAGCAGCGGCGCCTCGAGGGCGCGCGCAGTCAGCGCGCGGATCGATCCGACGTGCGCCGCGACGGCGATGCGTGCGCCGCGGTAGCGCTCGAGGACGCCGTCGAGCGCGGCGCCGACACGCGCGTGGATGTCGTGCAGCGACTCGCCGCCGGGCGGCGCGACCTCGGGCGACGACAGCCACGCGTCGAGCTCCTTGGGCCAGCGGGTCATCACCTCGGCGAAGGTGGAGCCGTCCCACTCGCCGAAGCGCCCCTCCTCCAGCCCCTCGACGACGACGGGCTCGAGACCCAGCGAGCGCCCGAGGATCTCGGCGGTCTGCCGGGTGCGGCGCATCGGCGAGCAGATCAGGACGTCGGCCCCGCCGCGAGCGGCGAGCTCGACGGCCGCGGCCTGCACCTGCGCGATGCCCTCCTCCACCAGGGGCGGGTCGAGGTCGCCGCCCGAGCCGGAGAACCGGCGCTCGAGCGAGTGCTGGGTGACGCCGTGCCGCACGAGCAGGGTGACCGTGGGCGCCCCGATGTCCGGGCCCCAGCCGACGACCGCGGGCCGGGGCCCGGCAGGGACGGGGTCCTGCTCGGTCTCGGTCTCGTAGGCGTCGGCCACGGTGCGCCGGATGGTGCCGTCGCGGCCGCGCTCGACGGCGTCCATGCTCTCGTTGGCCAGCGCGTCGGCGGCCTTGTTGCGCTCGCGCGGCACCCATGTGAACGAGACGCGGTCGCGCGGCACGACCTCGCGGGCCTGAAGCGCCAGCCGGCGCAGCGCGTCGTTCTTGATGGCCCAGCGGCCGCTCATCTGCTCCACGACGAGCTTGCTGTCGAGCCGGGCCTCCACGTGGGCGTCGGGGTCGACCTCCATCGCGGCGCGCAGGCCCTCGAGCAGGCCGGTGTACTCCGCGACGTTGTTGGTGGTGACGCCGAGGTGGCCGGCGAGCTCGACGAGCGCCTCGCCCGTGGCCGCCTCTCGGACGACCGCGCCGTAGGCGGCCGGCCCGGGGTTGCCGCGCGAGCCGCCGTCGGCCTCGACGACGAGGCGGCGGTTCACAGACCGGACTCCGGTGTGCGCACGAGGATCCGGCGGCACTCCTCGCACCGCAGCAGCGCGTCGGGCGCGGCGTCGCGGATGCGCACGAGATCGGTGGGCGTGAGCTCCATCCGGCAGCCCTCGCAGCGGCGCTGGTGCAGCGCCGCCGCGCCGACGCCGCCGTGGTCGGCGCGCAGCCGGTCGTAGAGCGCGATGAGGTCGGCGGGGATGTCGGGCACGACGCCCTCGCGCTCCTGGCGCACCCAGCCGGCGTCCTTGTCGGCCTCGGCGAGCGCGGCGTCGCGCTCGGCCGCGAGCCGGTCGAGGTCGGCGGCGACGGCGTCGCGCTCGGCGGTGAGGCCGGCCAGCGCCGACCGCGCGTCCTCGAGCCGCTCCATGACCTCGAGCTCGGCGTCCTCGAGGTCGGCCTGGCGGCGGGCGAGCGACTCGATCTCGCGCTGGAGGTTCTCGAGCTCCTTGGCCGAGCCGATGCGCCCGGAGTCGAGCAGCTCCTGGTCCTTGCGGGCGCGGGCCCGCACCTGCTCGACGTCGCTCTCGGCCTTCGCCATCGCGCGCTCGAGGTCGCTCACCTCGGTCTCGGCGGCGACGACGCGGTCGCGGACGGCGCTGACGCGGCCCTCGAGCTCGGCGATCTGCGCGAGCTGCGGCAGGGTGCGGCGACGGTGCTCGATCTGGTCGAGGCGGACGTCGAGCGCCTGGAGGTCGAGCAGGCGGAGCTGGACTGCGGGCTCGGCGTTCACCGGTCTCCTCGATCTTCTCGAATGGCCGTGCTGGTCGGGCTGGTCGGGCTCGGGCTGCGGGCGCTGCCGCCTACAGCCGCGCCGTCCACGGGTCGGTGACGATCCGCGAGACGTGGGTGTCCACCGTAACGCCGATGGCGGCCAGGTCCGACACGAGCAGGGCGGCCGCCCGCGCGAGCCACGGCCACTCGGAGGCCCAGTGCGCGACGTCGACGACGGCGCAGCCGCCGGACGCGAGGTGGTCGAGCGCGACATGGTGCTTGAGGTCCGCCGTCACCAGGACGTCGGCCCCGGCCGCGGTCGCCGCCTCGAGGAGGTCGGACCCCGAGCCGCCGCAGACGGCGACCCGCTCGACCGGCCGGTCGAGGTCGCCGGCCACGCGCACGCCGTGGGCGGTCGCCGGCAGCGACGCCGAGACCCGCTCGGCGAACGACCGCAGCGACATCCCGGGCTCGACGTCGCCGATGCGCCCGAGCCCCGTGCCGCTGCCGAGCGACGACGGCTCGAGCGGCGACAGGCCGGTGACGCCGAGCAGCTCGGCGAGCGCGTCGGAGACGCCGTCGTGCGCGACGTCGGCGTTGGTGTGCGCGGCGAGGAGCGCGCAGCCGCCGCGCACGAGACGGTGGACGACGCGGCCGGCCGGCGTCGTGGCGGCCACCGACGACACCGGCCGCAGCAGCAGCGGGTGGTGGGTGATCAGGAGGTCGGCATCGGCGGCCAGGGCCTCGTCGACGACCTGCTCGACGGGGTCGACCGCGAGGTGGATGCGGCGCACCGGCGCCGCCGGGTCGCCGCACACGAGCCCCACGGCGTCCCACGGCTCTGCGCCGGCGGGGTCGTAGCGGCGGTGCACCACGGCCACGACGTCCGCGACCGTGCCCATGCCGCCGATCCCCTGCCCCGCCCGCTCGTCCATGTCGCGACTCTAGGGGTGCGGGATGGGGCCTCGTGGAATCGGGCGCCGCGTGGGACCGTTGAGGACGGGGAGGCTCCCGGACGACCGGGAACAAATACCCCTCGGGGTATCGTTGACGACCTCGGGCGCGCACCCGGCGCGTCCGTCCAGCGCACGTCCGAGAGAGGCTGCAGTGCCCACCATCGAGCTGACCGCGTCCACCTTCGACGACACCGTCACGGGCAACGACATCGTGCTCGTGGACTTCTGGGCCGCGTGGTGCGGGCCGTGCCGCATGTTCGGCCCGGTCTTCGAGAGCGCGTCCGAGACCCACGGCGACATCGTGTTCGGCAAGGTCGACACCGAGGCCGAGCAGCAGCTCGCCGCGGCCGCGCAGATCACGTCGATCCCGACGCTCATGGCCTTCCGCGAGGGCGTTCTGCTCTACTCTCAGCCCGGTGCCCTCGGAGGCCCGCAGCTCGAGCAGCTCATCCAGGCCGTGAAGAACGTCGACATGGCCGAGGTGCACGCCAAGATCGCCGAGCAGAAGTCCGCCGAGGCGGGCTCGGCCTGAGCGCTCCGCCTGAACGCATCCGCGCCACCGGCGCCCTGAACGCGGGCCCGTCGTCCTCTCCCCCGTGGACGGCGGGCTCGCCCCGTTCCGGCCTGCCGCAGCCTCCGGAGAACCCGCGCAAACGTTGACATGGCGGTCCCCTCGCGGAAACGGACCGTTCACATCCCCGGGCGATGCTTCTCGTGCCCGGTCGGAGAGATCCACCGGGTCAAGGCTCGGACCGCCAGCGAGCCGGACCGCTCGTCGGGAGCGGTGCTGGAGGGGTCCGTACGTGCGAGGGCGCGCTGTCTACTGGGGGACGGCGCGCCCTCGCCCTGTCTGCACCGCGCCGAGCACGTCGCCGGCGCGACATGGCTGCCCGCCCTGCGGACCCTGTCCCCGAACCGAGGGACGTCGGTTGTAGTGTCGGCGCGACGCGACGCCGGGGGGACACCGGTTCGGGCGCGGCGTGCCTCTCACGAGGCTGTGCAGGCCCCGGCGCCAGACGTCCCCCCTCTGCGCCGGGGTCTGCCCCTCGGGCCGTGCGGCCTCAGCCGATGCGCACCACGTTGCTGGCCTTCGTCGTCCCGCCGCCGTCGCGGATCACGACCCGCCACTCGTACGACGCCGAGGCCGGCACGTCCTGGCGCTCGACGTAGCGGATCGGGAGGCTATTCTCGATCGAACGGGTCAGCTGCGGCGGCGTCACCGTCGTCCAGTCGCTGCCGCCGGCCGGGCGCCGCTGCACCTGCCACGCGACCGGGGCGCCGGCGTACAGCGCCGTGATCCGCAGGTAGAGCGACCGCGTGCCGTCGTTGGTCCGCTGCCAGGCGTCGATGAAGGGCGTGAAGCCCCGGACGTCGGCGACGGCATCCGTGTCCTCCTGGAACGTCCGCAGCACCGTCGTCCCGGTCCCGACGCGGGTGTCGGTGCCGGGCATCGTCACGCGCACCCAGCCGGTGGCCAGCCTCGCGTTCGGCACCAGCACGGCGCCGTTGTCGTCGGTGGTCGCCGAGGTCACGTGCTGGTCGGCGTCGGTGAGCCACACCTTGATGCCGGCGAGCGGCGTGCCGCGCAGCGACGACCACTCGTCGAGGAAGGTGATGACCGCGCCGTCGTCCGTGGTGCGGCTCGACGTAGCGAGGGGGTGGCGGCAGCTGCCGCGCGCGTCGGACAACAGGTGCAGGCGCGGCCGAGGCAGCGGGTGCTTCCACGTGACGCCGCCGAGGGTCGCGGAGCCCGTCTCAGGCAGCAGGAACACCCAGGTGCGGCCGTCGGCGACGCGCATCTGCGGGTGGCCAGGGGTGGCGAAGCGGTACGACGTCTTGCCGGTCTTGGCCGAGCGGCTCCACAGCACCGGGTAGGCGCGGCCGCCGCGCAGCAGCACCGCGCTGCCCGACCCGACGGACTGGCTCTGGTAGACGACCGAGGCGCCGCCCTTCCAGTTCGGCCGGCAGCGGTAGGCGAGGCGTGCGACGTCGAGCGAGACCGACTGGATGATCACGTTGGTCGCCGTGAGCGGCACGCGGTTCCAGCGCTTGTGGTAGGCGTCCCACTGCAGGCCGTTGCTCGGCAGGCCTGCCGTGGAGACGCGGTAGCGGCCCTGCTCCCAGCGGACGGTGAGACGGGCCGGGTAGCGCAGGATCGCCTTCGACACCGGGGTGCCGCGGCCGGCTGCCGCGGTGAGGCGTCCGGTCGACAGGCCCGCGAGCGAGCGCACGACGTTCTTGCCGCCGGTGCCCGACAGCTTCTTCACGGCCTGCTTCGCGGCGAGCGCGACGCAGTAGATGCTGCCGACCTTCGCGCAGCGAGGGGCGTCGCGGTAGACCTCGGGAGCGCCGACCTGCTCGGAGAAGAGCTTGAGGCCGGACTTCGACGCGGCGGTCTTCACGGATCCGGCCATGCCGGAGAACGCGACGCCGATGCGCCCGAACTGCGGCAGGAGCTGCAGGTCGGTCTCGCGCAGGCTGCGCATCGGGCGCACCTTCGGCGGGATGGACGACGAGAAGATCGCGACGTGGCGGGTGAGGCCGCCCTCGACGAGCTCGGTGTAGACGAGGTCGGCGTTGGGCAGGCCGACCTGCGGGAAGTCGCCGCGCATGACGTTCGGGATCTTCACCGCGAGGACCTTGTGAGGTGCGGTTGAGGCCGGCGGCTGCGCCGTCGGAGTGACGTTCTGCGTACCCGCGGCCAGGCCCGCGGTCTCCTGATCGATCGCGCCACCTGCAGCGCGGGACTCCGCCAGGGGGACGGACACGCCGGCCTGCACCTGCACCGTGGCGGCGTCGCCGCTGACGGACGTGGTGCCCCCTGCGACGACGGCGCCGCAGGTCAGGGCGACGAGGGTGATCGTTGCTGCTGAGTGAAGAGCACTGGACATGGGTACGTCCTCCTTCCGAAGACAGGCTTCGGACGGCGGGAGGGGCGGACCTGGGGGTGGCTTCCCGTGACGAGGCAGACAGCGGCGAACCTCAAGTCCGGCCCCGGCCCGGGCCGATGCTCGCCGCAGGCGTGCTGCACGTCCGGGCGCCTCGGATGACCGCCGTCGACGGCGTCCCGACGTCCCTCCATCGGCGTCCGCCGGGCCCCGCCGCTCTCGAGATGCGCGTCCGGCGGACCGGCCGCAGGATGGCTCTGGCAGCCGCGCCGGAGGTGGCCCGAGAACCCGCCGGCGCGGCTGCTCCGCGTCCAGCCCCCGCCAGCCCCCGGCCGCAGCGGTTCGGACCGCTCCCGCCCGTCGGGGTACCCTCGCCGATCGGCGGGACGGCGTACGCGCCCCCACCACGCGGGCGCATAGCTCAGTTGGTTAGAGCACCTGCCTTACAAGCAGGGAGTCGGGGGTTCGAGTCCCTCTGCGCCCACGACCGCATGAAGGGAGGGGCAGGGCAGGCCGGAGGCCGCCCTGCCCCCCCCTTCATGCGGTCATCGGGCGCGAGGAACGTGGGCCCCCGCTGCGCATCTGAGCGGCGCAGGCACGGCCGACACCCAGCCGAACGATGCGCAGTAGGGGACTCTGCGCCCACGACGGATCAGGGGCGGGCACACGGCGAAGCCGGTGCCCGCCCCTGATCCGTCATCGGGCGCATCGGACCTGGGCCCCCGCTGGCCATCTGAGCGCCAACGGAACGGCCGAGACCAAGCCGAACGATGGCCAGTAGGGGACTCTGCGCCCACGACCGCATGAAGGGAGGGGCAGGGCAGGCCGGAGGCCGCCCTGCCCCCCTTCATGCGGTCATCGGGCGCGAGGAACGTGGGCCCCCGCTGCGCATCTGAGCGGCACAGGCACGGCCGACACCCAGCCGAACGATGCGCAGTAGGGGACTCTGCGGACGTGGGCCCCCGCTGGCCATCTGAGCGGCAGCGGCACGGCCACCCAGCCGAACGATGGCCAGTAGGGGATCTGCGCCTCACGAGCCGCTACCCGAGCGTGATGAAGGTGCCCTCGACCTCGCCTTAGGAAGCGCCGGGCACCTTCACCCCCATCTCACCGCTGCCCACGACCGGCCTCCCCAAAGGTGATGAAGGTGCCCTGGACCTCGCCTGAGGAAGCACCGGGCACCTTCACCCCCCAACCCAGCCCGCCCAGAGCAGCCGGGCCAGGACGTGATGAACCGGGACGTGATGAAGGTGCCCTCGACCTCGCCTTAGGAAGCGCCGGGCACCTTCACCGCACACCACCCGCGCCCCGAAGAGCCGGCCCCGGAGGTGATGAAGGTGCCCTGGGCTTCTTCTTAGGAAGCGCCGGGCACCTTCACCGCACTCTGTCGGGCCGGTGGAGTCCCCTGGGCGGGGGACCGGGCTGGCAGGACTCACCCGATGCGGCGGTCGAGGATGTCCGAGAGGGGGGCTCGAGGAGCCCGGGTGGGAGCCGGCCATGGCGCAGGATCTGTGGGTCGTCGGCATCGGTGCTTCCGCCGGCGGGGTCGAGGCGCTCCGCGAGCTGGTCCCCCATCTCCCCCAGGCCGGCGCGGCCTTCGTCGTCGCCCAGCACATGTCGCCCGTGCACCCGTCGCTGCTCATGCAGGTGCTCGCGCGCGAGACCTCGCTCGACGTCGTCGAGGTCGTCGACGGCCAGCAGCTGCGCGCCGGCGCGCTCCACGTCGTGCCGCCCAACCGCGATGTCACGGTGTCGGGCGAGAACCTGCTCATCCGCCAGGCGACGCCGCGCATCAGCCCGCAGCCCAGCATCGACGCGCTGCTCACCTCGCTCGCGTCGTCGTGGGGCTCGAAGGCGGTCGCGGTCGTCCTCTCCGGCACCGGCACCGACGGCGCCCTCGGCGTCGCCGCGGTGAAGGAGGCCGGCGGCTACGTCCTCGTGCAGGACCCCGACAGCGCGGCCTACCGCGACATGCCGGTGGCCGCGCTCGACTCCGGCGTCTGCGATCTGCTGCTGCCGCCCGACCGCATCGGCAGCGCGCTGTCGTCGCTGCTCAACGGCGACCAGCTGCAGGGCGGCTCGCGCTGGAGCGACGACGCGCTCATGGCGGCGCTCTCGCGCGAGACCCGCAAGGCCACCGGCTGGGACCTCGCGGCGTACAAGGACGGAACGGTCACGAGGCAGCTGTCCAAGCGCATGCACGCGCTCGGCCTGCAGACCCGTGAGGAGTACGTCGCCCACGCGCTGGTCGACCCGGCCGAGCTCGTCGAGCTGCGCGACTCGATGCTCATCACCGTCACCGGCTTCCTGCGCGACCGCGCCAGTTTCGACGCGCTCCGCGAGCAGACCAAGGCGCTCGTGGCCGCGAAGGCGCCCGGCGACGACGTCCGCGCCTGGGTGGCCGGCTGCGCCACGGGCGAGGAGGCCTACAGCGTCGCGATGCTGCTGCTCGACGCCATCGAGGCCCGCGGCAACGACCTGTCGCTCAAGGTGTTCGCGACCGACATCAGCGACCGGGCGATGGACGTCGCCCGCCGTGGCCGCTACTCCGCCGCCGCGGCCGAGGACATCCCCGAGGACTGGCGCCAGCGCTGGCTCGAGCAGGACGGCGATGGCGTAGCGGTGCGCAAGTCGCTGCGCGAGCTCGTCGTGTTCGCCCGCCAGGACATCACCCGCGATCCGCCGCTCGTCCGCATGGACCTCGTCACCTGCCGCAACCTGCTCATCTACCTCGTGCCTACTGTGCAGGCGAGGGTCATGAACAACATCGGCGCCTCGCTCGCCGTCGACGGGCTGCTGTTCCTGGGCCGCTCCGAAGCCGGGCCTGCCGAGTCGTCGGGGTTCATCCCGGTGAGCGCGTCGCACCGGATCTACCGCCGCGGCGAGCGCACCCGCGTGCCCACCTTCCGCACGCTGGTGCCGGCCGTGACAGCACCGACGACGTCGATCGCCGAGAGCCGCCGCGCACCCCGCGACGACCTGCGCGACCTTGTCCGCGACCGGCTGCTCGCCGTCTACGGGCCGCCGTCGGTCCTCGTCGACTCCTCGTACACGCCGGTGCACCAGGTGGGCGATGTCGCCCGGTTCCTCGGCCTGCCGACGCCCGGCGGCGACTTCGTCCTCGGCGACATGGTGCTGCCGTCGCTGCGCACGGAGGTGCTCACGCTCCTCGGCCGCGTCGCCCACGGCGAAGCCGGCGTCCGGTCGGCGTCGCTGCTCGCCCGGCACGAGGACGGCACGTCGGAGCGCGTCACCGTGCAGGTCACGAGGGCGTCGGCACTGCGCGGCGACGAGCCGCACTTCCTCGTCTCGTTCCTGCCGTCGGGCGGCGACGACGCCCCGCGCAGCGACGACCCGCAGACCGTGATGCAGCGCCCCGTGGGAGAGCTCGAGAACGAGCTCGCGGGCACGCGCGAGCACCTGCACGCCGTCGTCGAGGAGCTCGAGGCCTCCAACGAGGAGCTCCAGGCGATGAACGAGGAGCTGCAGGCCTCGAGCGAGGAGCTGCAGGCCACCAACGAGGAGCTCGAGACCACCAACGAGGAGCTGCAGGCCACCAACGAGGAGCTCACGACCGTCAACGAGACGCTCGAGGTGCGCTCGACCGAGCTCACCGAGACCAACGCGGTGCTGCAGAGCATCCAGGACTCCGTGCACACCGCGATCGTCATCGTCGACACCGAGATGCGCGTGCTCAGCTTCTCGCCGCTGGCCGTCAAGGTGTTCGGCCTGACCCGCTCCGACATCGGCACCGACCTCAGCCGCCTGCCGTCGCACCTCGACGTCAGCCACCTGCGCCGGCTCGTGGAGCAGATGCTCCTCGACGGCGAGCCCACCGTCGAGGAGGTGCGCACCGGCGCGGCCACCTACCTGCTTCAGGTCGCGCCCTACCAGCCTCACGACCGCGTCGGCGGCGCGATCCTCGCCCTCAGCGACATCACCGAGCTCGACGAGGCGCGCCGCGACCTCGCCGGCCGCGCCGAGGAGGTGCAGGTCCTGGCGGAGGCCCTGCCGCACATGCTGTTCCGGGCCGACGTCTCCATGTCCCGCTTCACCTACGTCTCACCGTCGTCGCGCGTCCTGCTCGGCGTCGAGCCCGACGCCCTCATCGCTGACATGGGCCTGCTCACCGGCCAGCTGCTCCCGGCGGACGCCGCCGAGCTCGAGGCCCAGCGGGCGCGCATGTTCGGCGCCGACAGCGAGACCGACTACCGCCTCGTGCGCCCGGACGGCACCCACCAGGTGCTGCGCGAGGTCAGCCGTGTCGTCCCGTCGGGCATGGGCACCGCGCGGATCGGCACGCTCATCGACATCACCGACCTCCGTGAGGCGCTCGACGACGCCGAGCGGCACCGCCGGCGCGCCGAGGGCATCTACCGGCTGGGCGGCGGCGCGATGCTGCTGGTCTCCCTGCACGGGCGCATCAGCGACGCGAACGACGTCGCGTGCACGCTGCTCGGACGCAGCCAGGAGGAGCTCGAGGGCACCTCGCTTGCAGACCTGGCCACGGTCGACGCCGCACGGCTCGCCGACCTGGCACGGGTCGCCCAGCGCCAGGGCGGCTCCCACGACCAGGTGCGGCTGGTGTCGGCCGACGGCCGCGAGCTGCAGGTCGTCGTGCACCTCGCCCGTGTCGATCTCGACGGCCCCGACCCGGAGGACGCGTTCCTCGTCGCGTCGCTCACCGACCTCACCGACCTCGAGGCCTCGCGCCGGTCGAGCGAGGCCCGGAGGGCGCAGTTCGAGGCGGTGTTCAACCACACCGGCGCCGCCATGGCGGTGCTGAGCACCGACGGCCGGATCTCCCGCTGCAACAGGGCTTTCGGCGAGCTGCTCGGCCGCGACGACGACGAGGTCGTGGGCCGCCGCACCACCGACCTCACCCATCCCGAGGACGTCGGCAACGACCTGCAGCTGTTCGCGGAGCTCGTCCGCGCGGAGCGCGCGTCGTACCAGGTGGAGAAGCGCTTCGTGCGGTCCGACGGTCAGCCCGTATGGGCCCGTGTCATCGTCTCGGCTGCGCGCACCACGGGCGGCCCCACGCCGGACGACCTCGTCATCATGACCCTGCTCGACGTCAGCGAGGAGCGGCGGCGCGAGGCCGATGCGCTGCGCCTGTCGCGGTCCGACCCGCTGACTGGTCTGGCGAACCGGCTGCTCGTGTTCGACCGGCTCGAGCAGGAGCTGCACCGCGCCCACCGCACCGGCGGCCTGGTCAGCGTGCTGTTCATCGACCTCGACGGGTTCAAGGGGATCAACGACCGGCTGGGCCACGAGGCGGGCGACACGGTGCTGCGCATCGTCGCCGACCGCATCCGGGCCTCGGTGCGCGACAGCGACTCCGTCGCCCGGCTCGGCGGCGACGAGTTCCTCGTCGTCGCTCCGCACGACCAGGGCCAGTCCGCGCACGAGGGCATGCGGCTGGCCGAGCGGATCATCTCCGCCTGCGGGCAGCCGGTGCAGGTGGGCGAGAACGGCTCGAGCACCTGGTTGCGCCTGTGCGCGAGCGTCGGCGTCGCCCAGTTCCCCGCCGATGGCGAGGACGCCGACGAGCTGGTGCGCCGCGCCGACACGGCCATGTACTCGGCCAAGCAGCGCGGCGGCGACCAGGTGCGCTTCTACAGCTCCCGGCTGCAGGACAGCGAGCGCATGCGCAGCGCAGCGCGCGCCGAGCTGTCGGCCGCCGTCGAGTCCGGGCTCGTCGTGCCCTGGTACCAGCCGATCTACGCCGCCGAGGGACTGCGCCCCGCGGGCGTCGAGGTCCTCGCCCGCTGGCAGCACCCCGACCGCGGGGTGCTCGACCCGGTCGACTTCCTCGCCCAGGCGGAGGAGTTCCACCTGCTCGACGCGCTCACCGAGCACCTCGTGAGCCAGGTGATGGACGACCTGCCGGCGCTGCGAGCCGTGGTGCCCGACCTGTCGGTGTCGCTCAACCTCGCCGTCCCCCAGCTGGTCCGTCCGCAGGTGCTCGCGGCGCTCCGCGAGGCTGCGGGGCCCGAGCTCGACGGCTGGGTCGTGGAGGTGACCGAGGACGCCGCGTTCACGGAGCCCGCCGCCGTCCACGACGCCGTGGCGCAGCTGCAGGCGGCCGGGGCGTCGGTGTCGCTCGACGACTTCGGCACCGGCTACTCGAGCGTGCTGCACCTGCGCGACTACGGCTTCGACGAGCTGAAGATCGACCGCGCCTTCGTGTCGCGGGCCACGACGCAGGAAGGCCGGTCGCTCCTCGAGGCGATGCTCGCGATGGCGCACGCGCTCGGCGCGCGCACGGTCGCCGAAGGGGTCGAGACGGCGGAGCAGCACGCCGTCCTGATCGAGCTCGGCGTGGACCTGCTCCAGGGCTACCTGCTCGGGAGGCCCCAGGACGCGGCCACCACGGCCGCCTGGCTCAGCCGGAGCTTCGCATGACGATCGTCGACGGCCACGCCGTCCCCGACCAGGCGCGCGACGACTACCTCGAGGCCGTCCGCCACGGCTCGCGGGCGCATGCCGTCGACGTGTGCCTGGCCCTGCTGGCAGAAGGCGTGTCCCCTGCCGACGTGCTCGTCGACGTCGTCGCGGCGTCGCAGAGCCGGGTGGGCCTCGACTGGGAGCTCGGGCGGTGGAGCGTCGCGCGCGAGCACCGCGCGACCGCGATCGCCGACACGGCGATCAGCGCCGTGGTCGCGGCCGCAGGGCGGCAGACCTACGACATGCACCCCCACGGAAGGGTGCTCGTGCTCTCGCCGGAGGACGAGTGGCACACCCTGCAGGCCCGGCTCGCAGCCGAGGTCATGCGCCTGAGCGGCACCGACGCCACGCTGGTGACGCCGTCGCTCCCGAGCGGCGAGATCCGCGCCTTCCTCGCCGACGACCCGGCCTACGTCGTGGCGGTGCCGTGCGCGCTGCCGTGGAACCTCGTCGGCGCGTGGCGCACGATCAGCGCCCTTCGCGCCACCGGCACGCGGATCCTGTGCGGCGGACGCGGCTACGGCGACGACGGGGCGTGGGTCGCAGCCGTCGGGGGCGACGAGTACGCCGCCGACCTGCGGACGGGCGCCGACGCCGCCCTGCGTCTGCTCGACGAGCCGCCCATGGCGCGCCGCGACCCGGTGGGCGACGACGTGGTGCGCCTCGAACTCGCGCAGCTGCGCCGCGACGGGCCCCAGTTCGTCGAGCACGCGCTGCAGGGCGTCACGCACCGCTGGCCGGCGTTCTGGCACGACGTGGACGCCACGGTCCAGGTGCGCGACGACCTCGACATGCTGCTGCGCACGATCGCCGCGACGGTCCTCGTCGGCGACGAGCGCCTCATCGTGTCGCTCGTGACGTGGTTCGAGCGCGTCGTGGCCACCCGCGGCCAGCCGCTGGCGATGGTGTCGGGCTCGCTCGTGCTGCTGCACGAGGCCCTGCCGCCCCGCCTCGAGCGGGCCCGGCGCGCAGCGCGCGCCGGGCTCGAGGCGTGCTCGCAGGCGCCCTACTGACGAGGGCTACGCCGGCTGCAGCGCAGCCAGCGCCTCGCGGTACTCGGCCGTGCGGCGGGCGTCGCCCGGGCCGTTCACGACCGACCAGCGCACGACGCCGTCCTTGTCGATGATGAAGGTCGCGCGGGTGGCGATCCCGGCCGCCTCGAGGAAGACCCCGTACAGCTGCGCGACGGCGCCGTGGGGCCAGAAGTCGCTCAGCAGCTGGAACTGGTAGCCCTCGGTCTCGGCGAACACCTTGAGCGTGGCCGAGGTGTCGCACGAGACGCCGAGCACGACGGTGTCGTCGTTCTCGAAGACCGTGCCGAGATCGCGGATCTCGCAGAGCTCGCCGGTGCAGATGCCGGTGAAGGCCTTCGGGAAGAAGACGAGCACCACGTTCTTCTCGCCCCGGAACGACGACAGCCGGACCTTCTCGCCGGTGTGGTCGCTGAGCTCGAAGTCGGGGGCCTCCTGGCCCACCTCGACCGCCATGCGGTCCCCCTCGCGTACGTCGGATGAGCCGAGGACGGCTGTCCAGGGCAGGATGCGATCGTGGCACAGCTCCCTGAGGCCCTCATCCCGAGCCCCGGCGGCCGCGGCCTCGCGACCGACGACCGCGAGGATCTCGCCCGCCGCGTCCGCACGGCCTGGGACCTGTTCGTCGCGCTCGCCGAGCCGCTCGACCTCGACGCCGTGACGCGCGCCCGCGGGCTCACCGTGCGGGAGGTGCTGACCCCGCTCGGCGCGTGGTCCGACAACCGGCCGCTGCCGCAGCTGCTCGACGAGGCGCGCCGCGGCGTCGTCGGCGACCACGACCAGGGCGCCCTCGTCGACCACGTCCGCGAGGCCCACCGCGACGCCTCGCGCGACGACGTGATAGCGGCGCTGCGTCGTCAGCGCGACGAGATGTCGGCGTTCCTGGCCTCGCCCGAGGCCGACGCCGACGGCCTGCTGCCCGTGGCCTCCATGCTGGGCACGCTGCCCGTGCTCACCTTCCTGCACGCGTCGACCTACCCGCTGTCGACCTCGGCGCTCGACCTCGAGCAGGCCGGCGCCGAGGTGCCCGACGAGCTGCTGCGCCTCGGCCTCGTCGGCGTCCTCGACACCATCGGCGCGCTGGCCTCCCGCCAGGGCCTCATGACGTCGCTGACGGTCCGCACGCCCGGGCTCGTGGCGGGCGTCGGCGCGATGCCGCGCGACTGGCGGACGTCGGAGCTCCCCGACGACGCCGAGCCCGACGGCCCGCGCATCGACGGGACGGTGCGCCTCCTGCTGGATGTCACCGCGGGGCGTGCGGACGTGGCCAGGGCGGTGGCCGGCAAGGAGCTGGCCTTCCACGACGTGCCGGGGCTGCTGGCACTGGCCCCGCTGATCGAGCAGGTGCCGGGCATCCCCGGGCGCGCGGCGCTCGTGGCGGGCATCCGGGCGGTGCAGGGCGTGAGCAGCCTGCTGAAGGTGTTCGGCCTGCGCCGCTAGGGCGCAGCGGCGACGACGGTCAGCGGCGCGCTGCGCGCGGCGCGACGAGGCGGGTGCCCTGCCAGTCGCGGGTGGCGCTCACGGTGCTGGTGGCCTGCAGCCCCGCGGTGGGGGCGGCGTCGCTGATCTCCGAGGACTCGACGTGGCCGTCGCGCCCCGGCTTGGGGGTCAGCAGCCACACCACGCCCTGGTCGGCGAGGAACTCCAGCGCGTCGACGAGCGCGTCGACGAGGTCGCCGTCGTCGTCGCGCCACCACAGCAGCACGACGTCCACGACGTCGTCGTAGGTCTCGTCCACCAGGCCCGTGCCGGTCGCGCCCTCGAGCGCGCTGCGGAGGGCGTCGTCGACGTCCTCGTCCCAGCCGATCTCCTGGACCACCTGCCCGGTGGTGACGCCGAACCGGGCCGCGAGGCTGCGTGCAGCCTCCGCGCCGTCCGCGGTCGCGGTCACGCCGGTCCTCCCCGAGGTGCAGCCGGACGGCGGTCCGTCCGGAACGGGGGTAGTCCACCGGACCGCGCGCGTGCTTCGCAAGCACCCGCGCCGTCCGCGGGGCGCCCAATCCGGCGCCCGGCTGTCCCCTGCGCCGGGCGGGAGGCCCGCCAACGGCCCGAGCCGAGGGGTTTGGGGCCTCCCGGTCGAGGTGACCAGCGGGTAACAGGCAGGATGGTGCCCTGCGCGCCCGGCGACCCCGGGAGCGCGGACCGCACCGCACGCGAGCACGACCACGAGGGCGACCTCGCCCCCGCGCGATTCCTTGCAACCCGAGGAGCTGGACACACACCGTGGCACCCGGACGCGACCGCGAGCCCCTGCTGGCAGGCGGGCTCCCCACCCAGTACGTCGACGTCGACCCCGACGAGACCGGCGAGTGGATCGACTCCTTCGACGCCCTCGTCGCCAACGCCGGCCCCTACCGCGCGCGCTACATCATGCTGTCGCTGCTGCGCCGGGCCGCCGAGCAGAACGTCGGCGTCCCGAGCCTGCGCAGCACCGACTACATCAACACCATCCCGCCGGAGCGCGAGCCGTGGTTCCCCGGCGACGAGGCCGTCGAGCGCGAGATCCGCCGGCTGGCCCGCTGGAACGCCGCGATCATGGTCCACCGCGCCCAGCGCCCCGGCGTCGGCGTCGGCGGCCACATCTCCACCTACGCCTCCACCGCGACGCTCTACGAGGTGGGCTTCAACCACTTCTTCCGCGGCAAGGACCACCCCGGCGGCGGCGACCAGATCTTCTTCCAGGGCCACGGCTCCCCCGGCATGTACGCCCGCGCGTTCCTCGAGGGTCGCCTGAGCGCGCAGCAGATGGACGGGTTCCGCCAGGAGCTCTCGCACCCGGGCGGCGGGCTGTCGTCGTACCCGCACCCGCGCCTCATGCCCGACTTCTGGGAGTTCCCCACCGTCTCGATGGGCCTCGGCCCGCTCAACGCGATCTACCAGGCGCGGTTCAACAAGTACCTGCACGGCCGCGGCATCAAGGACACCAGCGACCAGCGCGTGTGGGCGTTCCTCGGCGACGGCGAGATGGACGAGCCCGAGAGCCGCGGAGCCCTGCAGCTCGCGGCGCAGGAGGAGCTCGACAACCTCACGTTCGTCATCAACTGCAACCTGCAGCGCCTCGACGGGCCGGTCCGCGGCAACGGCAAGATCATCCAGGAGCTCGAGTCGTTCTTCCGCGGCGCCGGCTGGAACGTCATCAAGGTCGTGTGGGGCCGCAAGTGGGACGAGCTGCTCGCGGCCGACCGCGACGGCGCGCTCGTCAACCTCATGAACCGCACGCCCGACGGCGACTTCCAGACCTACAAGGCCGAGGGCGGCGCGTTCATCCGCGAGAACTTCTTCGGCCGCGACCCGCGCACCCGCAAGCTGGTCGAGGACTGGAGCGACGAGGACATCTGGGCGCTGCAGCGCGGCGGCCACGACTACCGGAAGATGTACGCCGCCTACAAGGCCGCGACCGAGCACAAGGGCCAGCCGACCGTCGTCCTCGCCAAGACGATCAAGGGCTGGACCCTCGGCAGCCACTTCGAGGGCCGCAACGCGACCCACCAGATGAAGAAGCTGACCCTCGACGACCTCAAGCACTTCCGCGACCGGCTGCACATCCCGATCTCGGACGAGCAGCTCGACGAGAAGCTGCCGCCGTACTACCACCCCGGCCAGGACAGCGACGTCATCCAGTACATGCAGGAGCGCCGTCGGGCCCTCGGCGGCCCGGTGCCGCAGCGCCGCTCGGCGGGCAAGGCCCTCGTCCTCCCGGGCGACCCGGTCTACGACGTCGTGAAGCGCGGCTCGGGCAAGCAGTCCGTGGCGACGACGATGGCGTTCGTCCGCCTGCTCAAGGACCTCATGCGCGACCCGGAGATCGGCCCGCGCATCGTGCCGATCATCCCGGACGAGGCCCGCACGTTCGGCATGGACTCGATGTTCCCGACGGCGAAGATCTACTCGCCGCACGGCCAGACCTACACCTCGGTCGACCGCGACCTGGTGCTGGCCTACAAGGAGTCGACGTCCGGCCAGATCCTCCACGAGGGCATCAACGAGGCCGGCTCGGTCGCGTCGTTCACCGCCGTCGGCTCGTCCTACGCCACGCACGGCGAGCCGATGATCCCGATCTACATCTTCTACTCGATGTTCGGGTTCCAGCGGACCGGCGACGGCTTCTGGGCCGCGATGGACCAGATGACGCGCGGCTTCGTGCTCGGCGCCACCGCCGGCCGCACCACGCTCAACGGCGAGGGCCTGCAGCACGAGGACGGCCACTCGCCGGTCCTCGCGATGACCAACCCCGCCGTCGTCGCCTACGACCCGGCGTTCGGCTACGAGGTCGGGCACATCGTGCGCGACGGCCTGCGCCGGATGTACGGCGACCAGCCCGAGGACGTCTTCTACTACCTCACGATCTACAACGAGCCCTACGTCCAGCCCGCCGAGCCGGAGGGCGTCGACGTCGAGGGCATCGTGCGCGGCATGCACCTCGTGTCCGAGGCCGGCGAGGGCGACGGGCCGCGCGCCCAGGTGCTCGCGTCCGGCGTCTCGGTGCCGTGGGCCCTCGAGGCTCAGCGCCTGCTGCGCGAGGACTGGGGCGTGCACGCCGACGTGTGGTCGGTGACGTCGTGGACCGAGCTGCGCCGCGACGGCCTCGAGGTCGACCGGCACAACCTGCTCGAGCCGCAGGCGGAGCCCCGCACCGCGTACGTGACCCAGCGCCTGTCGGGCCGGCCCGGCCCGGTCGTCGCCGTGTCGGACTACATGCGCGCGCTGCAGGACCTCATCCGCAACTGGGTGCCCGGCGACTACGCGACGCTCGGCACCGACGGCTGGGGCATGTCCGACACCCGCGGGGCGCTGCGCCGCCACTTCCTCGTGGACGCGCAGAGCATCACGGTGCGCACCCTCGCCTCGCTCGCCGAGCGCGGCGAGGTGGGCCGCGAGGTCGTCGCCCAGGCGATCGAGCGCTACCGCCTGCACGACCCGTCGGCCGCCGACGCCGGCAACACCGAGGGCGCCGGCTGACGTGCCCGCCAGCACTCCCCCGGTGCCGCGCGCCGCTCTCGTCACGGGAGCGACGCGCGGCATCGGCCGTCTCACGGCCGAGCGCCTCGTGGCCCTCGGCTACGACGTCGTGGCCGCCGGGCGCGACCCCGAGGCCGTGGCCGCGGTCGCCGACGAGCTCGGCTGCGGCGGCCTCGAGCTCGACGTCGCCGACCCGGCGAGCATCGCGCGGGCGGCGTCGCGGCTGGCCGCCGAGGGGGTCGCCGTCGACGTGCTCGTGAACAACGCGGGGGTGTGCCTCGAGGACGGGCCCCTCTCGATCGCCGAGGGCGACCTCGGGATGCAGATGGCCACCAACACCTTCGGCCCGTGGCTGCTCATGCGCGCGCTCGTGCCGGGCATGGTCGAGCGGGGGTTCGGGCGCGTCGTCAACGTGTCGAGCGGCTCGGGCTCCTTCGCCGAGGGCCTCGACCTCGGCGCCTACTCGGTGAGCAAGGCCGCGCTCAACGCGCTCACCGTCACGGTCGCGCGCGAGGTGCGGGCGATGCGGCCGGACGCCGACGTCCTCGTCAACGCCGTCTGCCCGGGATGGGCGCAGACCGACATGGGCGGCCCGGACGCTCCCGTGCCGGTGGCCCAGTCCGTCGACGGCGTGCTCCACGCCGTCCGGCTGCCGGCGGGCGGACCCACCGGCAGGTTCTTCCGCGACGGCGCCGAGATCCCCTGGTAGCCCACAACTAGACGACGCCCCCGCCCGGCTTACGGGCGGGGGCGTCGTGGCGAGCGGGGTCAGCCGACGGTCGCGTGCATCTCCCACACGAGCACCTCGGCGGGGCCGCCGACGGCGGTGATGCGCCGGCCGTCCGACGCCGTGATGCGCGCGGCGTCGCCGGTGGCCAGCACGCCCGCGCCCTCGAGCTCGACGGAGCCGCGGGCGACGAACAGATGCACGAACGGGGCCTCGGGCAGCTGCGCCGAGCCGCCGTCGGGCAGCCGGTTGGCGAGCAGTCCGGCGTAGCGGTTCTGGATCCGGATGGCGCGGTGGTCGGCGTGCTTGTCCATGCCGGAAGCGACTGTCACCCAGCCGCCGGACTCGAGCTCGTCGGTGATGTCGAGCTGCTCGTAGCCGGGTGCGATGCGGGCGGTGTCGGGAACGACCCACATCTGGATGAAGTGCACGGGGTCGGTGTGGGTGTCGCCGCCGGTGAGGCGCCAGGAGTCGTTCTTCTCGGAGTGCAGGATCCCGGTGCCCGCGGACATGCGCTGGGCGAGGCCGGGGTGGATGACGCCGCTGTGGCCCTCGGAGTCCTGGTGCACCAGGCCGCCGTCGAGCACCCAGGTCACGATCTCCATGTCCTGGTGCGGGTGGGTCTCGAAGCCGGTGCCCGGCGCGACGACGTCGTCGTTGTTGACCAGCAGCAGGCCGAAGTGGGTGTTGGCCGGGTCGCGGTGGTGGCCGAAGGAGAACGAGTGGCTGCTGTCGAGCCAGCCGATCCGGGTCGAGAATCGGTCCGCGGCGCGGCGCAGGTCGACCGACGGGGTCAGCATCGAGGTGGTCACGGGGAGTGCCTCCATCCTTGGTAGTTGACCATTCAACCACATGCCACGCGACGGCATTCCCTTGTAGCGAACCGACAGTCGGCCGGCGGCGCGAGCCGGCGTTCTGCCCCTAGGCTCCCACCCGTGCCCGCCGACTCCCGCAGCCGCGCCGCGGCCGTGCGCCGGCTCGAGCGCTCGTCCGGCTCGCTGGCGACGGCAGCCGCCGCGCGGATGGAGGAGGCGCACCCCTGGTACGCCGCCCTCCCCGCAGCGGACCGGTCATGGGTCAACCTCGTCTCGCAGGCCGGCATCGCGGCGTTCGTCCGGTGGTTCCGCGACCCCGAGGGCGCCCAGGCCATCACCGCCGACGTGTTCGGCACCGCGCCCCGCGAGCTCGTCCGGGCCATCTCCCTGCAGCAGACCGTCGACCTGGTGCGGACGGTGATCGAGGTGGTCGAGGAGAGCATCGGCGACCTCGCCGCCGAGCCCGACGACGCCGCCTGGCTGCGCGAGGGGATGCTGCTCTACTCGCGCGAGATCGCCTTCGCCGCAGCCCAGGTCTACGCCCGCGCGGCCGAGGCGCGCGGCGCGTGGGACGCACGGCTCGAGTCGCTCGTGCTCGACGCCGTCCTGCGCGACGACGTGGCCGACGACGTCGCCTCCCGCGGCGCAGCCCTCGGCTGGCGGTCGGTGTCGGGCGTGTGCGTCGTCGTGGGCCCGGCCCCGGACGGCGACCCGGAGACTGTGGCCGAGGCGGTGAAACGCTCGGCCCGCCACCACCGGATGGACGCGCTCACCGGCGTGCAGGCCCAGCGCCTCGTCGTCGTCCTGGGCGGTGTGGCCACCGGCGCCGACCCGGTCCCCGCGGCCCGTGCTGTCGTGCCGCACTTCGCGCCCGGCCCCGTCGTGGTGGGCCCGGTCGTCGCGTCGCTCGGCGAGGCCGGCCGCAGCGCGCGCGAGGCCCAGGCTGCCGCCCACGCCGTGGCGGCGTGGCCGGACGCCCCGCGGCCGGTGGCGTCCGACGACCTGCTCCCCGAGCGGGCGCTGGACGGCGACGCCGAGGCCGTGGCCCGCCTGGTCGAGGACGTGCACCGCCGCCTGCTCGCCGAGGACCCGTCCCTGGTGGAGACGCTGACCGCCTACCTCGAGCGCAGCGGCTCGCTCGAGGGCGCGGCCCGCGAGCTGTTCGTGCATCCCAACACCGTGCGGTACCGCCTGCGCCGGGTCGCGGACGTCACCGGGCTCACCCCGACCGTGCCCCGCGACGCGTGGTCGCTGCGCCTGGCGCTGGCCCTCGGCCGTCTCGCCGACCGCCCCGAGCGCTGACGCCCGGAGCGGCGTCCGGAAGGCTCGGGCACGAGGGTGCGGCGGCCCCGCCGGGGCACGTCCCCCGAGCCGTGGACGCCCGGCGGCACCCCGTAGCACCGGCGTCACCTGTCCGTGACTATGTTGTAGGAACCCTACAAAGTTGCGGGGCCAGCGTTGGACGGGCCGTGATCGGCGCGTGACCTCGCGCTTCGGGAAGGTGGGACCGTGCTCGTCGTCGTAGCGCCCGGACAGGGCTCCCAGACCCCCGGCTTCCTCGCCCCGTGGCTGGAGGTGCCCGGCTTCGAGGACCGCCTGCGCTGGCTGTCGACCGTCTCCGGGATCGACCTCGTCGCCCACGGCACGGAGAGCGACGCCGACACCATCCGCGACACCGCCGTGGCGCAGCCGCTGCTCGTCGGCGCGGGCCTCGTGACGCTGCTGAGCCTGTTCCCCAAGCCGGGCGAGGCCTACGGCAAGGTCGGCGCGGGCGCCGGCCACAGCGTCGGCGAGATCACCGCCGCCGTCGGCGCGGGCGTGATGACCGCCGAGCAGGCGATGGTGCTCGTCCGCGAGCGCGGCCGTGCGATGGCCGAGGCCGCCGCGATCACCCCCACCGGCATGACCGCCGTCCTCGGCGGCGACCGCGACGAGGTCGTGGCCGCGGCCGAGAAGCACGGCCTCACCGCCGCCAACGAGAACGGCGCGGGCCAGATCGTCGTGGCCGGCACCCTCGAGCAGCTCGAGGCGTTCGCCGCCGAGCCCCCCGCCAAGGCGCGGCTGCGCCCGCTGCAGGTGGCCGGCGCGTTCCACACCGAGCACATGGCGCCGGCCGTGGGCCACCTCGCCTCGCTCGCCAAGAGCATCTACGTCCACGACACGCGCCTGCGCCTGATCTCCAACGCCGACGGCACCGTGGTGCACAGCGGCCGCGAGGTGCTCAAGCGGCTCGTCACGCAGGTCAGCTCGCCGGTCCGCTGGGACCTCTGCATGCAGACGATGGCCGAGATCGGCGTCACCGCCCTGCTCGAGCTCACCCCCGGCGGCACCCTCACCGGCCTGGCCAAGCGCGGCCTGCCCGGCGTCGAGACCCTCGCGCTCAACACCCCCGACGACCTCCCGGCCGCGTGGGACCTCATCGAGCGCCACGCCACCGTCGCCCCGACGGCGCAGTCGCCCACCTGGCGCCTGCTCGTGTCGCCGGCCAAGGGCACGTTCCGCCTCGGCGTCGAGAGCGGCCCCGGCGACGCGCTGCGGGCCGGCGAGCCGATCGGCGCGGTGGTCAACCTGCGCGACGAGCAGCCCGTCCTCGCGCCGCACGGCGGCACCGTGGTCGAGTGGCTCGTCGAGGACGGCGACCCGGTGAGCCCCGGCCAGCCGATCGTGCGCCTGCACCCCGAGGCGGCCTCGGCGTGACCGCGATCTCGGCGCGGCCGGTCCGCGCGGGCAGCCGCATCGTCTCCACCGGGTCCTACCGCCCGGCGCGGGTGATCACCAACGAGGAGATCTGCACCTGGATCGAGTCGTCCGACGAGTGGATCCGCGAGCGCTCCGGCATCGTCGAGCGGCGCTGGGCCGCCGACGACGAGTCGGTCGTCGACATGGCCGAGGCCGCGGCGCAGAAGGCCATCGCCGCCTCGGGCCTCGCGCCGTCCGACATCTCGATGGTGCTCGTCGCGACCGTGTCGCACCCCTACCAGACGCCGTCGGCCGCGGCCGAGCTCGGCGAGCGCATCGGCGCCCACGGGGCCGCCGCCCTCGACGTCGCCGCGGCGTGCGCGGGCTTCTGCTACGCCGTCGGCCTGGCCGACACGCTCATCCGCTCCGGCGAGAGCGAGCACGTGCTCGTCGTCGGCGTCGAGAAGCTCTCGGACTTCGTCCGCAGGGACGACCGCGGCTCGTCGTTCATCTTCGCCGACGGCGCGGGCGCCGTCGTGATGAGCCCGAGCGACCACCCCGGTGTGGGCCCCACGGTGTGGGGCGCGGATGGCGCGCAGAAGGACGCCATCACGATGACCCAGAACTGGATCGAGTACCGCGACGACCAGACCCTGGGCTTCCCCGCGCTGAAGATGCAGGGCCAGCAGGTGTTCCGCTGGGCCGTCGGCGAGATGGCCGGCGTCGCGCAGCAGGCCCTCGAGGCCGCGGGCATCACCGCCGACGACCTCGTCGCGTTCGTGCCGCACCAGGCCAACAACCGCATCACCGACGCGATCGTCCGCGCGCTCAAGCTCCCCGAGCACGTCCACGTCGCCCGCGACATCGTCACCACCGGCAACACCTCGGCGGCGTCGGTGCCGCTCGCCCTCGACCGCATGCTCGAGAGCGGCGACGTCGAGCACGGCGGCCTCGCACTGCTCATCGGCTTCGGCGCCGGGCTGGCCTACGCCGCCCAGGTCGTCGAGCTCCCCTGACCCTGCGGGCCCTGGCACAGGGCCTGCAGCGCACGACCCGCACCACCGCAAGGAACCCGCTCGTCCCGTCCAGCACCGACCCGCAGGAGTAGCACGTGTCCGCAACGCTCGAGGGCCTCGCCGCCATCGTCAACGAGGTCGCCGGTACCCCCATCGACGACATCACGCCCGAGAAGTCCTTCGTCGACGACCTGGACATCGACTCGCTGTCGATGGTCGAGGTCGTCATGGCCTGCGAGGACAAGTTCGGCGTCAGCATCCCGGACGGCGAGGTCAAGAACCTCAAGACCGTCGGTGACGCCGTCGCCTACATCGACGCGAACTCCGGCTCCTGAGCCGGACGGCGCGGAGGTGCGCCGTCCCGGGCGCACCTCCGTGCTGCCGGCCCTGACGCCGGCGCCGCACGAACCGCACTGCCTGCACCACCGACCCAGCTGCACCCGTCAGCCCCGTACTGAACCGCCGCCGCACCGCAGGAGCGAGACCCGATGAGCACACAGCGCACCGAGCGCACCGAGCGCACCGAGCAGCGCCGCGTCGTCGTCACCGGCCTGGGCGCCTCGACGCCGGTCGGCGGCACCGCCGCCTCCACCTGGGAGGGCCTGCTCGCGGGCCGGTCCGGCGTCCGCACGATCGAGGACGAGCGCTTCGCCGAGCTCCCCGTCCGCTTCGCCGGCCAGCTCGCCGTCGACCCCACCGAGGTGCTCGAGCGCCCCGAGGCCCGCAAGCTCGACCGCTCGCAGCAGGTGGCGCTCGTCGCCGCGCGCGAGGCGTGGGCGCACGCGGGCAGCCCGGAGGTCGACCCGCTGCGCCTCGGCGTCGTCGTCGCCACGGGCATCGGCGGCATCGTGTCGCTGCTCGACAACTACGACATCCTCAACACCCGCGGCTGGACGCGCGTCTCGCCGATGTCCGTGCCGCAGCTGATGCCCAACGGCTCGGCCGCCTGGGTCGGCCTCGACCTCGGCGCGCAGGCCGGCATCCACACGCCTGTCAGCGCCTGCGCGTCCGGCGCCGAGGCCATCGGCTACGCCATGGAGATGATCCGCACCGGCCGTGCCGACATCGTCGTGGCCGGCGGCACCGAGGCCTGCATCCACCCGATCACCATCGCCGCCTTCGGCGCCATGCGGGCGCTGTCGACCCGCAACGACGAGCCCGAGCGCGCGAGCCGCCCCTACGACAAGGGCCGCGACGGCTTCGTGATGGGCGAGGGCGCGGGCGTCGTCGTCCTCGAGTCCGCGGAGCACGCCGCCGCGCGCGGAGCCACGGTGTACGCCGAGGTCGCGAGCCAGGGCCTGTCGGCCGACGGCCACCACATCGCGCAGCCCGAGCCCGAGGGCCGCGGCGCCACCCGCGCGATCCGCTCGGCCATCGAGGCCGCCGGCATCGCGCCGTCCGACCTCATCCACATCAACGCCCACGCGACGTCCACGCCGCAGGGCGACATCGCCGAGTCGCTCGCCATCCGCGCGGTGCTCGGCGACGCGACCGACGGCGTCGCGGTCAGCGGCACCAAGTCGATGACCGGCCACCTGCTCGGCGGCGCCGGTGCGGTCGAGTCGGTCGCGGCGATCCTCGCCCTCTACCACCGCATCGCGCCGCCCACGATCAACATCGAGGACCCCGACGACGAGATCCTCCTCGACGTCGTCCGCGGCGAGGCGCGCCCGCTGCGCAGCGGCGACGCCGCAGTGCTCAACAACTCGTTCGGGTTCGGCGGTCACAACGTCGCCCTCGTCTTCCGGAGCGTGTGATGACTGCGACCGCCTCCCCCACGGGCACGGACATCGCCGTCGCCGACCTCGACCCCCGCCACCCGCTCGTCCGCCTCGAGGCCTTCCTCGACGACGGCACGATGGAGCTCGTCTCCGCCGTCGACGACTGCGGTGTGATCGCCGCCCAGGGCACCGCCCACGGCACGCCGGTCGTGGTGTTCTGCACCGACCCGACCGTCCAGGGCGGCGCGATGGGCATCGGCGGCTGCAAGGTGATCGTCGAGGCCTACGAGCGCGCTCACGCCGCGGGCGTCCCGGTCGTCGGTCTCTGGCACTCCGGCGGGGCGCGCCTGCGCGAGGGCGTCGAGAGCCTGCAGGCGGTGGGCCTGGTCTTCGCGATCATGACCCGCGTCAGCGGCCGCATCCCGCAGATCTCGGTCGTGCTCGGCCCGGCCGCCGGCGGCGCGGCCTACGGCCCTGCTCTCACCGACGTCGTCGTCCTCGGCCCCGAGGGCCGCGTGTTCGTCACCGGCCCCGACGTCGTCCGCTCCGTCACCGGCGAGGACGTCGACATGCTGCGCCTCGGCGGCCCTGAGCCGCACGGCCGCCGCAGCGGCGTCGTGCACGTCATCTCCGCGTCCGAGCGCGAGGCCCTCGACGACGGCGCCCGCCTCGCCGCCCTGCTCGGCTCGCACGGCACGCTCGACGTCGCCGCCGTGGCCGACGTCGACCTCGCCGCGCTCATGCCCGAGAACGTGAAGCGGGCCTACGACGTCCACCCCGTCGTCGACGCGATCCTCGACGAGGGCACCTCGCTCGAGCTGCACCAGCGTTGGGCGCCCAACATCGTCACCACGCTCGGGCGCATCGGCGGCCGCAGCGTCGGCGTCATCGCCAACAACCCGCTGCGCCTCGGCGGCTGCCTCGACGCGACGAGCGCCGAGAAGGCCGCGCGCTTCGTGCGCATGTGCGACGCGTTCGGGCTCCCGCTCATCGTCGTCGTCGACGTGCCCGGCTACCTGCCCGGCGTGGGCCAGGAGTGGGACGGCGTCGTGCGCCGCGGCGCGAAGCTGCTGCACGCGTTCGCCGAGGCCGAGGTGCCGCGCGTGACCGTCGTGACGCGCAAGGCCTACGGCGGCGCGTACATCGCGATGAACGCCCGCGCCCTCGGCGCCACGAAGGTCTTCGCCTGGCCCGACGCCCAGGTCGCCGTCATGGGCGCCGTCGCCGCCGTGCGCATCCTGCACCGACGCAAGCTGGCCGAGGTGCCCGAGGACGCCCGCACGCAGGTCGAGAACGAGCTCGCCGAGGAGCACACCCGCATCGCGGGCGGCGTCGACCGCGCCGTGTCCATCGGCGTCGTCGACGAGGTCGTGACGCCGTCGCAGACCCGTAGCGCGCTCGCCCGTGCGCTGTCGGACGCGCTCGCGGCCGACCCGGAGATCCGCGGGCACCACGGCAACATCCCGCTGTAACCGCTCGGGCAGCAGGCGCTCCTCCGCCTGCGCGATCGTGGGGCGCGGCGCTTCGGTGCTGGACCGCCGCGCCCCGCACGACAGAGGACCCCCGGCCGCCGGCCGGGGGTCCTCTGCGTTTCTCCCTCAGGGAGGAGGGTCGGAGGGGCTACACCACCTGGTGCAGCCAGCGCACGGGCGATCCCTCGCCGGCCACGCGGAAGGCCTCGAGCTCGGTGTCCCACGGGCCGCCGAGCAGGATGTCGATCTCGTCCTCCACCGGCTCCTCGATCTCGTGGGCGCGCGCGATGGCAGCGCGCAGCCGCCCCTCGCTCACCACGACGTCGCCGTTGGGGCCGATCTGGGCGCGGTACACGCCGAGGGTCGGGGTCACGGAGTAGCGCTCGCCCTCGGAGGTGGCCGTGGGCTCCTCGGTCACCTCGAAGCGCAGGCGGCCCCAGCCGCGCAGCGCCGAGACGACGCGGGCGGCGGTGCCGACCGGGCCGGACCACGACAGGTCGGTGCGCACGGTGCCGGCGAGCATCGGCTGGCCGGTCCAGTGCAGATCGACCCGGCTGCCGAGGATGTCGGAGAGGGCCCACTCGACGTGGGACGCCAGCGCCCGGGGGCAGGAATGCACGAAGACGACGCCGCGGGTGGTCACCCGGGCGCCGGTGGGCACGCTCGCGCCGCGCTCGGCCATGGCCGGACCTCTCTCTCGTCGAGGGACGCCTTCCCCAGCGGCCTCACGAGCCCAGGTCCTCACGGTCCACGAGCAGCGCACGCGACCGGCCGGAGCCGATCGCACTGCGGTCACGATAACCCGACGAGCCCCGTCCGCACCACCAGCCACGCGCGCACCCGAACCGGACGACCTGCGGTGGGAACGCTCCCATTCGGACGTTCGGGTGGATGGCGTCCCCCGCTCGGAGCATCCGGGTGAAGGATCCTCAGGTCCGGTGCCCGCCGCGGCCGATGGGTCTCCTGCAGGACGGCACCAGGGGGTGCTGTGGCACGGGGGCCGGAGCGGGATCCGGTGTGAGCACGGGGAGGGCGGGGTCATGGCCGAGTCCGAGATCTTCATGACCGAGATGTACGACGAGGGCGTCGTCACCGAGGTGATCCGTCCGGCGGCGATCGTGCCGGAGGAGTCCGCACGCGCGATCCTCGTCGAGCTCGCCCTCCAGGACGTGCAGTACGGCGGCCTGTGGATGTCCGACCCCTCGCGGTGGGCGCTCTACGACCTGCCCTGGGCGGCTGCGGGCCAGCCCGGCAACAGCCAGCTCATCGGCACCATCCAGGTCGCCTACGGCACGCCGACGCGCTACGAGATCACCATCTACCGCGCCACGGTCACGCGGCGCGGCACGGAGCTCGGCTGGACCGTCACCTCGCTGTGCGACAAGGCGCTGGGCTACGGCCACCTCGACCTCGCCACCTGCCCGCGCGCGTCGCTCACGGCGCCGCCCAAGCCCTTCCACTTCTAGCTCGACCTGCCCCGCCGGCTGCCTCCCCTGGACGCCGGCGGGAGCCCGGCGGCGACCCCCCGCGCCGACCGGGCAGCGCCGGCGCCTCCCCCCTCGCGCCGGCTCCGACGGGCCCCGCCGCTCCCCCGCAGGCGGGGCCCGTCCCTTTCCCGGGGGACACAGCCGGAGGGATCCGCACGGGGGCGGGCGTCGTCCCAGGTCAGGGACCCCTGTGCCCGGCGCCGCCGTCCTCATATGCACAGCCCCCGGCCGTTCACATGCGGCTCCCAGGTTCGGCCCCGAGAGTCTCTGCCATGAGCAGTGCGACCCTGGCCCGCCCGGCCGCCCCGACGTCCGCCCCCGCGGGCCGTCCCCGCCGCAACCGCGCGGCCGACGCCTGGATGGCGGTCGGCGGCCTGGGCCTCGGCCTGGTGTGCGGCATCCAGATCGTCACGAGCACGGGCACCTCCGGCCCGGGCGGGCTCATCACCGAGCTCAGCCGCTGGGCGGCGATGGTCGGCACCTACCTGTCGCTCGTGGTGATCTTCCTGATCGCGCGGGTGCCGTCGTTCGAGCGGGCCGTCGGCCTCGACCGGATGATCTCGTGGCACCGCAAGCTCGGGCCGCTGGCGCTCCTGCTCGTCGCCGCGCACGTCGTCCTCGTGACGGTCGGGTACGCCGCCTCCTCGGCGACGTCGTACCTCGCGCAGACCTGGTCGTTCGTCAGCACCTACCCCTGGCTGCTGCCCGCGATGGCCGGCTTCGTGCTCATGCTGGTCGCCGGCATCACCTCCTGGCGCGTCGCCCGCCGCCGGATGAAGTACGAGACCTGGTGGGTCACCCACCTGTACTTCTACGTCGCGATCGCTCTCGCCTACCTGCACCAGATCCAGCTCGGCCAGCCGTTCGCCACCCACGAGTGGGCCACCCGGATCTGGATCGCCCTCTACGTCATCACCTTCGGCCCGCTGCTCGTCTTCCGCGTGGCCTCCCCGATCGTGACGAGCCTGCGCCACAACCTGAAGGTGCACGCCGTCCAGCGCGAGAGCGCCGACACCATCAGCATCTGGATCAGCGGTCGCAACCTGCAGACGCTGCAGGCCAAGGGCGGCCAGTTCTTCGGCTGGCGGTTCATGACGCGCAACGACTGGTGGCAGTCGCACCCGTACTCGCTGTCGGCGGCGCCCGACAAGCGCTACCTGCGGATCACCGTCAAGGACCTCGGCGACCAGAGCCGCTCGCTGGCGGCACTGCGCCCCGGCACCCGCGTGATCGCGGAGGGGCCCTACGGCACCTTCACCGCGGACAACCGCCGGACCGACCGCGTGGTCCTCATCGGCGGCGGCGTCGGCATCACGCCGATCCGCGCCGTGCTCGACGACATCCCGAAGCACGTCAAGGTCGAGATCCTCTTCCGCGCCTCCCGGCCCGAGGGCCTGGTGCTGCGCAAGGAGCTCGAGGCCATCGCCCGCAGCCGCGACGGCATCCGCCTGCGCTACCTCGTGGGCAGCCGCCGCGAGTACCCGATCAACGCCCGCACGCTGACCCACCTGGTGCCCGACTTCGCCCAGGGCGACGTCTACACCTGCGGCCCCGAGGAGCTCATCGCCTCGGTGCGCGAGGCGGCCCGCGTGCTCGGCATGCCCGAGGACCGCGTCCACGACGACTCGTTCTCGTTCCACTCGCCCGACTACTACTCGTTCGAGACCGCGGTCCCGACGAGCTCGAAGGGAGCCTCGCGATGAAGCGCGCGGTCATCGTCGGCACCAGCACCGTGGCGGGCATCGCCGCCGTCCTGGCGCTCAACCCCGACCCGGCCACCCCGGCAGCGGCTGCAGCCACGACCTCCTCGAGCTCCTCGTCGTCGTCGAGCTCGTCGTCCGGCAGCTCGGACGGGAGCTCGTCGTCCGGGTCGTCGGACAGCTCGTCCGGTTCGTCCTCGTCAGGCAGCTCGTCGGACGGCTCGACGGACAGCTCGTCGGGCACGTCCTCGGGCACGTCCGGCACCTACACCGGCGACGCCGTCGACATCGGCCGCGGCTACGGCACCATCCAGCTCGAGGTCACCGTCGAGAGCGGCCGCATCGTCGACATCCAGGCCCTGGCCGTCCCCGAGAACGACCACCGGAGCGCGGAGATCAGCTCCTACTCCGTGCCTCAGCTGATCCAGCAGGCCCTCGACGCCCAGAGCGCGCAGATCTCCGGCATCAGCGGAGCGACCTACACGTCGTACGGCTTCGCGCAGTCGCTGACCTCCGCCCTGCAGCAGGCCGGGCTGTGACAGCCGTGGCCGACCGCTCCCGCGACTCCCTCACGTCGCTGCTCCCGGGCCGGGTGCAGACGCGTCGCGAGCACGTGTGGGGCACGGTCGTCTCCCTCGACGTGCGCGACGCCGACGCCAGCGAGCACGCCGTCGACGCGGCGTGGGAGTCGGTACGCGCCGAGCTGCACCGCGTCGACGCCGTCTACTCGACGTTCCGCGACGACTCGGTCATCTCGCGGCTGCGCCGCGGCGGCCAGCACCTCGTGGCCGACGACGTCGCCGAGGTCGTCGACCGCTGCCTCGAGGCGCGCCGGCTGACCGAGGGCGCGTTCGACCCGTGGCAGGCCCCTGGAGGCTTCGACCCGAGCGGCCTGGTCAAGGGCTGGGCCGCCGACCGCTGCGCCGGCATCGTGCGCATGCACGGCCTGCGCAGCTTCACCCTCGACGCCGGCGGCGACCTCGCGTGCCGCGGGCAGGCGTCCCCCGACCACGACGGCTGGCCGATCGGCATCACCCACCCCGACGACCCCATGCAGGTCGCGGCGGTGGTCGACGTGGTCGACTCCGCCATCGCGACGTCGGGCTTCAGCCAGCGCGGGGAGCACGTGCTCGACCCGCGCACCGGGGGCGCCGCGCGCGGCGCCCGGCAGGCGACCGTGATCGGGCCGGACGGCGCACTGTCCGACGCCCTGGCGACGGGTCTGATGGTCGCGGGCGTGGACGGTGCGCGCTGGTTCTCCGCGCTGCCAGGATGGTCCGCGTACGTCGTCGACGGAGGCCTCACCACGGCGTGGGGGCCCGCCTTCGAGACGTCGATGCCCGAGGGGGCGAAGGAGCGATGACGACTGTGACCCACCCGCGCACCGAGGACGACCTGCCGCAGAGCTACCTGCGCGCGGGCGACGGCGTGCCGCCCGTCCGCGTGCTCGTCGTGGACGACGAGCCCGACCTCGCCGACCTCGTCTCCACCGCGCTGCGCTTCGACGGCTGCCGCACCGCCACCGCGGGCGACGCCGACGAGGCCGTGCGCGTGGCCCGCGAGCTGCGCCCGGACATCGCGGTGCTCGACATGATGCTGCCCGGCGACGACGGCGTGACCCTGCTGGGCCGGCTGCGCGCCGAGCACCCCGACCTCCCCGCGGTGTTCCTCACCGCGCGCGGCGACACCCGCGACCGCATCGCCGGTCTGCGCGCCGGCGCCGACGACTACATCGCCAAGCCGTTCTCCCTCGAGGAGCTGCTGGCCCGCCTGCAGGCCGTCCTGCGCCGCACCGGCCGCCTCGACGAGCGCGGCGCGGTGCTGCAGGTCGCCGACCTCACCCTCGACGAGCTCACCCGCGAGGTGCGCCGCGGCGGCGAGCTCGTCGACCTCACGCCGACCGAGTTCGACCTGCTGCGCTTCCTCATGCAGAACGCACGCACGGTCGTGAGCAAGTCGCAGATCCTCGACCGCGTGTGGCACTACGACTTCGCCGGACGCAGCAACATCGTCGAGCAGTACATCGGCTACCTGCGCAAGAAGGTCGACGCCGACCGCGAGCCGCTGATCCACACCGTGCGCGGCGTCGGCTACGTCCTGCGCGCACCGCGGGCGGGCGACTGAGCATGTCGTCCGTCCCCGTCGGCACCGGCGCCGACGACGTCGTCCCCGCAGAGGCCTTGCCGCGCAAGGCCTCGCGGTGGTCGTCGCTGACCCTCACCCGTCGGCTGGTCATCGGCCTGGTGGCGGTCACGGCGGCGACCCTCGTGGTCGTCGCAGGTGCGACGTTCCTCGCGCTGCGCGCGTGGCTCATCGACCAGGTCGACGCCGACCTGATGGCGCCGAAGTACCAGCTCTACTCCGACCAGCGCGACCGCAACCCCCTCGACGAGGCGCTGCGCGGCTGGCAGAGCGCCGGCGCGACGCTGGTGACCCTCAACGACGGAACAGCCACGACGCTGCCGTTCCAGTTCCCGGGGGGCGACTCGTCCTCGTCGTCGGAGACCTGGTCGTCGTCGGACGCCGCCGAGCTGGCCACCGTGCCCACGTCGCCGTCGGCCGAGCCCGTCACGGTCGAGCTCGAGTCGGTCGGGGTGGCCCGTGCCGTCGCCGTGCCCGCCCAGCTGCGCGACGGCACCCCGGTGACCGTCGTCGCGGTCTCGCCGATGAGCGAGGTGTACGAGACCGCGAGCCGGCTCGTCGTCGTCGAGATCCTCGCCGTCGCGGGCGCCATCCTTCTCGTCGCCGTGGTAGGGACGTGGTTCGTGCGGCGCGAGATGAAGCCGCTCAAGGCCGTGGCCGAGACGGCCAGCGGCGTGGCCGCGCTGCCGCTCGACCGCGGCGACGTCGTGATCCCCGCGCGGGTCGCCGATACCAACCCCGGGACCGAGGTGGGCCAGGTGGGCCTCGCGGTCAACGCGATGCTCGACCACGTCGAGACCTCGCTGCGCACCCGCGCCGAGACCGAGGACAAGCTGCGCCGGTTCGTGTCCGACGCCGGCCACGAGCTGCGCACGCCGCTGGCCTCGGTCCGCGGCTACGCCGAGCTGATGCGCCGCGGCGCTGCCGCGGACCCGGAGTCGGCTGCGCAGGCGGCGTCGCGCATCGAGGCCGCGGCCAGCCGCATGGGCCTGCTCGTCGAGGACCTGCTGCTGCTGGCCTCGCTCGACGAGGAGCGGCCGCTCTCGCGCGAGCGGCTCGGCCTCGGGTCGCTCGTCGAGGACGCCGTGTCCGAGGTGTCGGCCACCGGCCCCGACCACACCTGGCGCACCGAGCTCGGCGCCGGCGACGGCCCCTACGTCGTCGGCGACTCCTCGCGCCTGTACCAGGCCGTAGCCAACCTGCTGGCCAACGCCCGCGCCCACACGCCCGCCGGCACGACCGTCACGGCGTGCACCGGGCAGGACGGCACGACGGCGTGGGTCGAGGTCCGCGACGACGGCCCCGGCTTCCCCGAGGACCTGCTCCCCCGTGCGACCGAGCGGTTCGCCCGCGGCGACTACAGCCGCTCGCGCGCCACCGGCGGCAGCGGCCTCGGCCTCGCGATCGTCAAGGCCGTGGTGGAGGCGCACGACGGCGTCCTGTCGGTCGGCAACTCCTCCGAGGGCCCCGGCGCGGTGATCCGCATCGAGCTCCCCCTGGCCGGCGCCTCCCCGGTGGAGACCGTCGCGCCGTACGGCACGGCCGCTCCCCCGCCCTCCGGCACCCCGGTCGAGGGCATCCCCGCCCCGGCCCTCTCCCGCTCCGAAACCCTCAGCTCCGAGTAGGCCGGGTCACCCTGCTTTCTGCAAGGTGTTCGCGGGAAGGGTCTCGGATCACGGATGGCGGCTGCCGTCCGCGCCCGTCCCGCTCTAGCCTGACGACGTGATCTCCTCGACGGCCCCCGCGACCGCGCCCGTGCGCGCGCTCGCGAGCTGTCGCTGTCCCGGCTGACGCCGTCCCTCCGCGGGTCCGGCGTCGATACGCGCCCCGACCGGACCGAGCCGAGAGACACCAGCGAGATGACCGACCTCCTCACCCCCCTGCACACGTCCCTGCCCGCCGAGCAGCACGTGGCCGCGCACCTCTACGACGCCGCCGACCCGCGCGCCGTGGCCCGCGTCGTCGCCGACCACCGCGACCTCTGGGCCACCGCCGTCCGCTTCGACCCCGACGCTCCCCAGCACGTCACGGTGTGGGCCGACGACCGCTGGGAGGTGCGCCTCGGCGCCTGGCTCCCCGGCCAGTCGAGCGGCGAGCACCACCACGTCGGGCGCCGCGGCGCGCTGCTGGTGCTGCAGGGCTCGCTGCGCGAGACCACCTGGCACGTGGCCACGGACGGCCCGACGCCGGGACGCCGGCATGCCGTGACCCGCATCCACCGCGCCGGCGACGTCCGGACGCACGGCGATGTTCACGTGCACGCCGTCGAGCCCGAGGGCACGGACCCGGTGCTGGCGCTGCAGGTCCACGCCCGCACCGCCTGACCCGTCGCACAACGCACGAGGACCCCGGCCGGAGCCGGGGTCCTCACGGAGTGCTGCAGCGATCAGTTGTGAGCCACCGGCGGCAGGTCCAGCGGGCGCAGGACGCGGTCGATGCCGTGCGCGATCTGCTTGTTGCCCTTGTTGATGTCGACCTTGGCCAGGATCACGCGCGGGTTGCGGGCGTTGCGGTCCTTGTCCCAGAGCGAGATCTCGGGGCCGGCGTAGACAGCCACGCGGATGGTGCTGCCGAGTGCGGTCTTCAGCGTCGCGCCGTTGGCCTTGAGGGCCTGCTTCGACGTGATCGTGGCGCCCGGGATGACGTGGTAGAGCAGGACCTTCTCGACGGTCGGGATGCCGAGCGACGCGACCGCGGCGAACGCGGCGCGCTCGGTCCGCGGGGTCTTGCCGGTCAGCGAGGTGACCAGGCGCTGGAAGGCGCGGTCGGTCGGGGCGAAGACGGTGATCGCGGTGCCGCCCTTGGTGATGACGCCGACCTTGCTGTTGGGCTTGGCCGCGAGGACGGCGAGGGCGGCCTCGGTCACGATGTCGTAGTCGCCCCAGTTGGTGTCGAACTTGTTGCCGTCCGAGGTGAGGACCGCTGCGATCGACTTGTTGCCGAGCGCGGTCTTGGCGGCGGAGGGCTGGCTGGCGCCGGCCGAGGGGGCGATCGCGATGGCGCCGACGGCGAGGCCGGCCGTGGCGACCAGCGCGGCAGCGCGGTGGCGGATCTTCATGAGTCGTCCTCCGGTGGGGAGCGCCCGGCCTCTCCGGGCGCCGCTGCCCCTACTTCCGGCGCGGACGCACGGGCGGATGCACCGGAGTCCGGATCACCCGAACGGCCGCCGGTCCCGCCTGGCAGCATCGGGCCGCACCCGAGCTCTGGAGGACCCATGCCCGACGCCGTCTGGACCGCGCCCGAGGTCGACCGCGCGGCCAGCCCGAAGCTGCTCGACGAGCGGGCCTGCCTGCAGGGCTGGCTGGACTTCCACCGCCAGACGCTGCTGTTCAAGTGCGCCGGGCTCACCCACGAGCAGCTCGCGCAGCGCAGCGTCCCGCCGTCGCGGCTCTCGCTCCTCGGGCTGGTGCGCCACATGGCCGAGGTCGAGGCGTGGTGGTTCCGCTCGATGCTGCGCGGCGAGCAGGCGCACGGGTTCTACGGTCCCGAGGGCAACGAGGAGGGCGACTTCGAGGACCTCGACGCCGTCCCCGCCGAGGAGGTCTTCGCCCGGTTCGCAGAGGAGTGCCGCCTCGCGGACGAGGCCGCAGCGCCCCTAGCCCTCGAGGACACCTTCGAGAACCCCTACTGGGGCCGCGGCGCCAAGGTGCAGTACCTCGACCTGCGCTGGGTCTACCTCCACATGATCGAGGAGTACGCCCGCCACAACGGCCACGCCGACCTGCTGCGCGAGCTGATCGACGGACGCACGGGCGACTGACGCGCCAGGATCGGGGGCGTGACTTCCGACGGCGACCCGATCTGGACCGACCTGCAGGCGCTGCGCTGCACCGTGCTGCCCGACCCCGTGCGGACCGACGACGGCGGCGCGGTGCGCCTGCTGCTCGTCCGCGTCGACAGCCCGCGCGGCGAGCTGCTCGACACCGCGGTGTTCGCCGATCTCGACGTCCTCGGCCGGCGGCTGCTGGCCGACCCCTCGATCGGCGGCGTCGTCATCACCGGTGCGCGGCCGGGGGTGTTCGTCCCGCACTTCAGCCTCGGCGAGATCGCCGACGGCGCCGAGGCGCTCGGCCGCCCGCTCCCCTACCCGGCGGCCCGCGCGGCCTACTCCGCCGTCGCCGCGCTCTCCCGCTCGCGCGCCGTCCGCGACGCGCTGCTCGCCACCCCGGCCGCGGGTCTGGCCGAGCTCGCCCGCACGCACCAGGCGCTCGACCGGCTCGGCACGCTGCCGCAGGTCGTCGTCGCGGCGATCGACGGCGACGCGCTGGCCGGCGGCTGCGAGCTGGCGATGGCCTGCGACCTGCGGGTGATGTCGCGCGGCGAGGGACGCATCGGCCTGGTCGAGGTCACGGCCGCGATCCCGCCGGGGGCCGGCGGCACCCAGCGCCTCGCCCGCGCCGTGGGGCCGGTGCGAGCCCGGTCGATGATGCTGCGGGCCCTGACCCTCGACGCCGACGAGGCGGCGGCCGCCGGCCTCGTCGACGAGACAGTGGTCTCCGACGACCTGCTGCCCACCGCGATCGCGCTCGCGGCCGACGTCGCCCGGCGCAGCCCCGAGGCTGTGGCCGGGGTGAAGCGGGCGCTGTCGGGCGGCCGCGCCTGGCGCGAGGGCATCGCGCGCGAGGCCGCAGGCTTCGTGGCGGCGGCGTCGGGCAGCCGGGCCATCGCCCGCATCCGCGCCTTCGCCGCCGCGAGCAGCCCCGACGGCAGCCGCACCCCCTGGCGCGACCGCACCTGGCTCCCCTGACCCCTACGAGCTGGGGGTCGGATCGCGTCGCAGAGCGCGCGTATCGACCCCCAACGCCGGGCCGCTACGAGCTGGGGGTCGGATCGCGTCGTGGAGAGCGCGAATCGACCCCCGACGCCGGAGGGTCAGCGCAGCGACATCGCGCGCTCGGCGAGCGCGGTGATGGTGAGCGACGGGTTCACGCCGATGTTGGCAGGCACGACGCTGCCGTCGATGACGCGCAGATCGTCGTGGACGTCGCCGTCCGCGGTGGCGAAGACGCGGTGGGCGGTGTCGACGACGCCGTGCTCCGGCGAATCGGCGATCACCGCGCCGCCGAGCACGTGCGCGGTGGCGCCGATCCCGAGCAGCGGGTCGAGCAGCGTGCCGTACGGCGTGCCGCCGCTGGCCTCGGCGACAGCGCGGGCTGACGCGTTCGCCTGGGGCAGGTACGTCGGGATCGCTGCCGCGCCGGGCGCGAGCCGCGACCGCAGCCCCCAGCCGAGCGGGCCGCGGCGCAGCTCGAGCGCGATCTCGTTGTCGTCGTGCTGCATGACGGTCAGCACGGTGACGCGTTTGTTCCAGTCGGCGGCCCGCTGGTTCGCGGTGGCCGACGCCGGATCCTTCACTGCCGCAACCAGAGTGCGGCCCAGCCGCTGCGCGCGCGAGGCACCGTCGACGAGCGGCGAGAGGTAGAGCCGCATGAACCCGTACGACGCCGGGAAGCGGTTCTGCGTCACGTGCGTCGTGGAGTCCGGGTGGAAGTCGCTCGAGATCGTGGCGCCGTCGGCGGTGACGTCGACCGAGGCGTCGGGCTGCAGGATCGCGGTGAACGCCTCCGAGTTCGTCCGCACATGGCGGCCCAGTGCGGGCGACGCCCACGGCAACGTGCGCCAGCGGTCGCGCGACGCGAGCAGCAGGCCCGTCGTCCCCAGCACGCCGCCGGCCAGCACCACCTCGCGCGCGGTCAGGCTGCGGACCGGCGAGCGCCGATCAAGCGGATCGACGACGTCGAGCCGCCATCCCCCGCCGGGCAGCCGGACCAGCCGCTCCACCTTCGACTGCGGCGACACCTGCGCGCCGAGCGACTCGGCCTGCGCGAGGTAGGTGCGGTCGACCGAGTTCTTCGCCCCGTGCACGCAGCCCGACAGGCAGGCGCCGCACCGCACGCAGTCGGCGAACGAGATGCCCTGCGGCGTCGGCCCGTACGTCGATCCCGCGCCCATCGACGACGCCGCCTCGCCGAGCCACACGTCCTGCGCGCCGACGAACGGGTTGGTCTCGCGGCCGAGCATCTTCGCGGCCTCGGCGTAGTGGTCGGCGAGCTCGCTGCGCCAGTCGACGCCGGAGCGCACCCAGCCCGGCGCCGACCACGCCGCCTCGGTCGGCTCGAGCAGCACCGCGGCGTAAACGATGGAGCCGCCGCCGACGGCGACGCCGTGGACGACGATGACGTGGCGCAGCAGCGTCTGACGGAAGTAGCCGCGCAGCCCCGCCTCGGGCGCCCACAGCAGGTCGCGCAGGCTGCGGCTGCCGCGCTCGAGGTCGTCGCGCGTGAGCCGGCGCCCCTGCTCGAGGACGGCGACCGACCGGCCGGCCTCGGCATGCCGCAGCGCGGCGACGCCGCCGCCGAAGCCCGACCCCACCACCGCCACGTCGACGTCGAAGACCCCCACAGCCGCAGTCTGGCCTACGGCTCGATGACGGGAGGCGGGATCGGGGGCAGCGGGGTGCCTGGGTCGAGGTCGATGAGGATCCAGACCCGCTTCTTGCCCACGAGCCGGAACGCCCAGCGCGCCGGCCACATCACCGAGAAGTGCCGGCCGTACTTCGCCCGGTGGGCGCGGACGCCGGGGCGGAACTCGCTGCGGTCGAGCACGACGGCCCGCCCGGCGACGTAGGAGGCGCCGGGCAGCAGCCGCCCCGGCCCGTCGCAGGCCGCGACGGCGACGAGGGGGTTCGCCGCGATCCGTCGCACCTTGTACGAGTCGCCGAAGGTCGACACGAACAGCCGCTCGCCGTCGCCGCTCACCCAGACCGCCGTGTGCGCGGGGCTGCCGTCGGCCCGGAACGACACCAGGTCGACGAACGGCTCGTCGCCGAGGGCGCGGGCCAGGGCCCGGGTGCGGTCGTCCACCCCCGCAGCGTGCCACGCGCGCCTGGTGGATATTGGATCCAATCTGCTACGGTCCTCCGAGAAGCCGTCACCCGCACCCCGGAGCGCCCCATGGCCCGCACGCCGCAGCACCCCTTCGCGATCCTCGACCTCGACACCCTCCTCGACGACGAGGAGAAGGCGATCCGCGATGTCGTGCGGCAGTACGTCGACGACCGGATCAAGCCCGAGGTGGCCGACTGGTTCGAGTCCGGGACCATCCCCGCCCGCGAGCTGGCCAAGGAGATGGGCGAGCTCGGCCTGCTGGGCATGCACCTCGAGGGCTACGGCTGCGCCGGCACCAGCGCCACGGCGTACGGCCTGGCCTGCCTCGAGCTCGAGGCCGGCGACTCCGGCATCCGCTCGCTGGTCAGCGTCCAGGGCTCGCTGGCGATGTACGCCATCCACGCGTTCGGCTCCGAGGAGCAGAAGCAGGAGTGGCTCCCCCGCATGGCCGCCGGCGAGGCGATCGGCTGCTTCGGCCTCACCGAGCCCGACTTCGGCTCCAACCCCTCGGGCATGCGCACCGTGGCCAAGCGCGACGGCGACGACTGGGTGCTCGACGGCACCAAGATGTGGAT